>Ga0126343_10000597_pt1 | contig 14470 bp, 3 predicted proteins | sample Cyp2metagenome_FD_92531 | JGI IMG/M metagenome (GOLD analysis project Ga0126343, IMG submission 92531) | Coral microbial communities from Lord Howe Island, Old Settlement Bay, Australia - Cyphastrea 2 metagenome | ecosystem: Host-associated > Invertebrates > Cnidaria > Coral ... | reverse complement strand
CAATCAACCCAACCACGCCAATCAACCCAACCACGCCAATCAACCCAACCACGCCAATCAACCCAACCACGCCAATCAACCCAACCACGCCAATCAACCCAACTAAGCCAATCAACCCAACCATGCCAATCAACTCAACCACGCCAGTCAACCCAACCACGCCAATCAACCCAACCAAGCCAATCAACCCAACCACGCCAATCAAACCAACCACGCCAATCAAACCAACCACGCCAATCAACCCAACCACGCCAATCAACCTAACCATGCCAATCAACCCAACCATGCCAATCAACTCAACCACGCCAATCAACCCAGCCACGCCAATCAAGCTAACCACACCAATCAACCTAACAACGCCAATCAACTCAAGCATGCCAATCAATCACTTTGCCCCCTTCCCCCATATTCAATGTTGTTTATCGTGATAAAGTCATCATTTCCCGCTTACAACATTGTCGAGGGGGGGGGGGGTTCTCTCTTCTAATGATGCCGGTTATCAGGTATAAATGCCTTGTCAACGCTTTGTCATACTATCTGATTCAGGTGTGCCAAGGACTTTTGACGACGATTGTAGCAACTCTACCCACCTGATCAACTCAGTCACTCCAGTACAACACAATAATTCAATAAATGTAAACTGGGTTGCATTAGTGTCCACGACGTGTCGCATATATTTCATACAAGGTCATACATTCAGCAATAAAGGATATAATCTCGGTCAAGTCGCGGTGTTTACTTTTAAAGTGCTACTGAAACAAAATTTTCATATGTGAGGTTTTTGCATAGTAATAACATTTCAACCTTACTTGGAAACACTATAAACTTTTCTTTCACAATCAAGTCATACGGTAAGCGAAAACTGCTTTTTCAGCCGTTCAAAGTTGGCTGGTTAAGCCCAAACTCTGCAGCCATCTTGGTGCGGCCAAAACATCTTAGTGACGTCACTAGTTGTGTTACTCTCAAGCCGAGCTGAAAATTTGGAGTGATTATGGGAGAAGAGAATACTCTTTGAAGCCCCACCCCCCTCCTCCAAAAGCATCTTAAAGACATTTCAGAGCTGTAAAGCAGATAGCCAGTAGCCTTAGAAATGGAGAGGTGGAGAGTCGATCCAGTTTATTTAACTGGAAATTTCCAGGATATTTCATGTAAGCAAGCAAACTAGTGCGAGTTCTCAAATTGCAAAATGATCAGGACACTTCATCAAATGGCCAGCACTCAATTAAACAATATCTACTCTCGCAAAGTAAAATATACATGAAAACAAGAGAAAGCAGCTTTTGAAAATATTATCTGGAGTGCTGCTGCGCAAATCGCAGCAAACAGCGCTTTGAGTTTTCGACTCGCTTCGCTTCGAGGGAAATGGATGCTTTGTGAGTTTCACTGCGGACGAGATAGTGCTATGTACAGTGACCTTTAGTCCAGTTGTATCTGCTACATCCTACAAGTTATCACAACAGCAACAATTTAAGAAACACTCTTCTGTTATATGGAGGAAGCAAAATTAAAACTATAAAGGGATAAACTAAGCTGCCATGACCCTACAGGTATGTTTTCAGGAAACATGAAAAAGCATGAAAATGTTGGCGGCAAAAGGTCATATATGCAAATTACTTCAAATTCTGTTTAATAGGCCTTCGAAAGGAGTGTAAACTAGTGACGTTTTAAGGAATTGCTTTGAACTTGGATCCTATTAAACAACGATCATAGCCATAAGTATGCGCTAAAGAACTCAAAGTAATCCATTGGCGGTGAAATGTTGCTATTGGTAGATAGGTGTAAAGGAGAAGTGAAATTGTCACTTCGTTTACACTGATGCGTATACGGCAATAAAGCAAAATCTGCTGTGGATCACAACTTTCAAAGATACTCTTTGTCTACCACTACGACTCTCACGTATTATTATCATAAAGATACCCTCTGTGTGCACAGAAGTGCCCGACTCAAAGTTTGTGGGCCATCAATAACTTTGTTATTGTGCAGATGGCTGATGCGCTTAACACTTTCACTCTGCAGTAAAGTTGTCGAGGATATATCCGAACCTTGTTAATAGACCTTAGGTAAATGTGAAAATCCACATTTCAGAAACAGACTGAGAACAGACGATGATATACATGTATCGCCTTCAGGATGTGATATTAAAGTTGCCAAACTCTTCTTCGAAGTCTCTGACCGAGTACTCAAGATGTTCGAAAAGTATACTGAGCTGTTCAAATCTGTAGCATTCATTTAGGTGAATCTACGCTCTTTGGTGCCCTCCAATGGTTAAGATGTGTTTTTCCTGTCAAAGCTGGACAGAAATTACAAGGTAGAAAACTAGTAGGTATCGAAAACAGGAAGAATAAACTTGAATAAATCTAGTGAAAACAAGAGGGAATCTCTTATTGGTGCTTCCTGCGTGAATACAACCAGTGACGTCACAAGGTCCTTAAACTTGGTTCAGAGCCTGGACACGGTTTTGCTCCCAAAAGCAAGAAAGCAGCGAAGAAAGCACTTTCGGTTAGGATTTGACAGAAATAAAGTTCACCATTATTTTAAGCATGTTTGAAACTATAGATTGGGCTAAAAAAAGAGATTAGGAAAATTTTGTTTCAGTAGCACTTTAATACTTGTTGTTGATTTGCTTCTCGTTATATTAATCAATATCAGTGTCAATATCAGTGTGTATTACATTTAAGTACTTTTGTTACTAATGACAGGGGTGGGGGAGGGGCAACAGAATGTGCTGTTCCATGTTAAGTTAATAATTAGATTAGTTCTTGTTTATTGGTGAAAAGAACATTTGCATGTTTAATGAAACATATTGTTCCTTTTTTAGTTGTTCACCTGACATTCCACTTTCCTCCATTTCTCTCCACTTGTGAAAAACAAAACAAGTACATCCTCCCTGTGTTTTGAGAAAACAGGAGTTTCATTTTAAATACTTTGTGAGGAAAACAAAAGTATCAAGTCACAAATGTGGGCGTCAAAAGTAATAATTATTGTCACATTTAGCAGGGTTTATGTAGGAACTGTGTTATGAGTGTACTATGTCAGAGCTCTACATTTCACTCTGCATTGTCTGAGATTGTCTCTTGTTTTCATAGTTTGACAGAGACCAATTTGAAGAGAAGTTTGTTGACATGAAATGGTTTGAAAGTAAGAAGGGTTTTACATTTGGAAATAATCCAGAGGAACTGCAGGTACATAGGCCATAATTAGTTTCACTATGTATTATTTTTACTCAGTCCATTTTTGTTTGTGTCTCAGAAGTGATGGGTATCAAGATATAATTATAGTGAAACTTACATTTCTCTTTCCTGATGTGTGGCCAGGAATAAAATGGTTAAAATTATCTTACATGTAGCTCAAACTGAATCCATGTCAAGTACCTGTAAGAGAACATCCTTTTGATGTACATAATATCCTACATGTAATACAATCAGTGACTCTAAGTGTGTAAATATACAGTTGTATAGGTTTAATTTGTACACTTATAGATTTTCTTGTTGGGGCAAACACTTCATGGAAACGTCTCTAAATGAAATTGTATAAAGGTTGTCCTGTTTTGTTATCACTTCCAACAAAATTACAGTTAAATTTACAGGCTACTCTCAGGTTCAATGTTGAGGGTACAAATTATAATTATAATGATGTAAGAATATGTGCTTAAATATAAAGAGGGGGTATTAAAAAATTAAAGCATGCACGAAATTTGATCAATAATTTAAAAATTTATCCTTTATAAAAGAGGAGGAAGTGGGCTTATTTCAACATTTTCAGTGGGTTGGGCTAAGGATTTTGTGGCCAGGTTTGATAATCATTTGCAAGTAGATTATCAGTCAAAGAAATATTGTGTTTGACATATAACTGCGAGCATGCGATGAAGGGTAAGCTTTTCCTATTACACCTGTACATAAGGTTTTGAATTAATTGAATCTTAAATGAGCTGCTCTACTACTAGGTTAAAGATGTGAATGAAAGAAAAAAGTTGATGTGGTTTTCTATGACAGGAACAATTGTATTTTAGTAGGGGATGCACTACTGGGAATGTGAAGAGGTTGTGGCCAGGTTCAAATCATTTGCATGCTGTATTAAAACTTAAATATTGTTGCAGATTTCGCAATGAGTGTTCCGGGCGTGTCATTAATTTCAGTAGCCTACGTGTAGCCGTACCCACCCCCCAAGGAATAACGGAAGGGAGGGAATGTCAACGAAAAACCGACACAAATTGTGTTCTGTGACGTCATGCTTTTGCACGGAAATATATAATGGTTCTTTATTGGATAAGGACCGCTAGCAAAACTTTTGAGAATACTGATTGGCTAAAATAGATTACCTGGTTGTTTTAAATACTGAAGCAGACAATGTCGGAAGCCACATAAACTTGGGAAACATTTAACGCAGCCGTAAAAGAGGTTTGCGACACTTTTAAAATGGAAAAATTCCACGAACAGCAACAAAAAGCCATAGATTTGTTTTCTGATGGGGAAAGATGTCTTTATTTCTTTGCATATAATGGCATTGCCAACCGTGCTCTTTTGAAACAGATAAATTCATTGTATCACCGTTAATTCAAAAGTTGTGACAGGTCTGCAGGACTCCTGTCGCACGAAAGACTCACGAAAATGCGTATTCTTAGCCTCTTTGCTGTTCTCTGTTCGGTCACTCAACCTTTTCTGTCGCTTCACTGGTGTTCATGAAGGGCAGCATTTTAAGGGAGGATTTTAGGTAGAGTTGAGCCGTTAACATCGTGATGTGCCAAATTTTACAGGTCTGCATGGTTTCCGCTGTTATTTGCATGTCACCTCGTAGAGTTTGACACCTCTAATTTGCCATGTTTTTAAGTATTGTTTAGGCCCATTTCTATTCAAAGATATGCTTTTAAGTCTCCACAAATTTGCTTTTGAATGACAAAATATAAATTTTACCGTAAACATGTTGCTAACTTGCATTATATTGTGCGCCGGGCCCAGCTTTGATTAGAACGGTCCACAAGCTAGTACACTAGGTAGATCCTTATCAGATATCATATTTGCTCTGGAACGATTTTCTTCGAAGGTGTAGCCCGTAGCTTGGCTTTACTTCGAGAAAGCTATACGTTTGTCTACAGACATTCTTAGACTCTCTTTCTTAGATTTGGTGATCGCCAGCGTTAGCAATCTGCTTATACATGCCTCTGACAGGGATTCTAGTCAATCTTCCAGACGGAAACTATAATTTATTTTCAACATCATAAATCACTGTGACGTCACAGAGCACGATTCGTGTCAGTTCTTCGTAGACGTTCCCTCCTTCCCGTTTTTCCTCAGGGGGGTGGGTACAGCTACGCATAGGGCGTAATTTCAGCATCAATTGGTAAGACTGTGTGGTGCCAAGTTAAACAACAAATTAATTAAATCGGACTTAAAAGTGTCAGAGAGGTTATTTCTTGTTCTTGCTATTTTTGGTAAAGTAGTGTTGTTGTGTTCTGTAAGAGGCTCGTATAAAACAAGAACATTTCTCTCAACTTTAGTATTTTTATGTACAAATTCCTCTTTGGGTTGGAATTGAAAGGGCTAAGTGGTCAGTGAGTGAGGGAATCATGCCTGTGCACACGTCACACCAATCACAGTGTGGATTGTATCAAATAATGAATCACATTGTCTGTTAGAAAAAAAGCATGATATCTATATTAAGGAGGCTCAAAGGGTTTTTAGCTGCACGCGCGCGCGCAATCTACACATGCCACAACTAAGACAAACGCGTCAGCTAAATGAATCAAAATTAGCACCCCGAAGTTAAATCTTGTGTCAATTCGCGCGAACCGGAAATAAAACCTGCAGAAAATATTTGTTTCTAGCTCGAAATTTTGCTCGCTGACCTATCTTGATTTTTTGCATGAACGCACCATTCACGATGGCACTTCAAATATAAAAGTTTTGGAGAAAATTATATAGTAGATTTTCCTGTAAGCCATAAATCGCATTTTCTTGAAATATATTTAATTCTACTAGATATATGTGTAATAAAGTGGCCAATGCCATTAAACAGTGCTTAACACACTTTTAAAGTGTAGAGCTTTGAATAAGAAGATATAACAAAGAGACAAAATTCCCTGTTACTCCGAGTTTCGTGCTCACGCACTCATCAGACAGTATTTACTGTCTGATACTGTCTGATGAGTGCGTGAGCACGAAACTCGGAGTAACAGGGAATTTTGTCTCTTCGTTATATCTTCTAATTCTACTAGATAAATTTTTTCCATACTGTCTAAAAAGTTAAAGAATTTAGGGAACTTTCCAACAAAGAAATAAAAATGATAGGTCACCGAATTAGTTTTTCAGATAATTAACAACAACTGAAATATAATGGACGTTTTTGTGGACCTTGTGCATTGCCATGGTTACTGATATGACGTCACAAGTACCCTCAAAGTATAGCCCAACAATAGAGTTGCAAGGTGACGTATAGTTTGCCCACACCATTAAATATCCATCTTTGTAATCTTCCATCGTTTCACAAGGACTGCAATAACAAAAAACCCTTTCGAGCCTCCTTAATGTGAAGATGTGTCAGATTACTGTAGTTTGTTCAGTCAAACTTTTTACATGATTATATTGAGGGAGAATTACATATGAAAAGTATTTTGTGAAGCTCAGATGCTTACAATGCCCATGCTGTTGGCAAAATGCCCAACACTAAATTGTGATTCAAGCATTTGTTTTGGAGGGGCTAGTTTTGCTGACTGAAGTGAAAATTGTAGAAAGTATTCATCTGTGCTATCATGCAGGGCTTGACGTTGCAAGCTGTGGGGTCGCCAATGCGACTGGATTTAGTACGCTGCCTGGTGACTAACTTTTGATGTATTGGCACTAGTCTGGCCACCCCAATTTCAAGTTGTTATTTTATTTCTGTAATATTTTCCTTTCCTGAGATCCATGACGAAATAAATGACTGTTAATTACAAACCGCAAAGGATGCACAGACCATCTAATTTCTTTTCACTTTCATGCAAAAAGCCATTTAAACCACGCCTTTACTACAATTACTATTGCAAAATCAGTTATCTGCATGTTTGGTTGAAAGCATTCCGGAAGTGACATTTGTTCGTAAACTGGGATTTTTGCAAAAAGAAAACTTCTTTACCATTTTATTGTAAACTATGGTCTACCATTACAATTTAGTCGCAGTATGGCGTAGGAAAATGAATAAGGAGTTAATTTATTATACAAAAGCATGCATTATTATCGAACAAAAACCTGCATGTGTATTTGTTGCAGCTTTATCACAAATAGAATTATAGTTTTTTTTTTCATTGCCAACATTTTGTAGTTCCTAAACAGAAAGAACTAAAATACATTGTTGGTGGATTGTACACGGCCAAAACGCAAACCTCAGACACAGGCATTACCATTTTGTGTTTTGTTTTTGTAGATATTGGATTTCTCCTTGCCTCGCTGAAACACGAAAAATTTCACATTCCCTCCAGTTGAACTATTTTAAGGTTTTCCAAAAAGCAGTTAGTATTTTGGTCATTTGATATAAATCTAAGTTTTCTTTCAATAATGCAATGTATCTTGCGCTTTGGCAAAAATAGTCCGCTTTTGAGTTTCAACATTATTTTATTTAGCACGTCGACACGCCATGGAATTTTCTCAAATTTTCCACCCGATGCGATTCGTTACAATGTGTCGACTTGCTTCAAAGACTTTAACTGACTTGAAATAAACTCCTTAAACGGCAAAAAGAAAGAAAGATGATCAAACCAATTTGAATAAGAAAGGCGTATTTCAGTGTGGAAACTGTTTTCTTTTTGTTCGCTATGACTTCCGTTCAGTTGTGATGTTTTGTTTCATGTGTACAGGAATTACAAAGAAGAGACTGAAGGCTTCTAAAAATGATTGAATACAAGCTTACATGTCGTTTTGAACTCTCACACCAGTTGCAAATTAAAATTGTAGCTTCACACACACGCATATGGAATTGCGGTGTGCAGTCATCACACATCATCGAGGAACACCAAACCTGAGTAAACTATAACATTTTGCTCCTGCAATAAATATTTTTTATTAGTATATACTACAAATGTGAATAGTGCTTTTCGCACGCTATGATTGGTTCATGTGGAGGCGATTAGCAAGTACTATTCACCTCCGAGCAACTGGCGCGAGAGATTCTTGAATTTCCGACCACTTGTCACACATAAAAAGACGTTTTGATTCGCTAATTATTCAGCTTGTGTGGTATATACTAAAACAGTATATTCACCTCAGTGTCGTTGAAAGTGATGGATATTTATCTCCACTTCGGTGAATAATTGTTAATAACTGGTCAATGAAAAATAATGAAAGAAACCATGCTTTTGTATCTTTCCTTTTCCTTCAAGCTGAAGAGATCTAGGTAAATGATAAGCGATAAGAGCAATAGGAGAAGTGATAAGCAAAGGCAGAGTTTGACAGTGTCAAATGAAATTTGCAAGGAAAAATCTTTGGCCCGAAGGACCGAAAAATTTTTGGTGGTCAAAAAATTGTGCTGGCAACCATATCTAAAAAGCTGGCCCCAAGGATTTTTTCCTAAAACGAGCCCTGTCATGAAGTTATTTCTGTGCTATTACAAATTGTTGCAGAAAGGGTAAGAAATCTCATCCTGACTTGCATATACTTTATCTGAAGTTGGTTAGGAATATTTTGTATGGTAGGCGTGGCGTTTTACAAGATGTTTGCTATGGTAGTCACATGAAAGAAAGAGAATTGCAGATAAACAATTAGAGATCAGCGAGATACTGTAAAGCTGTAGATGTTGTTGTTCAAATTGAGCATGTGTGCGGAGAGTTATCAACAACAATTGGAAGTGTTAGTTTATTGAAATAATTTAGAGAAAGAGCAGTGTTTCTTAAATGTGAACAAGTGAAGCATTGTGCATAAAAGCTATGGATTTCAAGGTCGTGTTTGATCGATTACAATAATTATTTAGAGGGAACAAGATTCTTGGCAAATAAGTTAAAAGGTGAAAGATTGAGATATTTTATTTCCCTATGTAAGGGATGATTCAAATTGATGACTGAAACATGTAAGCTTAGATGTAGAGAACCTTCAAGAATCTGTTCCTTACTTAAGATTGCTATTCAGAAAAATACAAAGATAAGATGCTTATTTTACAGAGTGCTGGGGCTGCTCCAAAGTTGTCTACACTTAACAATTTCAGAGAAAGTAGTACAGACTGTATTTGAAAAGATCATGTCTGTTCTAAGTATTTTGTTGGGATATCGGCTAAAAAGAGAAAAAGAAGGGAAAAATTATTCTCAAAGATTGTTTTCATCAAAGTTTGTACAAGAATATTAAATGAAATTGAATGGAATCTGGGACCAGTACACATGAATGAGTTACCCTTATCATAACTATTAACTAAGAGTCCGCCGAGTATTACTACCTCCAGGGGCCTTTAAGTGACTAAGAAATAAACTCTTGTATGCCTTTCATGCCTATTTTTTTTTTGTTGCCTGACTGCACATCCTTCAAACATATGCCGAACTTCATCAGTTAATTTTATTAATAGTTTGTCTTGCAACCATTTGGTTGTAACAAGATAATTGGGTTTTATCAACTGGGTTGATAATGTGAATTGGCCACCGTAAAGAGATTCGAAAGCTGACGTTTCGAGCGTTAGCCCTTCGTCAGAGCGAGAAGATTTGTTGCACTTTAGTTAAGTTAGAGTATATACAATGTACTTGTTACTCATAATGTAACTTAGCTGTTAACATACTCGTTATTACATACCCCAGAATGATGACTCCTTGCTGACTTTGGACAACAGTTTTGCTGCTTTAGATTTAATTGCTGGAGAGTCTACTTCTACAAAAAAGAAAGAGGCAAAAACTAAAGGGAATCCACAACTTGAAAAGCTTGCAGCAAAATTTGATGAAGACCTGCCAGGTGACAATGAAGACATCTTTGACACTGAGTTTGCAATGTTCAAGAGAGACTACTACATGCAAAAGTTTGGATATGAAGAAATTAACAGGCAAGTTTAGAATACTACTTCAGGGTGCAAAAACAAACCTTCAAATGAGTTGTTGTGGGAGGGCTATGATGTTTATTGTTATTCAAATTCCCTTTTTTGTTGTATGATGACCAAACTAAACACCAAACTAAAAACCATAAATCAGTAAATAAAACCTATTAATATTTTTTGCCAAAAAGCGAAGAATGAACTTCAGCAAAAAATTTAGGACTTGCTGTCAGCCCAGTGTAATTACATGAAAGGTGCTGAATAAATTTTCGTGATCTGTTGTTGTATGTGGGTTTGTTTCAATTTTAAATCGATCTATTATGTCATTAACAAATCAAAGCAATCACATGTAAAGCATGCCACAAAATCATGAATTTTAAGTCTACAGGATGTATAATTACCTTTCTCTGTTTTGGAATTAACACTTCAAGGAGAATACAGAGATGATATGAAGGTAAAAAGTTTAAGATAAGATGATCTACATTCTGATATCATTGTCGGTCAGCAGCATCTGAACAAACCTATGTACAAAGAAATGCTACCCACCTTTTTCAGTTTAAAGTACATGTAGAAAATATCATCAGATTGCATGGAGATAACTATGATTTTATTAAGTTGCAGCATACTGTGCAGGTGAACTTAGGTTAATCAACATAGTACATTAACTTTTCAGTGGTGTACTGGCTGAGCTAACTTTCCAGTATGTGCAAGGAATCCAATGGATTCTCTTTTACTATTTCTGTGGAGTGCCATCTTGGAGTTGGTATGATTGTTTTGTTCTTCATTTTGTTCACGTGACATAAAGAGAAGCTATTTATCTTGCTGGTCCCAGTTGTTCAAAGGCTGGGTAACACTATCCACCAGATAAATCACTCTATCCAGTGGATAGTGATTTATCCGGTGGATAACGTTATCCAGCCTTTAAACAACTGGGGCCTGGAGATCAGGTTTTAGTTATGCTGATAGACTTGACATACTGGGTGACTAAATCAAAGGAATGAAATGTTTAAGTGTTGCATACTGTGTGTTTTCTGTAGGTTTTATCCTTTCCACTATGCTCCATATATGTCAGATGTTAGGAAATTCAATGAACTAGAAATAAAGTTTGAGCTGGGAACTCCTTTCCTTCCCTTTGAACAACTATTGGCTGTGTTGCCTGCCGCTAGTAGACAGCTTCTCCCAAAACCTTTCCAGGTGAGGTGCATGCGCTGAGTATTAGTAAATTTTGTTATTTTGTTAATTTAGCCATTGAATCCTTTAAAGAATGGACATTTCATGTTACATATTGCATAAATATTTACTATTCTTCAGCTTTTTTACATCAAAACAGAACAAATCCTTATTTAAAGATAAAGACTAACATTGCCTCTTACATGTACTATTGTGTGGCTACTATAAACAACCAATCAAATTGCCACGTGTAAAGGTGAATCATGTTTGTGGAAATTTCATCCTGATTTTTTCTATAACCAGAAACAGGTATTCTTGTATTGGCCTTGCAGATCAAATGCAATGAAATTGGGTCTAGTTTGATTTTAAGTTAAAAGAAACAAGAAGATCATAGATCTTAAAATCACGCTTGGAGAGATTTAATCGTTTTCTTAGCCCTACATTCGCAATGCAGTGCACATTCCGACACAGTCCTTGATGATTCATTGATTACTTTGTACACCACATCACTTATAACACCATAGCTCTCAGCAGTAATGAAATCTCTGATGGCGTATTGGTTTTAATCTGGACCAGGAGTTCACTTCGGAAATGCACAGCTTTAAATAACACAGTTTTCTTTCTGACATTGAAAAAGATAAAATTTAATTTGTTTGTGTTAAGAGTAAAGGACAAAAAAAAGTAGTAGTCACGCCAGTCACACAATCAGAGGTTTAGGCTGCCACAGTAAATTTAGAATGGTTGTATTGAGCATTGATATAAACGCTGCAAGTTCTGGCAAGCTCTTTTTTACATCAGCAAATACTTTATTTTTCTTTTAATCTCTTAACTTGCTTCGATCAAACAGCCAAAAAATTCACTTCAATCGCATGAATCCGTAAGAAATCCACGCAAAATTGCATATAAACTAAAAAACCGGTGCTCCTGGCATAGAGAACACCATCTTATTTGTCACCCAGCCAAATTGAAAGCTCTAAGGTTATTTCCCTACTAATGATATAATCCTTGTAAGCTTTGACGCGTTCTTTGCTTGCCTTGCAAACAAATTATTTCATTTTCTTTCCGATCTCTGAACTCGCTTCAATAAAAGAGCTCGACGATTCACTTCTTTCGACTGAAAATACTAAAAACACACGGAAAACTAAAAAGACGTGCTCCTAGCGAAATAAACTCTCAAAGTAAACAAGATCTTATCTGTCATGTAGTGAAAGTGAAAGTTGCAAGGTCAGTGCACTCCACGGCTGACGTAATACCTTTTTTAGCGTATTTATTAATCCCTTCGAGTCGAATGCTTCGACAAAACCAAAGGAAAATATATTTTACACACACTAAAGAAAACAATATCCTTAACATTGTCCGTGTGTTTGGGTTTCAACAACATTTGGCGAGTAAACATGAAAGATCGCATGATTCAAAGTTGGCCAAGTGAGGTCTGCGTCTGGTGACAAAAAGACTAGAAAAAGAAAAAAAGTTGTTGTAAACCTAGAACCGCACTCGGTCCACGGCCATGCAGTTAAGGATACTAATCCCATTAATCATAATCCAAAGTTTTACAAGATTTAGTCAAAAAGCTGCCGAGATGTTCAACCTTGAAAACAGCTATATTTCTTCGCTTTACAAATGGAACGGTTCATGGAAACTTCCAACGTCATTATTGGCGAGCTCCCCCGTTCACAACAACAAAGTATTAGGGCAAATGTGAGTGTCTTGTGCAGTTTTAATTGTGGCAATCATCCCTTTAAACTATGAGAAGCAATGCAAGGCATTGATCATTTTGATAAAAGGAGGAAATTATTGACACAAGAAAGGATTTAAATGACTGTTTCATTGAGTTTCATCTCGTCTTTGCGCTTTCAGCAAACATTTCAGCAGAAACCTCTGGAAGCAGTGTCTTTCGTAATCGCTAAGCAGAGTTTCAAGTTTAAACCCAAAACCTTCGAAGCTGTACCATATGCTGTAGAGCCAAAACTTGACAATGAACATCATAGAAACAAACGCTCTATCAGAAAGGAATGCATTTGTTCTGCAGCTATATTGTGAAGAGCAGAAATCAAGGTTAAGTCCAGGGTTAAGTCGCTGTATATAAAACTAAAACAGCTATATGTTTTGTTATATCAAGTTTAACTTTTTAGTTTCACAATCTTGTTTTATAAAGTTAGTTTCGCTGATATAGAAAAAGGGAATAGAAAAGTGTCCTTTGTAGTGCAGAGTGCACTATTGGGATAGTTTAGGGGGCTGCTGTTTGCTAACTCACTAACCCACTAATGCACTAAGCAATAACACCATAAGGTGTAAATTAAACATTTGTTTAATTAATTAATTTCAATTAATCAATAAGCCTTGCAGGAAGGGGGTTAGATGGGGTAGGTACCCAAGTGCAGAACACAAAATGCATCATCTTCATGCTGGTTTCTTGAAAACATGAGAAAGCTATGTATATGTTGTTGCAATTCTCTTGCTATCCTTGTGGTGCTATTTTCTTAAGAGTGAAAGCAATAGGCCTCTTGCACTAAGAGGTCACGTGACCAATGCTTCCCTTAAACAGGGAGTTGTACTCTTGCTGATGCCAAAAATTGACAGAGCACGTAACAGTTATCTTACATCCGAAATTTGAGAGGAAACGCGTTTAAGGGAGTTATTTTATAGTACTTTGATTTTTCAACAAAGTAGCATGATTTGTATGGGCCGCCATGTTGGATGGCATGCTCTTGCCCTCCAGCATGGCGGCCAAAACTACTTTTAGCTTATATCTTGTTAAATGTTTGATAGTTACGTTCAGATGTGATATAAGCTTTACCACATCATCTCCTCAACATTTTCCATGAAGTTTAAGTGCAAAATTTGCGTCAGAAAACTGTAATTCATAATTTTAAAATTCACGTTTTGGTCACGTGACCAGCTACAAACTTTCTTATTTTAAGCAATTGGTGCGGGTTTGAAAAACCGAATCACTATTATTTTGTTTAACAGATGACCCACTATCAGTGTTTCGAAGGCAAAATCAAGTATCTTTCATTTTCATAAAAACGATGTCACATGACCTCTTAGTGCAAGTGGCCTATTTGCTCGAAAGGCATGCGCAGATAAGTTAGCCTTCAGTATCGACCACCAGTCCAGTTGTGGCCCTTTCTCTGTCATGCAATGCTACTGGAACGTTGCTTGATAGACAAAGGACCAGAAATGGACTAAAGTATCTTGATCAGGGGATAGCAGCTGTATTTCAGATTATGTCAATTCTCCCTTTTTTTTTGCAAATAATGCTACTCTTACTGGGTATCTTCCGGAATTGCCCCTAGCTACATTCAGTAAATTTCATCTGTTGTTGTATAAT
>Ga0126343_10000596_pt1 | contig 14470 bp, 5 predicted proteins | sample Cyp2metagenome_FD_92531 | JGI IMG/M metagenome (GOLD analysis project Ga0126343, IMG submission 92531) | Coral microbial communities from Lord Howe Island, Old Settlement Bay, Australia - Cyphastrea 2 metagenome | ecosystem: Host-associated > Invertebrates > Cnidaria > Coral ... | reverse complement strand
TACGAGAAATAGCCAGGCAGATTGATCCAAAAGTGGGCAAGAAACGAAAGCGAGGAGCCGACAACCCAGGGCCCGCGGAACGGTATGTACTCCATTCTGTGATCACCGAGAATTTCTCCTTACAAATATCTGCGGGGAGAAGATGGGAAATCATCAAGGTCGTCTTGCTGTACTTCTAAATTCTCTAAAGTGTGGTGGCAATCTGGACCAATGGATCTCATTTTCCTTACTATCATTATATTCAGCTAGATGTACAAGAATTAAACTTGGCACTGTAAGGAGAATTGTAAGTTTGAAATTGGCATACAGTCGATCCTCCGACTAGTCACGGTCAGAGAAAGCACGGAACTGCTCTCTTTTCATGAGGGAAAGTAGCCCTCTCTTTGTGAATTTCTGCAAAAGCAACAGAAGAGAACACCCACACCGTTGTAAAGGTTACTTTAGTAATTTAAGTTCGTTGTTACAGTGAGGATATTCGAACCGTGAAAACTATTTACTGTAGTTGCTGTGGAATAAGGGTTCTTCGTTAACAAAAGTATAGAGCGTTTGTGTACTGTAAAAACGTCATTGAAGAACACTGACTTGAGAAGTCACCAAAACAATGCCCAAGAAAGTCAAATGTTTATGGTTCGAGTGCCCTTAATAGCTCCTAGTAGCTCTCTTTCTTTAGACTTTCCTTCAATAGTTAATAATAATTTAAAAAAATTAATATTTATATAGCTCATTTTCTATATGGATATAATCAAATGCGCTTTACAACACTTTGTGGGAGACTTTGCCAGACTCCTTATTTAGGCGCAAATTGCAGCCACGCGGTTCACAATTTTATGAGAAAGTACAGTATGATGCACCGGTGCCCCCAGATCAGAATAAGTGATAAGCCATCACACCGGGGTCATCGTCCCCTTCTCTTTCCGAACAGTGTGTGGGTTCTTTAACGTCCCACGCCAGTACTGTAAGACGGGGCCTACGGTTTATCGTCCTTATCCGAGAAGACCTGAAAGTCTAACCATTTGCAGATGTCAGTGAGTTGTCAATAACACTCACTGAAATTCTTTTTTAACGCCTTGTTTCCGTTCAACCTACCCTCTCAAAGATGATCAATACTGTTCTGTTTGCTACACAGGGGTGAGCTAATTTCCTTGGGAGACATTGAGAACATTCACAAGAAGAGAAAACACGACAAGGAATCGAGACTGGAGACTGTGATTGTAAGTTCTGACTCCGTTCTGACTGCAACAGTGACATGCAATATGTTTAATTCTTATGATTTTGTGATCAATGGGTACCTCCTACTAGAAACCGAGTTTGAGGTCCATACTGCAAAGACTGTCTTTATTACTTACGATACCAAAAGGGTTTGTCAACTCGACTCATGATGGTACGGATAAAATCATTCTTTCACTAAATCATTACTCATTGGTACGACTCCCTCTCCAAACTTGCCACTGATGTCACACAATTTGACGTTTTAACAAACAAATCGCTATAGCAATAGCCTGCGCTCTCTCAAAAAAAGCATCAATACTAAAGAAACCACTTTTGTCGATGGTAGGGGGGAGCAATCATGTTTTCTTGTTTGTAAGTTTCAAATTTACTCGAAAACATCTCGAAACTTTTCGGTTTTCTACAGTGCATAGCCAACGTTCTCATACGAAGAACTCTCACCGCGTTTCTGGCCGCACGGCGCAAATTGGTGGAAAGCGTCAACCCCCTGCCTCGTCGATTTTTTTGCTCTCGTTCCAGTTTACGCGCAGCCAGAATGCGGAAACGATTCCTCGTCCGGGAACGCTCTCTACGCAGGCTATCGATTTCCTGTTTATGTCATTTGCGATTTCGTTTTGAACGACAGACATTTCCTATCGTAAATACTCGGCAAAAAGGTGCTCCATGATCCTCAACGACCCTCTCTACGATAAGATCATTGGCATAACTGCATGCACGTACGTCTTCCTGAAATTACATACGTCTTTTAAAACATGCACCGTTCTCGTGAACGAAATAACAGGACTTCCTAAAGAGGTAGTGTGCTTGAAGCATTTGTGCGTCGAAATATTGAAGCAGATGCCGAGCTCAACGTAGGAAATGCTTCCTTGTTTTCTAAATGGAAAGTCCCTTAACATGACCTTTTCGATGCTCATTACCCGATTAGGCAGGATTACGAGATGTTTAAATCCCACTTGATACCGAGGCTTAGGGCTTCCTCTACAGTCCAGCACGCACCCCGAGACCAGGCAGTGAGAGGAACACGCGTGTGACACACGCACGAATAAACCTGGATTTAAAAATCCAGACTGACAGAAAAAAAAGCACATCACTCTTGTCATCATGGACGAACGCAAGATTTAACGGCTCATTGTTTGCATGGAATCAGCATTAATTACTTATAAATACTCAAACGCTTTTCACAATTCAATCAAAGCTCGTCTCTTAGTTCCACCTGAGTCTATTTTAAATTTTTTTTTCTAGTTTCAGTCTACACTTTAAAATCGCATTATCTCTATTTAGCTTAGTTTCTGAGCAGGAAAGGGCATTGATCACGTAAACAGGAACAACGAGCTACCAACAGCACAATTTGTATTCCTGTTGTGCTTAAACGGAACACATTTGAAGGATAATGAGCCGATGAGCCATGATCATGAGAAGATTTCTGAAGCATGTAGCGTGACACGTTGTGTGGCTTTTTCGCGTCACTATCCCGCGCGCGAGCGTAAACCGCTCACACGATCTTCATTCGTATACCACCCACAGCGAAAACACAGCTACCACAAAATCAAACACTCCTGCACCGCTTCCCATTTGAATTTCAAACAGCCAACCGACGTATTGACAAATTTTGTCCAGTGTATTAAGAAATTTATCGATGTAAAATTATTGTAATTGATAATTGAAATACATAAACATTTCCGCTTAACACGTGTAGCTATCCCAAGAACTTCCTGTCTTCGCAGTTGGTGATTTTGAAAGGGTTTCCGCGCGCGAGGGAAGTCCTGTGCCTGTCCCTTGAAATTTGGTCCTGTTTTCATGCTTAAAATCATCCCATTCTATTTTCCTCTCGATTTTAAAGCGGATTAATTGTTTTTAACGCCATAAATTGTGGACAAACGATTTTAAGAAAAGGCAAGGCTACAATAGTTGCAATGTTATTTTATTCACATGTCCTGCAGTCAGCGGAACAGCGCTCGCTCGAAATGCGAATTCTCATTACGGGAAGGAGTACATTCGTACTACTTTTTGTTGGGAGACTCAATGGCTTCATCAAGATCGCCGGCTGACAACTTAACTTTCTTGGTTGTGGTCAACTGTACATAGCGTGCAGCTCAACTGAATTGATTACGTCTTGAACTTGACGGACCGAAATAGTTCAGGCACATATTAGTGTTGGAGCGTCACATCAGTTCGGGAGGCCAAAAAATGTAGAATCATGGCGGTGATTATTCCACGCGCGGAGTATTGGTGCAGCAGTCATGCTCTACAGAGCTATATAATGTCTATTCACTGCAAAGAAATCTCACTTAATTTGTATTGTTAAACTACATAAAGGGCTTGAGCAAACGTAACAATATACTCGCATAAAATAAAACTAGGTTTGATACAGTTTGGAAATGAAGTTCTTCCAAAACGCGAACTTAGTGCGCAATCGATACAATTACGACCGAGCGTGTTGAAGCGTTAAGCAGACTGAATGACGGAGTTTCTTACGTCAAAGCGTGGAAAATAGACGTCTGAATATTTTCACAGTCGTGCAATACTGACCACTGGCTGACGAAACTCACGAATAGACAGAAACTTAAGCAGATTTACAGATTGGATAACACTTTTGTCTCCCATTCAACACAGTTTCAGCGAGTTAAGATTTTTCATGCACAAACAAATGCAAAGATTGTTGCGACTTGCAGGAATATCAACGTTTACTAGTACGGCCATTGCTCTTGTGTTTTTCCTTGTACATCTTTCGAAAAGCTGTTTACACGTAATATTTCGACTTCATGCTCTAAATTTAGAAAGAGGAAACACTTATGAGATCGACTCGGAGCTGCTGAGGCGAAAATCACGATGATCCAGCTGGTGAACGTTCAGACACTCTTGCATGGGGTTACTCGTGTTATCCATTGTTCAGAATACTCACATGCTGTGTGTCGGATGAATTCAATTATTTGAAGAAAAACTCGTGTTTTAATAGTTTCTCAGTTGTCTAGTGTGCGCGCGGGGGATGTTTAAGACTAGAACAAATCTTTGTCTGATAACAGTATAGTATCACTGACATAATATGGCAGGCAATCTCTGCTTGTCTCTTCCTATAATCCCCACTGAATGATTTTTACCCGAATGGTTTCTATATTTATACATCAGGAGCTAAAAATAAAAGTATGCCTCGCGCCAAAAGTCTTATTACGCTTACTTTTTAGGGGGGCATTTTGTTGCAAACTCAATTACATTTTGTGCCACATTTCATCCCAAACGAAATGATCTAGGGAAGCTGGCCTCGGAATTTCAGTTTTCAAGAGAACAACTACAAATGTACGGGCTTTGGGATCAGGCGTTAGAGAACAAGTCTTCTCTTTTCCATACCTCAGGACATGTAGGGCCCGGTTGTTTGCTTGTGTGCCAAGGTGCAGTGCTATTCGACATCTGCGATAGGATTCAAGGTTTTGCGGACCACTTGGGTTTTCTATCCCACTTAGAAACATCATAAAAGCGTCGCGTAAGGTGACCTGGAGGTCGCTTCGCCCACTCTATGTTCCTCACGCATGGAGAATCGCCTTAGGTCTAAACCGGCCATTTGGTATTCTCTTAGCATGTCACTGTTTGTCTTTGTCACCGATTAAAAGGAAACGGAAAGCGTAAAGTGAAAGTTAACCGCTAGTCTAACACCACGTAGTTAGTCCTTTCCAATTGCACGTAACACTCTTGCATAGCTTGAAAAATAAGGCTGCGCGCGGCGTACACTACACTGAAAAAATTTCAAAACGCAGATTGATTTCTCATGGTTAGACCTAACTGTCCACACTAATCCGTCACGAAAACGGGGCCTTACGAAAACGCTTTTCCAACAAGAAGAGTTTGAAAAGGCCAGCTTTTTCTGTTAAACGGAGCTTTACGAAAACTATTGCGGCACTAAAGTCAATCGATTTCCCTGACCGAGTTTTCCTCAAATCAAATCGCAAAATAAACAGTGATTTTTGCGTTCAGTTTTGAATTCCTCCAGTCAGTGTAGTGTGGAGGGAAGACATTTGATGCCTTTTTCGTCCATTTTCAGTCCTCTAGTTCAGAAACATTAACCACGAGGATATTGCCCGTCTTGAAATCCGGACCTCTTAAGAAGTCGCGTCTTTCTTTTTAGTCTTTTTGTAAACTGGGTAAAGTAAAACTGTCAGCTGAGGGCCGTAATTTTCATCTACTTTTACCTTCACTGGCAGGCTGGCAGACAAGGCAGGGAAAAGTTTGGATCAAAGAAAGCGACCAAGAAAAGACTGAACCAGTTTGCCAGTACATCAAACAAGGTGACATACTTTCTTGTCCTGAATCGTTGCACGAATGTAGGTGGAAACTTTCAACTGGCATCGCTGCTTTTAGAAGATTAACACGTTTGTTTTGTCCTTTTTAGGAGAAAAGACGAAACAAGAACTTCATGATGATGCGCCATAACAGAGATGTCAGAGGCAAAACAAAACGTTCATTCCGAGATAAGCAGGTAGCATATCTTGTATACGCTTGTACTGCACTAGACTAGAACAAGCTTAACATGTAAATACATGCATGGCCGTAACCAGAAAAAACAATTGTGGCTGAGGCAAAGTTCGTGATTAAATTCTCTCGTTAGGTATTAAGCAATATTTTACTCTCCCTCCTGCTCCAAAGAAAGAAAAAAAAAAGCTAAAAGGATGACCGAGTGAGGAAAGTGCTTTGTTTTGCCTCATACTGGCTACAGTCTGATGCACGCGAACACGCGAATGAAATGTACACGGTGTAATTTGTACGTGAGCTAGTTGCAAGCATGCGATGACAGTCGCTCAAGTTGTAATTAAAGCAAACTGGTATGATATACGTCACGTCATGTTTTTCTGATATCAAAACAATGGTTAAAAATTAAAGCCACACATTCAGATGTGCACTCTTTGTAAATCGATGCCAAGATTATTTTCAGATCGAAGGAACAACTCTTCAATTGACAGCAAATAAGACGGCGAAAAAATGATAATACGACAACGAGAAATCAGATTTTGATAAGCACGTTTTAAAATTACTCTCAAACGCTATCGCCCAAAGCTTCGTCTTTCTCCTTTTTAAAAAAAATTTATGTGTGATCTGATTTTTTTATTATTTATTTATTTTCAGATATCACTGAAGCACGCACTCCTGAAAAACAAGAAAACGAAACACTGACAAATTTACATACATTTGACTCGGAAATTTGGTGTTGAAAGTCGTGACTTTTGTCAAGGAGGGTGAAACGGCCAGGAAATCAGGCTTGCCTGAGATTTCAATCTATGGCGGCGGAAGGATTCGAAAAGTACCGAGGTCACCGGTGTAGCTCACTGCGCTTATGGGAAGAATTCAGTACATGACTGAAATTATTATTCTACCAACCGTAGAGGAGTTTCTTTAAAGGATTGAAACTGACGAATCCAGGGAAGGGTGTGAAGCATTTGGCGTGGGTCAATCGCTTCTTGAGTGCTTCTGCTTTTTTTTAAGCAGGCGAACTTTGCACGTAAAAAAGATTAAACTGCCTGTTGAATTGCCTCTTGAGTGATTCTGCCTTTTTAGCAGGCGAACTCAGCACGCAAATAAGATTGAGCTGCCTGTTATGGCAATTTGCTTGTTTAAAAACACATTGGTAGAATAACACGTGTTTTGAATAAAAACATGATTACTATAATATTCAGCAGTCGTTTTGTTTTGATTACAAGTTGTTAAACGAAAACGTGCTTCTCAGATTCCACAGACAGCTGGTTTGAAGGCAAAGTTCAGTTGTATAGCTCCAAGGCAGTGACTGAAAGACGTGACTAATAAAGAATACTTGACTGTCGTACCCTCTTGACAAAAGCTGTAACTATTTACACTGCACGTGTGGAGTGCAGCTGATTTTTGTGATCGGACATAAAGAGAACCCACAAAACAGTGATTGGTTTCCATAATGTGCATCTCAAAATCACATTTGAACGAAATTTGTCAGCCCTTTTTTACCCATACAAAATTCCCTCACTTTGTAGAGCCGATTTTGTAATCTATGATTGTCAAGTTGTACATGGTTAATATTTAATTCTGCTATTTATAACCTGTTTTCCAAAATTAATTTTGCTATACTCAAAACAAAATCCAGATATGTTTAAAAAAGTGCATTGTTTTTATTTCTTCAAGTATTTCTAAATATAACCGGCGGGATTTGCTTGAAATGAGTGAACAGCATTGTTTTGTTTTAATATCGTGAACTGGCGGCCATCTCCACTAGTGGATATTAGTTGACTTCGTGTTTTGTAGTTTACAGACGGCAGTGCGTTCGCCTCACGCAATTTCGCGTGCAAAGCGCAAAATCAATGCTAATGCATTTTCGCATAGTCTATAAAGAGTGCTGAAATGTATGCTACATCTCACTTCAATATTAGCTGGTTTTAAAGGAAATACAGAACTGAAAAGGTTCCGCCGAGATTTGAACTCGGATTTTGGGATTAGAACCAACCCGTGACCTCGAGAGGTAAAATTATCCTTTTTAAAGCTCTCGCATATTTTCGACATTTGTCGGAATATCTTCGTGACTCGATCCGTAGGCGTGTCGTCATCGGCACGCAAACCTCGTAAAGCCAACTTCCTAATTTGGAACGGATACGATATTGTGAAGGAGGTGTCAACCAAATAAGGAAAGCCGCCAACAATGGAGCTTGATGTTTCTATGACGACAGCCCCCTGGGCATAAAATACGGAGCAATGACTTCATTTCCTATTATAAGACAATACTCGTTGAAACAGCTCAGGAGTTGAGGGGAAAACAGTACATGAAATGTGTTGTGTGGAAAGTTCTTGATACGCGGCGACTGGTTTTCACGCCTCACCTGAGTTTCTTTCAGTGACCGGCACTATCTTGTGGCAGAGCAAGACCCGCTTTCGATCAGGCGGTTTGGCGTCACTTGCACGTAACCCCTGCTATTCGTTGCCCTGATTTTCGAATTTCGTTAATAGAAATTGTGCCGAGACTATGAGCGATCCAGTGGCCATTCGGTAAGCAGTGAATAGCTAGCAATTTATCCGTGGCATTTGTCACTATTTTTATTGCTTTGTCGTGTGGTTGGGCTCTATTGGCTGAGTTCCATGTTTGTTCCTTTCCCTATGCTAGTGTTCTCGTTGATGATGGAACGCCACGAATACCGTTTCCTCTGCGGATTCATCTTTCGTTAACAGTCTTTAGACTGAAGCAAATGATCGAGGCACAAGAGGGCTTTACAGTTGGAGAACAAGAAGTTTTCTTTCAAGGAAATCCGGTAAGTAGCTTTTATTCTAGTGTATTCTAGAATCCGCATGCCGGAATGGAATTTTTTCATGTCCGCGCGAGACAATACAGAAGCAACACGCGTGCATACGGAGGCTAAGGAGTCACGCCGCTGCAGACACGCTGAAGCGCTTTCTTACTTCAACTCATATTTCCTCGTTTGTTTTTCGCTTCATTTGTTGCTTGAATTTGGCTATCACTGTCGAACATTCGCAAGTAGTGAACTGTAAAATGAAAATGTGTGCAAAGCAAAGCGTTGATTTCGTTAGATTGTGTTCTTTGTCGTTTTTAATGCGTGCTCACATGACGCGAGAAAGGCTCGAAACTGTTTACAGAAACGTGCATTTTGCCTAGAAGTAGACAATCTTACTAAGCCGGAATAGAAAGTTGTGCTTTGAGAAATATTGAAACGATTTTTGCACACGGAGATTTGTCGATATTAATTATTCTGGGCTTATATTTATAACGTGACGCTGTGACTATCACGGGTTTAATGGACATTCAGTATATTGTGTGATGTTTGACAGATCACCTCCCAGGGCCGGGCCTTGACTTTTTGCTCGTTTGATGGCCAATATCCGCATTTTGTTCCCTTAGCTTCAAGACAATCTTACGTTGGGGCAGCAAGGAGTTCTTGAAAATGTCCAGGTGGATATTCGAGTGAATTTTCAAGGTTAGTAGATCAATGTGGAAGACTTTTGCATCATTTACGATCTTACCGTTCGCGCAGCGTTCTCGTTTAGCTTCAAGTCTTACATGTCATGAATAGTAATTTCTGTCATTAGTAAACACCATGCAGCTCTTGCTGCTAGTGAAAGTAATTTAAAGGCTTTTGTGTTCTTGGAGAATGTTCTGTAATTAAATCTTTTCGTAGTTAATGTAATTTGCGTAGGTTTAGCAATCACACCATTTGAATTTATGTCATAGTTCTTTCAAAGAACTTTTTGTTGTCGCCTTCAGAAAATTTTATTCCGGACGCCCACAAAAATGTGTGTTATTTGCGGTTTCAAGGGATTTTCGTAGTTGAGACACAATACTTGCCCGAATTGCCATTTTTCAACTAGGCTACACCAAAGAAACTATAAATGTGCATAATTTTTTTCAGGTAAATTAGAACATTCTGGTGTCAACCCATCAAGAATTAGCGTATTTTTTAGATGTATGCAGGCTTTTCAATGATTTTTTTTTTGCCTGTGTAACTGATAAATATTTTTTAACTTTGCATCGGAAAGGATAATACATTTATCTCGTTTTGATAAACCTTAAATTTCTGATCGATCTTGAATACTTGTATCTTTTCTCATAATATGAAACTTAAAATGATAACTTGTCATTCTGATTTGTCGAATTTGAATGCAGATGTTACTTCACATCAGTAATAGCTTTGTGTGGGCAGTAAAATAATCTTACATGGAAATTTTCCATTTTTAATTGCTTTTTGTCCTAAATCCAACGATGATTGAAAGGCCAAAATAAGATAGTTTGACTTGTCCTTTTTATTTAAATCATATGTAGTTGAAATACTTTGGTAAAATTCAAGTTGGAATTAGAGAACTATTATTTTCATTCTTCAACCAAATTAGACCTGAGGGCTCTTTTGTGGTTTTCATATTTTTCTCCCTAACCTGTTGGTAGGCAAGGGATTGCATTTTGTGCCAGTACTAAAAGAAAATTATCCACATTTTTATGGTGACAAATCTGTAAGTTATATACAGGGTATCATAACAGTTTCTGGGTAAATCACAGCTGTTATGCTCTTGGTATGTTTTTATTTTACTTGGGAAATTATTTTCATTTTTTATTATTGCATGAGGAGAGAACAAAATTCCTTTGATATATCCTTTGTCTATTAATAAAAACGCCATCGACGCAAAGAACAACTGATATGAACAGCATAAGTCATAGGTCTCGCTGTTAGGAGCAATATGCGCATAGTTTTAGTTCCAGATGGCTTCCTAAAGTGTGCTTGTGCAAATCAATGCACACTCTTAGATTTTACGTTTACAGCATCTAACCTGCCTTGGGGGACAGTGACAAGATAGATTATCCTTTTACATTGGTGAAATACTCTATATTATCAGAAGGGTGCTTTAAGATATCCAATATTTTATTCACAATGTCTATAAATAGAATTCGTTTACAAAGTCATGTGAGTGCTTAGCTTTGGTTCCCCTGTGTAAAGCTAAAATTAGAACTTATGACGCAAATCTTGTGCTATTGTCATGATTAATATCTCCTCGTGCTTACAAGTAACCTTCTGAAAATAGAGTCCAAGAGTGACAAAAATTGGTAATACTAATATATCATTCCAGCCTTCAAGGAAATGGTTTCTTTTCAAATGTTATCAGATTGTTTTTTCTCTCTTGCTCTCTGTGAAATAGCTGGTAAATATTTGTCTACTCTTAGCAGTATTGGCTAAACAGCATGTATACTAGTAGTTGATCAATCTCATCACCAAGTGCAAGTGAGCTTGGCTCAATTATTGAGCATCAGTATTGTTACCGAGAATTGCGTCATTTCATGAATCAGCCGGTTTGAGTAAAGTTAACTAAAAGATAGTTCAGAACCATGCATTGATCAGTTGTGGAATCAATCAAAAAACATCATCCCTGTTTCCCATGGTTCTAATTCACCCCTGCGGTTGTATAATGTCTCATAGACACCTTCATACATAAACAGCTTGGCCAAACACTGCAGTCTGCAGTGATAATATTGTTCCCACGCAGTCCACAAAGTCAACTTTGTGATCACAGAAACGTGAAATTGATATATTGTGAATAAGGATTCTTAAGTACGTTGTAGTCTAGAATCTTTGCCCTCACATTAATGAGAATATCTGCCAAACAAAAAGTTACAGCGGAAGTGCACTTGTAGCCGGCACTTTAATGTTTGTCATGCAAGCTCTAGAAAATAGTTTCGTCTTGTGGAGAGAAATCATGGCAGCAGGTCTAATGACTAAATATAGATGATTTGTCCTTACTAGAAGTTAGAAATAGTTTTATAATTTCTAACTTTATTTTATTTTTATGGTGATTGTAATGCGCTATTGACCAGAAAATTTAACTATGCGCCATATAAATTGGTAAATTGTTATTATTAATAGAAAATTTGTATGCTGCTTGAGAACAAGGAAAATGCAATGTGAGGCACTGCCTGTATGATTTATCCTCTGTTCACATTGTGTGTTTCTGGCTACACTTTTAAATTTTGATTTGTGTTTTTCTTTCAGACATACCTTCACCAACAAGAAAGAAGGGAAGCACGTCAACATCTGAAGACTGTGTTGTGCCTGATATTGATGATGAAGATAATGTGTTTAACTTTGAGCAGCCCAGAGTTCCTGCAGGTAAGAGGCATTAGGAAATATCAAAGTCTGTTAATGGGAGAAAGAAAGCGACTACAGGTACATGTAGTTGAAAGTAGAGTGAAAATATCTTATTTTGTAAGCTGTACAAAGCGGTGGTTTTCTTTTTTGCTATTACAAGGCGGAAGGTAGATATAAATTATCAATATACAAGACTTGCACAATTCACATTGTTATGCAGTAGCTGAGTTCTAAAATGGTGTGACGTGGTATCTTTATGATTTGCTTCCTTGCATGAAAAGATGACGTCAATGTCTTTGCTTAAAAACAAAGTACTTTGCAATCATTAACTAATGTTGCTTCACTTGTATTTTAAGTACATGTATGTGCATTAGTTGAAAAAAAAGCAACCAGTATTGGTAAAATTTGAGAACATCCAAAAAATATTTTTGCTCACAAAGGATAATCTTGTGGAACGCACAAAAATAGGATCCTGCAGCCATTTTTTTTCTCATGGTTTTCTTTTATGGTAAGCTTAAACAAATCACCTACATTTCTCCCATAATGTTATGCTTTCTCCTTGTGTCTGACTGCCTCATAATTAATAAAGTCAATACAGGAATTAGATCAGAGTTTTATGAAATTTTTGTTTTGTTCTTCAGATCCCAGAGTGTGGAATAAATGGGAGGTGATGGAGTGGCTCAAGTGGGCAACAGAACGGTACAGCATACATGGAGTAACAGCTGACAAGTTCTTGATGAATGGGAAAGGTTTATGCATGCTTAACGTTGAGGGCTTCCTCTACCGTGTTCCGCGAGGTGGAGACATCCTTCACAGTGATTTCAATAAACGTGTGACGGCAGCAGTGGAACAGTCACGGCATTTGCAGAGCTATTTGAATCCTGGGACATCGAACTTTTACTATGTCTACTAAGAAGAAAGATAATTTATTTGACAAAGTACAGACTATTGAAAAGAGTATGATATAATGCAGGCAACTGAGGCTGCTTGCATGAAATGTACATTATTTAAAACAAATTGCTATTTGTATATATTGAAATGCACCTGGGCGGGTTTTTTCTTTTAGTTACCAGTTTTTGCCAATGTCTTACAGTGTAGTTATGGTCAGTGAAGAAATCGCTCAGTCAGTTGAATTGGATTTTACGGGGGACAAATTCAGGAAATAGGGCTGGGTTAATTTATTTAATACAAGGATCTTGAAGTCAATCTGAAGGTTATCTTTTTTTAACAGTGCTATGTGCATTTGTCCCAATCCCCCACTATATTGTACATGAAGACTTTGCTTGTTGACAATACAAGCTGTAATAAACAGTCATTAACAGATCAATACTGTATCTCCCAACATACCATTCTCCAGGTAGTTAACTTATGCTTAGAAAAGAAGGATCTCTGTCAAAAATGTCTGGTACCGAACATTGATTACATTGTTTTGATATCGAAAGTTGTTTCCAAACCTTTTCTCCCTTTCAACTTAACCTAATACATTCTTTCATCCTTTCTTTATTGCAAAGTTTTTCCAAGCATTTATAGGTAGTAACCCAGCCAGATATTTCTACTGGTTAGCCCTTTTTTTACTTGAAACTTTTCAATTCGCTAACAAAAATTAACATTATTCAGCATTGGAAAAATATTTGGACAAATTGACAACGAAGAGTTCTGCTGTAAATTTAAGCTTAAAGTATCATTAATTAAATTTAATTGGTATGAATAGAGAAAGAAAAAACGTAAGTAAGCAACATAAATTATATGTGGGATTAACAAGAAAATTTTAAGTAAAGTCTTAATCACGCAAAACTTTTCATTGCATAGGCATGTTAATAGAGTAGCTGTCTTTTATTTCTTTTAGTAGTTCTTCAAAAAGAAAGATTAGCTTGGAGGAGTGGTAGTTGTCAAACAACAGTCATCTTAATAGAATGTTAATCATTGCATGAAAATTTGTGCTTCAATAAAAGTATAATGGAAAACCAAAACTGGCTTTTGATGATATCTTAGCAGGGCCTGGCCTGCGAATACAGCCGCCTCTCATTCGCTCCCGCTACTACGTGCGAAACGGTTTTGCACGTAGTAGCGAGAGAGAATGAGAGGCGGCTGTATTCGCGGGCTAAGCAGGGCCGCCTTCTTTTGAGTTTAACTACATCATGTCGTCCTGGGGGAGGCAACCTCTTCTACCGGCTCTCCCTCTCCCAAAGGCCTCATTTAAGCAAAAAGTGTTTGCATAAAATATCATGATTCAGTGATATTTATGCCACTGGTGTGGCGGTGTGCCCCTTGTGCCAAATTGAAGACAAACAAGTCAACCTGAAGGCCAACCATTCATGCCTGGGGGGTGTATTATTTGATTTATGAGGGGGTCCAGGGGTGATTTGGAAAGAATGTTTCCTACAAGCATACTTACATACTTGCTCCAAAACACACTGCACACGACTACTGCAGAATTACGTACATTCAATGGCCGAAAAAAAGCATGTTGCATGCCTGTTTGCTTGTCCTGAGAAAAAAATTCTAAGTGCCTGGAAGGGTTAAAAAGAAGCCATGCCTGTAGCAGATCACCCCCCCCCCCCCCCCCCCCCCCCCCCCCCCCCACAAACACACCCCCCCCCCCCTCCCGGACGCCCCTCCCCCCACCCCCCCCCCACAATCCTTCTCACTTGAGAAACGTG
>Ga0126343_10000595_pt1 | contig 14486 bp, 5 predicted proteins | sample Cyp2metagenome_FD_92531 | JGI IMG/M metagenome (GOLD analysis project Ga0126343, IMG submission 92531) | Coral microbial communities from Lord Howe Island, Old Settlement Bay, Australia - Cyphastrea 2 metagenome | ecosystem: Host-associated > Invertebrates > Cnidaria > Coral ... | reverse complement strand
GTGAGCACCTTCCTTATCATTCCACAGGAGCAAGAGCATTAAGAAGAGCATTTTCATGATGTAGAGGTCTTTTTGTCGCAATGATCTGCTGCCTTTTACTTGTTAATTGCCATTTCTGCAGAGAAATGATTATCAAATTAACTAGCAGAACGCCTGTCAAAGGGCCAATCGTGTGAGTAAAGAAAAATACGCCAGGAATACCTAAGTATTGCGTCAAATGGTTTTCAGAAGGTCCCTGTAAAGCAATAAACCTAAAAGTTAAAAATCTAAAACCTTAGTTACTCTTCATTTACAAAGATATAAGTTAAGAATGCATAAAGTCTAAAAAAATTTTAGGAATACTCTAAAGGTATTCTTTTAAAAGTTGAAACATATATACATAAGCTTTATTAATGTGTCTTAACATCGAGCCGATGGGGAAAAATAACCCTTTACTGATTTGGGACACTTGAAACGTTGAAAATGTTGAAACTATTTCTAATTGCATCATTTAGTAAAGTGTTCCAATTACATGAGCCGTCAAATGCAAGAATTGTGCAGAGGATTTTACCTTAATAATTATTTCCTAAGGTTACTTACTTCAAATCCTCGAAACATTAGGATTTAATAGAAATTTATTAGTGATGGTAACTATTTTATAAAGAGGTAAACTAGGGACTAAAAGATTGAAAATTTCAGTAGAATTGCAATTTCGATTTCTTGATATCCTGTTTAAAAGTCAACCGTAATATAATTCACCTCCATCCTCGTAATCCAGCTTCTTCCCCAAAATACTTGTTTTATTATGCTCTGTACAATCTCTTACTTTTTTAATTTATCCAGTGGTTTCGTATCTTTGGTGGAATTTGCAGTAGAAAATTAGAAAATGTAACTTTCGAAAATCAACCGGGACAGTATCCCTTCGATACCTTGAAATTACAAAGTTTTCAGGTACTTGATATTAAAAACCTTTCTAGTGCTAATTCTCTATTGCTGTGTGTTTTGCTTTACAGAAACTTGCGACACAGATAAGTGATCTGCTCCAAAGTGGCGGCAAATTTTATAATCGGAGAAGAAAGATACCCAAGAAATACTAAAAGAGTAACACGAACTAAAAGCTGCATGTGCTTCTAAAGCTTCTTTAAGCTTAGGAGAACACGGAAAAATTGTTGAAACTGTCGCTTACGAGTTCTTGTTTTCCTAACAATTCATGCTTTCGTAAACTTTCAGTTGCAGCTTAACAAATATTATTCAAACCAGAGAACCTTTTCTGTACTTACGCATATGCTTCTGCTGTAAAGAAACATCATGCTCACCTGGTTATTCCATGAGAAAAAATATGAGGGAACCTCAAGCAATAAAATAATCGCTGTCAAACAGGGAAGAGGAAAAATATAAACATACCCAAAAACATGAGAGTGGCGCAATAAGCTGATAGCAGCTGGAGAAAACGTAAATTGGGCGCGGAGAGAGGAGAGGTCTAAATGCCATAAACAGACATCCCTGTGTCATCTATCGGGATGTCATGAATGCAGATGACTTTACCTCCTAAGTGGCTTTTGTTAGGACCGAATTAATGTCAATGGTTATTTAAGGCTCTTGTTCATTTGAAACAAATATTTAACAATTACTCGCCGAAGGCGAGGTGAATATTGTCGGATTATTTGACAATATTCACCGAGCCTGAGGCGAATAATTGTATTAGTATAATTTCAGAGCTGAACAACACAGACACAGGGACCCGATTGTTCGTTTTGCATAGACGTAAGCAGCCGTATAATTTTATTAGAAAGCTTACATGTAAGCTTACATCGACTTTGAATCAGTTTATTCATCGAGTTCGGCAGTAAAACTATCAAGCAAAACACTACGAAAAACAAATTCATCCGGTACCTTTGTTTTATCGCCGTTGACTTCTTCCACAGTTGTCATCATCGTCTCAAAATGAGTAGCTTTAGTTTGGGGAAAAACAGATTTCGGTCAATCGATCTGACCTGCTGGCAATCAACGTAACCACTGCGTATACGATTCTAAAGTGCCTTGAACACGAGTTTTGAAAGAACCTTTGGCCCAAGGATGACAGCAGTCATTTTGAAAATTCTCCATCCTTTCAATTATCCCGGACGTGGAGTGATATCTTCCGATTAGATGAAAAACTCATTCACCAACTGTCCGCCATGTTTACTTGCCGAGATGGCAAAGGTGGCAAGCTTAGTAGCCAGGCCTCCAAAATCTTATATAAACCGCCTGGAGCGGTTTATATAGCGTCATATAAGGAACGGCTCGACCAATCAGAAGGCTGGAAACTCTTTGTTCAGCTTTAAAATTATACTAAACAAATATACAAGCATCTTAAAGGAACTCAAGACTCAGTTTTGTGATATCTATTGTACCTAGATGAATTATTGCGTATCACAGATATTGTGTATACAAATAAGTGTGGCGATATACGTCTGTTTTTGTAATAGACAATGCTATGGAAGGTAATCAAGGAACATTTTGTCCACGTTTTATAGGCTACGATATGGGGAAGAGCTTATAGAAATGATTTTAAAGAGGGCAATTTCTTATGAAAGTTTTTGTTTGTTTCACTAAGCGTTTTACCGTGTTATTTTAACTATATATCGGATTGTTTGATTGGTCGATCGAGCGACCGATTGATCAATCGCCCACTAATTGACTTATGCGGGTATATTTATTCCTACAAGTGAATATATGAAACACCATATATTTGAACGGCGAAGAAAGATATGAATATACCACACGGATTGATCATCGCAGTTAAGCAGTTGTGAAATTAAAGCCTGACAAAAGCCCGCCCTGCACGGGATTCGGACCCATGACCTCTGCGATACCGTTGCAGTTCCCGACCAACTGAGCTATCAAGCCACCTGGGAGCTGGTCATGTTGTGAGTTCGTAATATACCCGTTAGCAATACAAGTGAATATATGAAAGACCGTATATTTGAACTGTGGCTAAAGGCATGATGCACATTACTTGGGTTCTAGCCTGTTCCAGGCTCACGACCGGGATCTAGTAAAAAAATAGGAGAGGGCGTGGCGGATCTGGTAACAAAAAATAGGAGAGGGCGCCCTCTCCAATTTTTTTCACCAGATCCCGCTCGTCCCTCTCACGCTTTTACCATCAACCCCACTGACCGAGAGCCTGGAACAGGCTTCTTGGTTTCGAATCCCTGGTGCAGGTCTGAAGTCAGGCTTTATTTTCACAACTACTTAAGTTACGTGTACAACTTCGATGATCCATAACTTCATATTTGTTCTTTCATATTTATGCCTCTTTCTTTCTTTCTTTCTACCTTTCTGTCTTTTAGTTTACTTTTTTTTGTCTTTCCATCTTTCTTAAAACCGCTTATTTTATATAGCGTAGCTTAAATAGAGCCTGCACCCTTTTCCGGAAAAAAAATAACAGGCACCGACTCTCGCAGCCTGTAAATACGGTTTCCCTGAATCTGGTTAAGGCCGGCCGGATATCAAATTAGACCGGGTGTGGCTGTTTGATCGATGGTATCATTCAGTACTCTGTGCACGGTGTTTGCCCAAGGAAATCTGTTGGGTAATATATTTTTTCTGCTCCATGTTCCACCCCATGGAAGAAGCCCCGATATTGAGGCTTTCGGCCAGTATAGATGAGAACTGTATACCAATCATCCTACACTATAACATGGCCATATGCTAGCGCACGCTCTGATTAGCTAATTTTTTGTGAAAAAGAAATGGTTGGTTCATAGAGATGGTTCATGTTGACGTCATTGTCGGTGACATTTCTTGCCAGCAAAAGTTTTCTCTCCCAACTTTTTTCGAGTAAAACTTAAATTTAACTGTCACTAACGGCTACTACTAACCCAACATTAAAGTTAAGGTTTCTCTATGACTTTGAAGTTTAAAAAACGTGCCTGAAATGGTTGCAGAAACATCGGAAGCGTCGAAAGATCAACAAAGTGAAAGTGGTACCAGAGAAAACAACGCTTCGCAAATTTATCCGAGTGGGATTTGAAGAAAATACTTGAAGATAAACAATCAAACAAGACCAAGAAAAAAACTAACTGTTGTGTTTCCACGTTCTAGGGTGAGTTGCAAACTTCACTAGTTATTTTCTTAATATTACATGATTAACTATAAACAGATGTTTCCCTTTAACTGCTCAGCTTCTACACTGCAGCGAAGTCCTTTCCAGCCATATTCAACGGTCCACAGCATTAGTTTCGGTTCAGCAGTTAACCCACACCTCTGCTAGGCCTGCTTCAGTCGTAGAAAACTAGCATTTGAGGCAAATGTCGTGTAATTTCGACTCATTTTCATCACCTGCTCGATTCAGAATGTGCAAGTCGTGGTTTCACCGGCGAACCTTTCAAATGACTCGAAAAACCCCAGACTTGTTATGGGCTGCATCATTTGGAATGAAAAAGCTTTAAATAAACTTTTTCCTTGACATTCGAGTCAAATTTTCTGAGCTGGGCGGCTTTTGTGTGGTATTTTGATAGACTTATTTTGTCACTCGCAGAGGAAAGCGTGTTTTTCATCAGCACCAGCACGGTTAAGAGAATTTGCAATTTGATCTGTGCAGACAAAGCGACTTTTCAGCGTGAAAAATGTCTTGCTATGTCATAAAAGCAATGAACAATGTCTAGCATGCGTCCATCCAATTTGGGATGCACTTGGATAGTTGGGAGAGCACTTAGGTAGCTAGAGATGCTCTCGGCTGCGCCTGGAGCATCTCTTGCGCTACCTTCGTGCTCTCCCAACTATCCGCGTGCATTTCGAGTTGGATGGACGCACGCTAGACATTGTCCATTCCTTAATTTTACGGCACTCGACAGTAGTTAGTGATACAAATCAATGGTGGATTCAGACCTTGAGATAAGGAAGGGGCCCGTTTTTTTTTTCGTTTTTTGTTTTCCCTACGTGCTTTTCTTCCTTCCTACGATTTTTTTAACCAAAATAAGGGGCGGGGGGAGGGTCCCCCAGCCCTTCCCCTAGGTCCGCCACTGCAAGTTGATAAATACAAAGAAATAACAGGTTTTGATGTGTATTCACTTGACATTTTCAAACCATGTTTTCAAACATAAAACATTGAGGGTAAGAGCATAATCTTATTTGAAAAAGTTGACCCAATATCTAGTATCTGTCTCAGCTGGGAGGTTCAGTCTCAAGCCGATACACGTACACGTAGTCATAATACCACATATTGGTGTTATTGGGTTCATTGTGCATTAAGTTTCATTGCGTGACAAGCATTAGCGACCTATCGTGGACATGACTCCGCGAAATGCATGTCCTCGGGCTTCAGAATTTGTCTACTTGCAACTACAGATAAGTGAATCGTTGTTCTCTATCATGCAGTCAATTTGTCTCAATTACTATAACCGCATGGATTAAAAATATGGTTAAATCTGACAAAAACTACGATGTTGCGTGCAAGAGCCGTACGGCATGCTTGTTTGTTGAGTTATGTGGTAAAAGAATGTCAAAGCGATGATAATAGCTTGGGTGAGAACATAGTGATAAAACCCCATCTAGAGCCCCTGGCCTTACAAGGTATAGTAAGCTTATCAGTATTGATTTTTATTCTATAGGATGCAAAAAACTAAGATTTGCATTTAATTTTGGGTTCGATAGCAGAGACTCTAATTAGATTATTTGTAGTTGTTGACATCTCGAGGTAGCGATTGAAAGCCCCAAACTAAGTTTTATATTCTTGAAAAGGAGAACGTAACATTTCCACTAATCACAACTTAAATCTCAAGTTATTCTGTGTTATACCCCATAGGAAAAACGTGTCTTGAAAAAATGCTCCAAAATTTGATTTTGAAAGTGGTCGGCATCTTGTACAGTGTTTGCGAAATTTCTGGAAAACAAAGGTAGATCTGACAAAACAAATATACCACGTTTATCAACTCACCATAGGGGTGTCTTTGAGTGAAAGATCAGGGTGGTCAATTTTTGGACCCTGTGCCACTTTTTTTGCGTTTTTACGCGGTCATCGGGGACATTCTCTCTTAAGGTGTCAAAATTCCACGAAAACAAAGCTGTTCTAGCTTGTTATTACGAACTATGTCCACAATACTTACTTAACGAAACGGTTTTCTGCTCTTATACGAATCTTGTGACATATACTTACCAGGCAAATTTTAGCATGCACCGGATAATCGACGGAAAACAATTGCGCTTTTTCTCATTCATGATATACAGAAATATGTATGGTGATTCAAAGCAACAGAAAAACATAATGAAGGCAACGAACAGCACGAGTGAAAATAAGCCCAATATTTTCTTGGATTGACGCTGAAAATTAGCAGCTTTAAATTGTTTCAATTAACTTGAAACTCTGGGACTAGGTTGCATGATATGGATTAATCTGATTTAAGGCCAAGTCTAAAACAACTTTATCGAGTGTTTTTTTTAATATAATTCCCCTCTCGATTTAATAATTTTAGGGGCAGTTTTTGACAAGAAGCATAAAAACATACCCCAAAGTCAAATATTTATTTGACATGCTAATGTTTAGGAGTACTGCACAGGTCTGCTAATGATCCCCGTACCGTAAATGATCCCCGTAACGCAAATGATCTCCAGATTGTACCGCAATTGATCCTCAGATTGTATTGCGAATGATCCCCAGATTGTACCGCAACTGACTGCCGTAGCGCAAATGTTTTCCTATCGTAAATTATCCCCGTACCGCAAATAATCCCCAGATTGTATCATAAATAAATGGGATATTATTTTACCCCCCTCCCCTACCTAAAGAACCGATTTAAACGAGCTAGATTGTCAGCCATTGACAAAACCTATTGCAAGGTCGAATGCAACGAAATAGTTCCAAAAATAAGCGTTTGATAAGTCATAAATCGCAAACGCCAGCGTCAATTGGTTGTGGTTGTGAGAATTCTCCTCTGTCCTTAACCTTATTGTGATTGTTGCATTAGAAAATTGAGTTTTTGGTATCATATTCTAATGTTCACAGATTTCTGAGTTTCACAGTAATAATAATACCAAAAAACCGACTCGATCAATTTAAAATCTACTGTGCGAATTCCTAAGTCCTTACATTTCCATCTTTTATGGCGATGCGGCCATTTCTGGTCGGAGATCATTTCCAAATCTTCAGAAGGTTTATCCTCAATCACTTGCACCTAGATTGTAGAAGCCCTCGTCTACACGAGTCTAAATTGACTTATGTAAATTAGATGACGGTTGTATAGACGCTAAGTTTATAAACACCGGGCCGTATCTCGAGGAAAATTCTTGCTGTGGCACTATCAGAAAACAAAATTCATTCTAATATGCATAACCTCTTACGTACTAGTCTAGAACCTAACTGATAACTAGTTACCCATGCAGTCAACTGGCTCAATTCACCTGTTTCTTGCAATAAAATTGAACACGCTTTTAAACTGCAATAACAAACTTGCAATACGTCTACAGGGCAAGTTGTAAAAGAAATGCACATTAAAAAAACAAAAATGTTAGAATACAAAGATACGAAATGGTTAGCAAGATGTAAGGTCAACCGAGGTCGGTTGTGGAAATCGTTAAGGTCCATCCGCAGCATTTCAGACTGATTTCAATGGTACCAGCTTTTGCTCAATTAGCAAACATTCTCGAGTCTATATATTTTACGATTACTGTAGTTACGTTGTTTTGTTCATATTTTAAGTGGATATGAAGTAAAAAATAATTGCAGTCTGTTTGAAAGGCTTTTCAGAGTAAAGAAGAATGGCATTTTCCTTTTTGGCATATCTTTTTTCGTTTTGGAGATATTCACGTTTTTGTATTATGCAAATGAGAAAAATGATGATGTCATAGGTGGTTCCACTAAAATGGAGAATAAGTCTAGAGATATAAAACCAGAAATATTGAAGCAGTGTTCCTCAAACTTGGCACCGGCAATGAACATCACAAAAGAAACACAATGATACCTATGTTGTTGCCATGGAAACACTCTTGGCTCCAGTCTTTTTCTGTGAAAAACCAAATATCCCCATTTGCAGTCTTTTAAAGTAGGCCAGAGGGTGTTGCTCGGAACACACATGAATCTCATGAGGACCATGCGAGCAGGTCTACAGTGCACATTACCGATTCCCTTCAAACTTGGCACAACTGTACAACATCACTAGTACATTAACCATGTGGAACCGTTTGGCTCAACTGTGTATTGTTTACGAGATATGTCAATCAAACTGTTAGACATTGAAAAGTGCTCAGATTTGGAGTAAAAATATACCTCAAGGTTGATCATTTGTTGCAAGGTAGAAACAACGAAAAATGACATGATATTTCTACATAACATAGTTCTAGTCTTCAACAACACGATAACGTTGACTAAACATATGTGGCTTATCTCAAATTGCCAGGAGCTAAATTTCAGTTCCCCTCAGTCTAATCATAACTTAACAGTAGGGTTTCAAAAAACGTTGTTTGTAGAGATGCGGCGTATTTTCAATCGAATTCAAAGGTATCTAAAGCTGGTCAAAGAAATGATCTTTCAGTTTAAACAGTAAAATTTCTGTAAAGTAGCCTGTGGGAAGAGCTTTCTTTGCATCAAACTAGTGTTTGTTTGTGACAATATGCAAATGAGCTCGACAAGGAAGTACCGTCAGAATAGAGAAGAATTAATAAAACGCCACTCAGCGAGAAGGAAAACATCGTTATGAAACATTTTTAAACTCCAGTTTAGTCATTTTGCTGGTATTTAAGCTGCTGCTAGCTAGTTGGCATAGCTAGTTGGAAGGAAAGCTGCAAGTGTTAAGTTATCATACAAACCTGATGGTCGTACTCGCACCCAAGTAAGATGTTTTCGAAGAGGGCCGCATCAAAAGATTTAGAAATCACTGCCTTCAAGGTTGAACGATGTAGAATATTCATGTAGCTCGTTTGGCTGGCAAGCTTCATTTTGTTGTATTTCTAACACCAGAATAATTTTGCTGAAATGATGTTATCGAGCCACTCGACGAGCTGGCGACATCACATCGGAGAAATTTTAACTGCAACGACTTATTTTAAAATCCGGCCGCGTGTTTTGTTCAAATGTTGAAAACAACTTTTTTTCTCCGCAACGAAATCTTATATCACTTATATCTTTCTAAAGTAAAATGGACACTAGCAGAACATTTTCTGTCTTCTTGTTAGTAAAGCATCAGCTAAAACGATTGATTGCGTGACAGTGTATGTCACTTGTGACATCTTACAGCTGTATTTTGTATCACATTTCATGCGTCAAGTTTCACCCCAATTTCCGATCACATTGCGGTAGTCATTTCTTCTGGATGCAAAGAAAGAGTGTAGTGTATCTGGTCGGTACAAACACCAGGCAGCACTTGTGCCATAAAAGACCTGCTCACTGAAGACGTTTCTGATCATTTGAAAGGCTATTATAAAACCATTGACACATACATGGATGTCAAAGAGGAATGGGACCTTTGAATGTAAGGGGTATCGAATGGTCCCATATAGTTTAAAAGTGCTTGCAAAAGTTGGCCTCTACTCGAATTGCTCCCAAAAATTAAATGAGTGCTTGCTTGCTCGCAAAATTTATTTCTACTGCTCTCATGCTCGGATTCTCGTTAAAATGTCCGTATGGCGACAAAAATAAGAAACTTTGGGGGAAGATGAACGTGTTATGAATGTTTCTGGAAACATGCATCCTCATTTTAATGATGTTTTATTGAAACTGATGCACGTAACAATTCCTCTCGAAAGGCAAAGGCAAAGGTAGAACGTAATCTAGAGACATAAAGGCATGTAGAGTATTACCATTACTATTCGACCTTCAGAAGTTGTCAGGGCTGCATGGCTTCAAATTGGTTAGCTCCAAGAAGCCTCCACTGAATAAAACTTCCTTGGCGTTAAATCTTTTTCAGTCAATTGGTTTGCCAATCATCGAAACCGAAGCTCGAAATGTTTCATAATTGTTAGACTAAATGCCGTGTTGCTCACAATTCCTACGAATATTGATACAACCAAAAACCTTCCATGTCACAACACTTGAAAGTGTGGTAACTTTGAGCCTCTTCCCGTGATGTGTCGGATTAGAAAGCTTTGAATCCCCTTGGCGTCCATCTAGTGTACTGTACTGCAATGAAAGTCAGCCGAAACTACTTGAATTAAGTTTACATCATCGTCAACGAGGTACAATTGGCTGTAAGCTGCTGGGATTGGTTAAACGGTGTCAGTCAAACAATTTGTCAGCCAGATTACTTAGCGCAAAACGTTTATTTTCAATAAAGAGATATCTAGATTCCGCCTAGAACATTTGCGAAGTGCTCGCTGCTCGCTATCTGTATTTTTTAACGTGCTCGCTGCTCGCAAGACATATGTGATCACTGCTCGTGCTCGCAAGAATAAACGCACTGCTTGCATGCTCGCAAGTGCTCGCAAAGACCATTTGATACCCCTAAAGTATGGAGTTGGTTTGTTTGACAAGGCATGAGATTTGCCCTCTTCGCCATTCCTCCCGGATTCCTTTGAGAAACGGCACACAATAACGCGTTGTCGATGAATCATGCCATCAATTGTCATTCAGTTTGACCTCGCAAATGATCGTAAAGTTTTTTCCCTTCAGATCCGGGTAGGCTCCCGTTTTCAGAACATGGCCAGGGGGAGCTAAAAAAAAACCTTGAATTTGGTGGGAAAAAAGAAGCTTATAGCAGGGATACTCCCATACAAAAAGAAGGGGGGTTCTCATCTTACCTTTGGGGACGGACCATTGAAAAAGTGTTGGGGGTGGGTGGGACTTTTTCAGCTGGCTTAAAGGAATTTTTTTCAGGATCACTGCCTCTACAGGATTTTGTTTTCGAGCTTAAGTTCCCTACTCGAGCTTCTTTTTTGTGGGCGGAGGGCGGGGGTGGCTTTTTGGGGGCAAGGGGGGTTAAGGGAAGTTCTACTGTTGCAATCTTAATCTTGACACTCGCCACAATCTGAATGCCTGGAACAGGCCTCAAACAAATCATTTTTTTGCTTCACACAGTCGTTTTGCTTTACTGTCAAAATTATACTCCAAGGGAAACATAATCAAATATCAGACACATTTGGTACTATTGCCTAACTGATTGGGCTGCATTGCATTTTTTGTTAGATGTTTAGGGGACTAGGATTCAGTGAGTGGCCGTTCAGTGTCAAATAAGGAGTCAAAGAGCCTATCCCACTACTGAGGGGGTTCTGCGGTCATTTCCCCTCCTGAAAAGTTTGCAAAACTAAAGCACTTTTGGTACATTTCCCACGATTTTCAGCCGATAAGTTTTACGCATCGATTAGACTTGAATAAAAAGCCGTCGTTTTCTTTGTTGAAAACCTAAAATAGATTCAAACTGCCCATACTAAACGTATCAGTGTTTTCATTAAACTCCTCAATGATTGTCTTTGATTAATGTGACGTTTGTCCATCGAATTAGCAGCAGTCTTGGGGGAAGCTTGTTACGGTTTTGCCATGGGTGTGCACATCTGTATCCACAATTGTCATTTATATATGTCAGTTTTGAAAGCACTCCAATTTGTGGAAGCTTCCAAAACATGGTATGTGCTTGATAAATTGAAAATGAATCTAGCAGGGTATCTGTTTATAGCACACGGTTTTTTTATCACTTTTTAGCAATGGTTATCCATTAGTTAGAATATTTCTTCAAGGGCTTTTAGCTAAAATTGTCCATGATGAGGCACATGCGCAGATTATGTCTTAGCCTTGAAGGAGAGAAATGTCCGTTTTACTGATTGCAGAGAAATCCAGGTAAATGGGACTCCACCAGGACCAGGAAATTAAACTGCAGTATAAAGTGGCTGCCAAGTTGCCTCTCAAGCGAATATAGTTTGTAAGTGCGACGGTGCAATTTACTTTGCAAGACGTTTTTTTTCCTTCACTTCTTCTTTGCACGATGTGTTTTTCAGTCACCCTCTCTTGCATGGTTTGGTTTCTGTTTTTTCCCCGCCCTTTCCAATCACTTTTTCTAATGGGCCGTCTTAAGTTGTTCAGTTTGAAAGGTCCACAGTAGGAGCTTTTGGGGCACCTGTTAGAGTATTGTATTGAGCCGACAAAAATATGACACTGCCGAACGTACTATTGGACAATCAACTGACTTTTTTTTGTTGTTTTGTCGCATTCACTGTTAATTCGTTGCATTCGTCAGTTAGATTGTTGTTTTAAAATCGGTATCTCCTAGGGTGCAAAAACATTTCAAGAGCTCGCCACAACACAGGATCTTGCATGTTGAGACACTGCTGCCAGCAAATCGTGATGTTTAAGAAAATTATTACAGCTTTTAATTTATAAAATAGGTTTTAATGATGTTAGTAACATAGAAACATGTTTATAAATCAAATAATGTCATAATCTTAAAGATCTCGCAGGCATATTTCGAGGGTTCTTTTCGGAATTTACGCCACCTTTCCCGTCCTTGCTATATGGGAGTCACCGCCTACCGCCCCAGCCCCCTCTCCCTAGAGCTATGTATTAACATGCGAGGGATATTTAGCAATTATTGAATGAGGCTGGGAAGGATAAGAAGAATTCTGCAGCGGACTGCACTTTTGACGTCATTGGTACTATATGACAGAATTCTTGGTCAACAGGAGCTATGCGTGTGGTTTTAACCAATTAGAAACGGGGAAATATTCGAAATGAATAGTAATCAATAATACGGAACAAGTCTAGAAACCGACCGATCCCTTGAAAACAAGAAAGCCGCAAAGTTTGAATTCCCCAGTCGGGTCGAGTAAAATGGAGCCGACTGCCTCATTCCTGTGCATGTTAAATTTCGTGCTTGAAAAGTTTTGTGACTCCCTGAGCATAACGCCATATCAGAGGGTCTGAATAGGCGGCCCACATCTCGGTTATCGGTTAAAATTTCATTACTTTGTGGGTTGTCCTTTAAAATTTCGACCTTCGTCGGTTGTTAGTAAATCACAGTTAACTTTTTGGTCCCTAGGTTGGTAAATTTTTCATCGTTTTGCCGGTAGTCAGTAATATTTTCTTACCCTTTGTCGCCAGTCGGCACAACCTCATATCACACAGCAGGAGTATCGATTCACGCTCGTTGGAGCTTTTCGACTAGTCGGAAGTCAGATGTGGAGTTAGATGAATAGAGTAGTACCGAGTACTCAGAAGAATCTTGAGGGACTGGTTTCAGTACACAGACTGTAGACTGCATCCTCGTTTTATTCCTCAGTCCGTAGTCCGTAATACCGCGGTCCTAATTTTATACTGACCCGACTGGATACTAGTCTCAACCAAAATGGCGCCGGTGCAGTTGCTCTTCGTTTATCGAAATGATTGCATTTTTCAGCCTTACGAATTATTTTTGGACGTTGAACCTTCTTGTCATGCAGAAATGAAACCAGTGGCCTGGTGGTTTGTCCATTTTTACGGATCAATTTGTCCGTGAATGTAAGCTTGCAGCCGGTCGGTGGTGCGTGGCGACTTCGGTGTGGCTTGGTTATCTGTCTTTTCCGTTGTGTTTAAGTTGTTCTAGCAAAGGCACTTTAAAACAAGGTAACTGATTAACATTAACAGCTATTGCGAAAGGTAAATGTCAATATGGATTGGAGTCTGGTGCTGACTCAACCGACCTATACATTATACTATGACACTCGTTGTAATTTTTCGTTTTCCCGCTCGGAAATATAGGATATTTTTGTCCATCAAAATCTCATGAAGGTTTTAAACTTTATAGAATTTTTATTGCTTTTATTTATTAACCGATAAAGGCTTCATAAAACAGTAGGCAAAGAAAGGTTTGAAACAACGCCGCATCGGGGAATTTCGAAAATATTTTTACCCTAAAATCTTTTCTGCCTCACACTTCTTTCACGGCATTATTTTTAAAATGCGCGTGTTACTAAACCACCAAGTCATTTGAGATATCAATGGTATCATTACAATCTCATTACATAATATTCATTAAACCAGCGTTTTGAGCTGGAAAGATTTAATGCTCTTAGAAATATTTTCGTCGAAAAATGGGTCAAAATTTGGGCAATTTTTGAACTGAAGCCGATCGTGAACACCTTGACCGCAATATCTCTTAGACGTTAAAGTATTTTGCGATGATATTCTTACCACTTCATTACCACCTTATAATGTAACCCTACAAAGAATCTGAACAAAATCTCAGAGGGTCGATGTAGACCCATATTTTAATACTGCATGGTTTTCAGATGGATGCTCTCTTAATTAAAAGGACTAAGTGATAGTATCTATTTTATAGGGTTAAAATAAGGACTAAAAGATTGAAAATTTCATGGGAAAGACAATTTCGATTTCTTAATATCCTGTCACAAAGTCAACTATAATTCACCTCCATCCTTGTAATCCAGCTTCCTACTTAAAATACGTGTTCTTTGTCGCTCTCTATAATCTCTTCCTTTTTTTAATTTATTCCAATTTATTGCCATCTTTGGTGGCATTCGCAGTGGACAATTAGGAAATGTAGCCGCTTTGGATAATCAGCCGGGACAATATCCCTTTAAACACGGGGCTATCCTGTATAAGTAGGCTG
>Ga0126343_10000594_pt1 | contig 14501 bp, 13 predicted proteins | sample Cyp2metagenome_FD_92531 | JGI IMG/M metagenome (GOLD analysis project Ga0126343, IMG submission 92531) | Coral microbial communities from Lord Howe Island, Old Settlement Bay, Australia - Cyphastrea 2 metagenome | ecosystem: Host-associated > Invertebrates > Cnidaria > Coral ... | reverse complement strand
CATGACATTTCCTCGCTGACCTAAACTTCCACTTGTAATACTAAAAATTAATTCGAACCCGTGAACCTTTTCTGTACCTATGCATGTGCTTCTGATGAAAGGAAACATTACGCTCACCTGAATATTCCATGGGACAAAACATGAGGGAAACTCTAGCAATAAAATAACCGTAGAAAACAGGGAAGAGGAAAAATATAAACATACCCAAAAGCATGACAGTAGCGTAATAAGCTGATAGCAGCTGGTGTAAACTGGAAGCGGAAAAAGGGAAAAGACTAAGTGCCATAAACAGACATCCCTTTGTCATCTATCGAGATGTAATGAATGTAGATGACTTTACCTGATATGTGCCTAGTTAGGACAAAAACATTAATGGTCATTCTCGGCTATCATGTGACGTAATCGTATTTCAAAATTAAAAACTACCTTTCTTTCTGAGCTTGTAGTTGCATCAGATAAAAGGTTCTATAGGAAATTGACGTTTGACAATGTTTTAGCTCGATGGGGTTCTTCGTTTTGTTATAGAGCACGTTTAAATATCCAAGCTTTGTCGCTGCGTGCCAAGAAATGGCGGCAAGGAAAGGTTCTCCCGTAGGTCAAAATATGAGCTGCCGCTTTAGTTTTTGCTACCTAAACGGTCCTTGCACTAGAAGAGGCAATGTGTCAACGTTTCGGAGTTCTGGAGTAAAAATTTCCTATCTCAATCGCAAAACACAACGGCAGATGTTTTTCTGTTACGCAGCGGCCGCCATGTTTATGTCCCTCCGAAGGGCACAAACATGGTGTCATGTATTCAATTTAATGCGAATCAAAGCACATGGCAAAGAGTTCACGCATAACTGCGCATGCTTACTAATGTGAACCGCTGGCAAAATATTGGCTGACTGATCAACTGTTTCCTTTGAAAAACCCTCGGACTGCTCACTTGGGTTAGCTACTGGGTCGCCATGGTTTTCGATTATGATCGGAGATGGAACAGGGTGGAAAACTGGCGAATGGTGGGTGGCAGGAACATTACAAGCCTTGAGTTGATTTGTGTGTCGACGCCAAATAAGGTTAGGCCCAATCGCCGCTTCATAAGACAGGGGTTTTAGTTTTGTACTGAATGCTGAGATCCCGTTTCAACATGTCCAGTCGAGTGCGTAGTCTTCTTCCCAAAAGCAACTGAGATGAACGCTCTCCTCAGTGGTTGAGTGTGGAGCATTTCCATAAGCTGGCAGAAACTTTGCCAACTTAATGCTCAAAGATTTCACTTCCGTCTCACTCTTTATTCCATTTTTGAAACTCTCCACACAACGTTCTGCTAAACCGTTTGTGGCAGGATGATAGTGCGCTGAAGTGATTTGTTTGATACCATTTCTCTTAAGGAAATGCCAAAACTCTTGTGATTTTAGATCTGGCCAATTGTTACTTACTAACTTGGCCGGCACTCCATACCTGGCAAATAACATCTGTGGGGTTTTAATGGTCTTCTCTGAAGTAGCAAAACTCATTCTCTACCTCTAGCCATCTTGAATGTGCATCCACTACCACCAAGAACATGCTTTTAAGGAACGGTCCTGCAAAATCAATATGAATTCCTTGCCACGGCAACAAAGGCCATTCCCATGGGTGCACTGATACTGTACTAGGCTCTCTTTCTATTAGTTCGCAGCCTGTGCAGGACTTAGCAGTGAGGTCAATTTCTTTGTCGATACCGGGCCACCGGATATAACTACGTGCAATGGCTTTCATCTTCACGATTCCTATATGCCCCTGATGGAGTTCTTTGAGGACTTGTGGGCGCAGCTTCGGAGCTATTATGACTCTTATCCTTCACATTAAGCAGCCTGACTGTAATATGATCTCATCTCTACGGGTAAAGAAAAGGTTGAGTTTAGGATTCTGGTTGTATGGCCATCCTTTACTAGTCATTTCATACACTCGAGCTAAGAAAGGATCCCTCTGCGTTTCTTCCGGGATGTTGCTCACACTGACTGGTAATGGATCAAACTGCATCAAATTGAAGACCACCACTGGGGCCCCTTTCTTCGTTTCTGATTTCTCTTCAAGGGGATGACGGGAAAGACCATCTGTATTACTGTAAACCTTAGTGTTCTTGTATTCCATTGTGTAATAAAAGCCGGCTAGGAACTAGGCATAACGCTGACGTCGAGCTGCAGTGACAATAGGAATGCTTTTGCGCGGATGAAAGATTGACGTTAAAGGCTGATGATCTGTAAGCAGGGTGAACGAGCGCCAAAACAAATATACATGGAACGTCTTGACCCCCCAGACTATTGACAGGGCTTCTCTGTCAATCTGGGGATACTTTCGCTCAGTTTTTGATAGTGTCCTTGAAGCAAAAGCTATGGGTCGCTCGGTACCGTCGGTCATCACGTGGGACAACACCACCTCAGTACCCACTGGGGATGCATCACAAGCAAGCCATAGTGGTAGGCTTGGGTCATAGTGGGTTAACACTTGCTGTGAAGTGATCATTTCTTTCACTTTGAGGAATGCCTCATCACATTGTTCTGCCCATTTTCATTTGTGATTCTTCTCCAAGAGCTGATTCACTGCTGCTGCCTAGTTAGGCAGGAACCTGTGGTAATAATTGATGAACCCAAGGAAGGATCTTACTTCAGCTACGTCATTTGGACGTGGTGCTTTCAAAACCGCTTTTACCTTCTCCGCTGACTTGTGTAGGCCATTCCTGTCGATATCATGTCCACAGTAGGTTATCGTCTACTTGAAGAACTCACACTTTGCCTTGTTCGCTCTTAAGCCATGATGTTGGAGCCGTTGTATTAGATGTGCCTTCTTGCACCTGGTCAATTGTATGCTGCTAGATAGCGGGTGTAGATGTGATGCCGAACACTAGTCGATTGTTCTGAAACAGGCCCATATGATTGTTGATAGTGAGACATTTCTCGGAATCCTCTTCCTTGTCTAGTTGGTGATATGCTTGACGAAGGTCAATCTCTGAGACTCTCTACCCACAGGCAAGCCTTGGAGAGATGTCTTCAATGAGGGGTAAGGGGTACTGCTCAGCTTGAAGCTCCGGATTCACTGCAACTTTGCAATCGCCGCATATTCTTACTTATCCATCTCTCTTCCGAACGGGTGCAATGGGAGTTCCCCACTCACTCCATTCGACTTTCGTAAGAATACCTTCACTCTGAAGTCTTCTCAGTTCCTCTTGAACCCTTGTTCTCAAGGCGTATGGCACACCTCGAGCCTTGTGGAAATGAGCTTGGGCGGCTTCCTTGAGGGTTAGCTTTGCTTTAGCTGGTTTGAATGTTCCAAGTTTATCTTCAAAAACAGCAGAGTATTTGTCTAGTATGCTGTCCAGACGCTCTTTGGCAGGTTGTGTAGCTTGTGGAACATTCATTGATTTGATGGCACACCAATCTAAGCGTATCTTGTAGAGCCAATCCTTCCCCCATCAAAACAGGGCCCTTACCCTTGACGACATAAAGATGCAACAGTAATGGTTGCTGGCATTTGTACTCAACATTTGCCTTGAGCACTCCAACAGGAGTAAATGTTCCCCCCAGTGTTAGTTTTCAGCAACAATTCAGTTTTCTGTAAAGATATGTCATTAAATTTCTTCATCGGTACAGTTCATTTGTGATGATCGAAACAGCCGAGCCTGTGCCCAGTTCCATTTTCAGCGGTTTCCCATCTGCTTTTCCATCTAACCAGATAACATTCCGGACCGGGTTGCTCACATAGTGTACCTCCAAGCTCAATACATCTTCATACTTATTGGTTTCAACAGTGTGGACTTAGGCATTTTGCGGTGGTGTTTTCCGTGTTTGTCTGGGCTTACCTTGAAGTTTCGAGCGACAGACTCTTGCAATATGTCCTACCTTCCCATAATGATAGCATGCCTGGTCCTTGAATCTGCAATCGTATGTTGAGTGCGGGTCTCCTCCGCACCGATAACAAGCGTTAGCAGTGGGGTTCCGCGGTGGGGAAAGTACTAGAGTTGTTTGGCTGTTGTTTGATATCTTGTCAACTCTAAGTTGCTCTGGGTAAGACTCACTTTGCCATTCCGAAGCATCATGAATGGCTGTTTCCATCGCTACGGTGATCTCTAAAGCCTTGGAATATTTCAGTTTGGCTTCTGAGAGCAAACGCTTTTGTATCTGTACTTTGCCAAGGCCAAAGACAAACCTGTCTCGTAAAGCGTCGTTAAGGTCTGCGCCAAAAATTTTAGTGGGCCATTAGCTTCTTCAGATCGGCCACGTAGGTCAACACAGTTTCACCTTCACGCTGGTTTCCTTGGTAAAAGCGAACACGTTCGGCTAGCTCTGATGGCTTAGGACTTAAGGGTTGAAGGGTTGTGGCGATCTCCTGGAAGCTCTTCGTAGCTGGTTTTTCTGATGTCAGAAGATCTCTGAACAAGGCGTACGTTTTGCCGCCGATCAACCTTAACAAAGTACGTTGGCACTTGGTGGTCCTCATCTATGTTGATCGCTAAGAAAAACTGTTCCGCACGTTCCACATAGGCTTCCCATTTCTCTTGTGTTTCATCAAAACTCTCTATCTTCCCGATCGTACCGTGGTCATATTTTCTACGTGTTTCTACGAGTTCATCCTCGTCGCCATTGTCATGCATTCGATTTAATGCGAATCAAAGCACATGGTACAGAGTCTACGGATAAGTGCGCATGCTTACTAATGTCAACTGCTGCCAAGTAAACTACCCCTGGCGTCTCCGTACAAAGCTTTATAAATTTGGGAGACACACTTCTGCGAATAGCGCGCGAATGAAAAAAAAAGCAGAGACCTGATTCTTGGCGAGGTTGTCTATATTGCAATCGTCTATCATATCTCAGATTCTTTAATTTATTTATTGAATGGTTACGATTTTTAGTTTTGATCATATGACTGGTGAAAACTGAGAATTAAAACCTCTTGTTCATTCTAAACAAATACACAAGTATCTTAAAGGAAGTGAAGGCTCAGTTTTGTGATATTTATTGTACCTAGATGAATTATTGCGTATGACAGATATTGTGTACGCATACAAGTGCGGCGATATACGTCAATTTTCCTTAAAAATCAATGATTTGGAAGGCAATCAAGGAACATTTGGTCTAAGCTGGGAAAAAAGCTTATATAACTAGTAATAATCAAAGATTAGGGAGTGCTTTCGACGCTGTTTCTGTAATATTGTGGAGGATTTAGGTGACTTTCATCTCCTGTCTCTTGCTAAAATGAACATTTATAAAAAAAATCAGATCCTGACGTTCTACAGGCATATATAGCACAATCACAAAATCCAAGGCAGTATTTCTCTGTTGTTCTCTGTTTGGCAAGCAGAGGTCCCTTCTGTATATGAAAACTATGATTTGTCGACAGTTTCCCTGGGAACTATCAAGTTTAAAGAACTAAAATATTTACATCTGCCTTGAGATTTCGTGATAAATATTTTCGCATTTACTGAGAATGTTTTAGAGTTAAAAGAAAATTTGGAAAAGTATATATTTTACATGCATTATTCCGCCTACTCTAAACTGCTGGCAGCACGAATACTTGCAGATATTTGCCAGCATTTGTGATCGCTTGCTCAATAAATCGTAAACAAACCGTCCGTGCGCCTGATGTGAGTATTTTCGCTGATAAATAAAAATAGACAGCATTTACATTTTTGTTCCTTGGCTCAGGCTTACTCTTGCAGACCTAGGCTTCATTGTACTTTTCTACCGATTCCGAACAATTTTCGACCACACACAGACTGAATTATTTGCCACTTTGGAACTGATGAACAAAACAAAGCGAAAGAAATGAAGCTGCTCACGGTTAAGATATAAAAACCAAGGTGTTTCAAAGTCGAGATCGTAAACATAATGAATAATTGACCTAGTCAGGTAACAAAAACGCGTCATCTCGGATCCCGACAAAACAGGCTGCGTTTGTGTTTGCACTTTAGAATCACACAAACGAGGAAGCGATTGACCAAACCGGACTCCCGTAGACCAGGCCGGTCCTTCCATATAATCTCAGTTCAGTCTGCATTAGGACCGCCTTTTCGTTTTCGTCAATGGACTGGTTTTCTCCACTGGAAGAGTAGCTAACTTTGCAGCTCTCAAGAGAGTTCTGTTTCCACGTCGGTATATAAGTTAAAGCGAGGCCGACAAAATGAACGCGAAGTCACAGCCCCTGAATAATATTGTGTCGATGGATAAATGTGCAAAAAATTGAGAAAGATGTGTATTCTTTTCGGAGATGGCTAAAAATTTTAAGTTCTCTCTTCTACTGTAAGTTTCTAAATACAGAATCTGTTTGCGTATTTCGTCAGAGCTCGAAGAACAGTTATCTTTAATGTCGTAGGCGTTCTTCATCAAATCTGAAATCTCGTCTTCACAAAAGCAAAAAACTTTCTTTCAACTCATCTACAGACATGTCGATGGTCTTGGTTTTTGTGTCGAGAACGGAAACTTCTTTCTCAAGTTGACTCATGGACATTTCGATGCTAGATCCTGAGGTAGAGAGGTTGTTAAGGCGAAGTTCAATTTGGTTTAGCTTATCAAGCTTGGACAGTTTAGCTAAGATCAGGTCAACTTTGTCGGCGAAACCTTCCGCCACTCCGAGAGCTTCGAGAACGGTGTCGTCGGAGCTGGAGCTTTCTTTCGTTTCCTTTGCCTCAGTCATACGCACGAAAACATCAGGTAACGTTGGACTTCTTTAATACCTCTCAGCAGTAGAAGTCAACTTCTCCGTAGACAGAATATTAGGCCAAGAAGTAAAAAATGTGTGCGGAGCGTTGCAAACACGTCTTTACCCCTCTATGATACGTGACTTCTCATAATAATTTGCCACCAGAGTTCTTATCCCAAACACGACGTTGGGGTCTCGAACTAGACCTAGGTGTCTCAACGATGGGAAAATTTTTAAAAAATCTTAAGAGCGTTTTCAAGAATATTAGGAGTTAAATTTCAAGGCGTAAAAATAAACAAAAACAAAGCTGTTTTAAATGTTATTGCAATCTATGTCTACCAGACTTGACTAAATGGTATTCTGGTCCTAAATGAATCATATAACATATAATTACCTCGAGTGAAAGTTGTTTTTTGGAGAAATTGCGCCAGTATATGGCGCGTTTTCAGGGTCAAAATTAAAAACTACCTTTTCCACCTTTTCTTACCTGCTAATAAAAATGTCCGTCATTTCCTATCCCTGAAACTGGACAGTAGACATCTCTTTTGACCTCCGAAACAATACATTCCGCGTTTCCTGAATACTAAAATGATAGCATCCGGCATAGTTTAGCCTTTGAGCAAACTTTTCCGCGTCTCCTGACTTCCCTCGAATGTTTAGTCGGGCATGTTCCCACCTTCAATGTAATTAGTTACCAAATGTCGTATTACTTGGATTAAACATCTCAACTAAACATCCCATATTGACACCTTAAAAGAAATTTAATGCGTTGGGAAATCTCGCTGCTGAGCCGACATTTTTATTTGCAAAATTTGTAAATGCGCGTGTTGTGACTTATTAATTCTACCAGGCGTCTTTTCCGCGTAGGCCTGGGTGCTACGATGAAAACCTAGTGCCAGGAGCCATCGGTGTTTTCCCGGGAATTTATAAAATATGGCGTCAAAGGCACTAGAGCAAGAGCAATTCTTGAACAGTCTTTGCCATACATTATTCGACCTTGCAAGAAGACTTCAACAGGACACAGTTGGTAAAGATGTGGCTGATTATGTTCTGTTTCGATTGGAACAAATTTTTAGCCATTTGGTTCAACTTGCTGACAACATGCAAGTGTTTGATACAGTGCAAACCTCTCTGCCTACTGTGACTCGAATGTTGTCAGAGGTAGAGCGGAACTGACATTATTCCCCCGGGCAGTAGCATACCAGCCTAGAACGGTAGGGCGTCCTAGGCTCGAGATTCCACGGGAGCAGCTCCAATATCTTGTTGACTATGAAATCACCATACCCGACATGTCCAGAGCCCTTGGTGTGAGTGAGAGTACCATTAGGAGACGTATGCGAGAATGCAATATCTCCATTATCGAGAGGTGGACAGCTATTAGTAATGATGACCTTGATAACATTGTAAGATCCATTCATAGAGATTTTCTAAGTGCAGGATATCGGAGGTTCCAATCGCAGCTTGTACTGCGCAATATAAATGTGCCACAGCTTCGAGTCCGAAAATGCATCCAAGGAACGGATCCGGAGGGAGTTGCAATGAGATGGCTATTCGTTTCACGAAGAGCTGTGTACTGTGTAAGTGGCCCACTTGCACTATGGCACATAGACGGGAATCACAAATTGATCAGGTGAACATTATTCCTATACATAACATTTATTGCGCCTAGATTTTAATACAGGTAGAGTTTGATCAAACTCTAGCTCTACCTCTGGCACTGGTACCACGGCTTCTGACGTTCCCTGTAGATGGAGGCCTGTATCCAAATAGCCTAGCGTGCTCCGCAGCAGCGGACGAGGCGATCGTTGGTGCACTGTTTGAGGAGATGTTTGCGGGGGCATTGATTGCTTTCTCACTACTTGCAGAAGCAACAACAGAGCTTATCTCAGACAGACTAGAGGCCCCCGAATTTGCCGATGCCACGGATGCTACTCTTCCTAAATGTTCTGCGGTCTGAATCAGACCATCCGCCGCTTCTCTCAAGATATTTTGCGGAGAATCAAACATATTTAATGAGACCTCGCGGTGATCTCAGTGTTGTCAGAAATTAGGCGGCAAACTTGGAGTCACATGTAATATGTTATTGTAGTACCCAGGCCTACGCGGAAAAGACGCCTGGTAGAATCGAGAAGTCAGAACACGCGCATTTACAAATTTTGCAAATAACAATGTCGGTCAGCAGCGAGATTTCCCAACGGACTAAATTGCTAGTAAGGTGTCAATATGGGATGTTAAGTTGAGATGTACAACCTAAGTAATACGACATTTGGTAACTAATTGTATTAAAGCTTAAGGTGAAAACATGCCCGACTAAAAATTCGAGAGAAGTCAAGAAACGCGGAAAATTTTGCTCAAAGGTCAAAATATGCCGGATGGTATCACTTTAGTATTCAGGAAACGCGGAATGTATTGTTTCGGTATTAGTTTCATAAATGAGCTCTCGTCTGATATGGATTTAATGTCGAAATTTTAGGTACCAGGTGCCGTTTAAACCGGTCAAAGTTAGCCTTCATTTTGTCTCCCAAAAACACGAGCAAAATACACCTCTATAAAAACGGCGATAAAACCCATACCAAAGAGAATTAAAACAAACTTTTTATATGCTTTTATTGTGCAGTAATATTATAATTAGTGTGCAAAGTTTGATGGTGAATGGACTTGTTTAGCGCCGCCAACATCTTTCTAAAGTTGTGTGATAATTTAACCGTTTCGGCAAGGAGAAAACAGCTATTTCAACGAATTTTCAAACTTTTTTACATTTCGTCCGGAAAACATATCCCTAGAACTTTAAAATATTTCTTTCGAAACTAGCTCACAGAAGGGGATGTTTTGGCGGAATAAAAAACTTTCGATTTTTCGCCACTGAATTCCGATTCTCGAAATACTCTGGCGGCCTCTCGTAATACATAAGAACTTAACAACTTTCGCCTTTTAAATGAAAATTGAGTGGTTGCATCACTTCGCTCCACTTGTAGGTTAAGCTTTTATATCTTCGATAGGATTTTTGAAATCTCCCAAATTTATCTTATTTGGTACCAAATGAGAGAAATTTGAAAAATTTCAAACTATAAGACTTGAGTCGTTGAATATAGAGTTGCACATTGTAAACAAATAAGCTTAGGTTTCTGTCGTTTTTCGCCGTATACCAATAACTTCACGTCTAAAAGCAACAAAACTGTATTTATAAATACTGCCAGGAGAGGTTTGAAGTTTTGCTTGTGTTAGTAGAGACAGTCGCGTCGTAAACTACTATAATTTCATCTGTTTACCGTTGCAATAAGGAAAACCATTGATTTGCTATCTTTGACAGCCTTTGACGCTCGTATGTTGTCATGCATCTGCGTTTACAAGTTACGAAGACTTCGTCGTTCGTTTAGTTTAATTATCGGGTTTAGTGAGATGCTTTGCTGAATTTCATAAAGGGGTTATTGATAAAGGACTGGTAAAGCTACGGCCGAGAAAAGGACTGCGAAACCGTTAGCAAAAATAGCACTTGAGATTTTGCACATTTTCCGGCGCAATTTTGGGACGAAACAGCCGAAACTACAAAATCGTCCAAAAATTGCTTCACAAGTTGGATAACTGTATAATTATTTACAACATCCAAGTAGATAATTGAAGCTACGCTTTTAGGCTTGCCTAAATCTATATATTAACTATTTGTGATTTAAACCTGTTTGCTTGTTCCCAGAAAGTGGGCATCATGTGTTTTTTTTATCGGCTCATTGTGTACATCCACTCAAAAAAATGGGGACAAAGAAACTTCCCTAGTAGAAGCCTTAGGTCTTCAGTTAATTAGTATTAGTATGACTTAATTAGCAACTGACAAATAGAAAATCAAAATTGGGACTGGTAACTGACATTTGTGCTCCTCCCCACCCCGTCCCTCTCTTATTTTGACCCTCATATTTTCCCGAGACAAAGCCTTTCAACCAGAAATTCAAGCTGTGCTGATGCTTCCAGTCTGGCTGCTGATTTTAAATGACAGTTCCCGTTTTATCTACATACATATATGTGTAGATTCCCGGTGGCCATAGTGAGTCGGACAATGTGCGCAACACCCTAAGGTTTGTTTTTCTTTAAAGCCCGTTCTCAAGTTGTTTACTGATTTCTGTTAATTTTGCATTTTGTGCGTCCTTTGTCATATTTACGCCGTGTTTGTTAACCTTTGAGTTTACTGCTGTTCATCTCGTTGTAATTCACTCTTCATAGCCGCGTTCTCCATCAACATTATCCAAATTACTGCAATGGTCCTCAGTTAATCCAGTTCTTTAATGCGTTTGGCTTCAGACTTCACATCAGGCCATGCATATTCAATAGCGACCACAATCACAAAAAAATAAAGTCAGATTCCACGCAGGTAACATTAACTTCTATTTTAATATATTTAAGCTGAAATCAGTATATCGGCAGACAATTAGCTGCAACAAGATCTGTAGCAGTCTCAAATTCAGTTTTTTTTTATCTTAAATAATGTCAATAGCCAACTGGTTAGGCAACCAGCAGCTAGCAATGTTAATATGAATAATGTGGCTACATTTTCAATACTGCTTCTAAGTTCAGTTTTAAGAATCATACACAACTAGCACATTGGGGCAAATGTACATGTTTCAAATTATTTCATAACTTTACTTGTTTCTGTTTAAATAACCATCCTTGGCTGCTGACGCAAGAAAAATCTGCAAATGAGGCTAGCTATCTTTCCCGTCTCCTCCATTTTAATGATGTTGTTTCCTTCTCTCTTTTTATCTAGAAATTACATCTCATGTATTACCAGCATTTTAAGACAAAATTAAACGGATATGAGTTGAAAAGTGGATGGGGACAAGGTTTATAATTTTGTTTGTTTGTAATATTTGACAAGAGATGGTTATCTGCGCAATTCTCGCGTTGGTCTCAGCTAAATCTGTCTAGGATTGAATTCTGGATTACATGCATATACAGTGTTTTTTTTAAAGTTAAAATGGCTTTAAAGTTTTAAGCTCTCGACGTCCATAGTGCATTATCCTGTAGTCTTTTCCGTCACCTTCTTATCCGCTGTGTCCATCAGCGTTAACGGGCAGGTTGTAGTAGGAGCGTGACTCATCATGCTTGTCCAAGTCACAATATGGTACATTCCTCGTCATGACCACCTCCAGTCGGTCAATCAACTGCGAGAAACTGGGACGAGAGGATGGATCTTCATTCCAGCATTTAGACATCAGTTCATATCTATCATGGATTTGAAGATAACAAAAAGTTAAACAACTGCTCTGTGGAACACGCCCGACCAATCTGCAATATCTTTCAAAGCCAACTTAAAATACATTTTAATGCTAAATACGTTTCTCGACATTGTAGAGGTGCGTAGAGGGCAAGATAGCCGACAAACGAATTTTTTCAATAATGACTCGATGATCAAGCTTGCAGCCTCTTGCAATACACATGATGTACTACAACACAAACCAATACCGTCACAAAATCCAACGTTATTTAGTGACTAGGTATTTTAATTACTACCTTGAGCCACGGTATGTCCAGAACATTAGCTGTTCGCATATCAGGTAAGTGTCTGCAAATATAAAACGGCAATGTTCCTCCACGGTATTCGTGGTCTTCCTGAATGGCTGTTTTCTATTCTTAGTAGCGGCATTTCTAATTATTTTATACGATATCAATTATATTCAAGCGAGCCACCTGCATTTCAATTTGTAAACACTGGATAATTGCTTGTTTCAAGTATCAGCCCTATTTCGAAAGATGGACAGCTGATCTCAACGCAATCCAGTCACTTACGCTTTATCACAACACATGTCAGGCTTTTCCATGCGATAACCAGTCTTCAAAAGTTGACACAGCTCTCGATTGGTTAACGTGGGATACGGCACACCTCCTGAAATGCAATCAAAACAAAAAAGTCATAGAAAGTAAGTCAACAGTAAGTGGTCGGACGGAACGACAACCAAAAGGCAAAACAACTGACGAATACTCTTATTCAGACTTAAGCTCGAATTCGTTTAAAAATTGAATACAACTTTAAAAGCACTCACACACAATCACACGGATCACTCAGTCAACCGAGTCGATGAATAATTGAATGGCTTGTTGCAAGAGGGACGTAAGTGAATTTTTCGGGTAATTTTTTTTTGCTTTAAAAGTACCTGCATTTTTGCATGTGCTTTTCAATTTAGTAGAAAATCATTCTCCTGTATCTTTTTTTAAGCTGAAATGCTCTTGCTTGGCTTTGTTGTGTTCATCTTGCACGCTTCAATATTTTGTTTTCGTTTTTCTCAGAAAAAAGTGCAAACCAGCCAAAAAATATTATCGGTGAATGGCTACCTACTTAAGAGAAAAGCACATGCAAAAATTAAAAAAAGAAAGAAAAAAAAACGTACCTCCTTTTGCACCAAGCCATTCAATCATTCTAAATAAAAAGGCGTCTATACAAATCTCACAAAGCTATTTGTCTTCGGGAACGTAAGTAATGTCTTTCGAAAGTTCTGGAATGAACATAAACAATGTCCTCCGAACAGTACCTGTAAGTGCCATTTGAGGAAAACTGAAATGAATCGTCGCCTTAACATAAAAAAGTAATGACTAATTTCGGAAAAAACTTGAAATAGAAAAAGTAATTTAATTTATATACATTTTCTTTTATCTTACCCATGGTGGTCATTTCCCACAGAAGTATTCCAAAGGACCAGCTATAAGAAAATAATTAAATAACAATATATAATTACAATAAGAACCTTCCCAGAATCCTTTGCAGCTGGAAAATCGTCAATCCCAAATAACTTCGTCAGTTTAAGGGCAGCAAGACTCCCACGTTGTCTAGAAATAAGTCTTACAATAACCTAATTATTGTACAAGACTTAGGGCGATGACGTCATTGGTCGCGTGACTTTGCTCACAAGTGCATTTATGCTGACTGTGACAAAATTATTTTGTTAGTGAAAAAGCAGCCAACGTGGTTTAAAGCACAATGGTGTGAGCCATTTCGGACTGCCCGGGTGCCGAACAAAATATAAATATTAAGAGAGCTATACACAATTTTATAAAAATGAGAGTCTGAGTACAAGTGCTACATCCCGTTGCATTAATCGCAAAAAAAAACAAAAATTTGGATATTGGTAAATGTTTTTATGAAATATACATTTTTGCGACTTTTAATGCTGTGACGTCATCGGTCACGTGACCAGAACGGACCGAAGTTTAATATTCGCTCTAAAAATTTACTAGAGCTTTTCTCAAAGAATATTTTTAAGCGAAGTTGTAGTTTAATAAATAGCGTTTTAAAGAAATGGCCATGATTACTTTTTCCTAAAAAAGTGCGCCACTAGAAAATCTAATTGAAAAGTTTATCAGCTTCCTGGTCAACGACCATTTGAGGTAGGAATAAAAGAAAATTTTGCTAAGGGCTTCAGAGTATGCTCTTTATGATAGGGTTGTCAGTTTCTTCCTATTTCAATTGCTTTTGGCGAGTATCGATGTTTAAGATTTTTTTTCAGAGGAGAGGGCTTGAAGAAAAGAACGAAAACGAGGCTTTACTCTCGCGCGCTCTTTGTTCATTGCGACGCCGCGCCACAAAAGGTTAGCCAGAAAAAAATTTCCAAGGACCGGACAACGGACTGGACTTGCATTTTCTTTAAACGGAACTTTTGACGACTTCTATTATTATTTTTTTTTTTATGGCTGTTGTGAGCTCATGGACAACGTATACTTGAGAAGTTAAGTTGATACAGATGCTGTTTGTTAAAACACAAAACAACAAAAGCGCGTTTGTGGTACACGTAAATGCACTTCCCACCTAAAAAGTGTTCTTGAATTCTTGAAATTATAAAACTTAAGCTAGAAGTTGCAGCAATGCGAAT
>Ga0126343_10000593_pt1 | contig 14504 bp, 14 predicted proteins | sample Cyp2metagenome_FD_92531 | JGI IMG/M metagenome (GOLD analysis project Ga0126343, IMG submission 92531) | Coral microbial communities from Lord Howe Island, Old Settlement Bay, Australia - Cyphastrea 2 metagenome | ecosystem: Host-associated > Invertebrates > Cnidaria > Coral ... | reverse complement strand
GTCTGCTTAACACTTGACTGGCAAAATTTTGACCTTCGATTTTTATCCGAAGGCCGTTTACTTTGAGTGTAAGTTTTGGATTTCACGATCCGCCATTACTCACGTTCAAACTTGACCGATTGGACCTCAGAGGGTTGGATCCGGGAAAAGTGACGTCAAAGGCTCACCAGCTTAAAATTTCAGCGTGTGAACATAGCTTATTATATATGCAAAGGGCGAATTTAAAAGTGTGAAAGCACGAAACTTCCGTGCTGCATATTAATTCGAAGTGTACACACACATTGCATTCTTAAACTAGTGAGCCTTTGACGTCATTTTCTCTTCGATCCAGTTCTCTCAAGAACATAAAGTTAGTAATGGCGGACCATTAAAGAGGAAAGTTCCAGTTAAAATAAACAGGTGCCTTTTTTAAATCAAGGCTTAAAACTTGGGTCATTTGGTGCTGAGTTAACATAGTTTTGAAATCCAAAGAAAAATGATAATTTATTTTTTGTCACAGGGGCACTTTAAGAACCAGCTGGTAGAAATATTCTTTTTTAATACCCCAAAATATAAGAACCTGCTTAGCAAAGCAATGTCGAGTGGATTCTCATATGTGGGTGACAGTTAAATTATGAACACTTGTTATAGAGACAACACTGCATATAAATTCTGTAATCAGCTGTGTTCGGTTCATCACAATACAGTTGTGAATGAATACCTACCTCTTACTAACCGAGCACGACGGCCGTACTGGGGAAAATTAGCCCGAGGTCGCGGCAATACAGACCGAGCGCAGCGAGGTCCGTACAAAAACGACCGAGGGCCAATATTCCCCAGCACGGCTCGAGCAGGATAGGTTAGTAAGTACGTAGTTTATTATATGACACTCGGGCCATGCTTGTTTTGAATTTGCCAGCTTACGAAAACAAAAATATGGCGAAATCCCGACCAAGAAATTACCAGTCAGAACGCTTGGATTTACCTCTAGACTACTTTGCCATATAATAATGTATATTAAAAGACCAAACCCCAGTCAATTTATTTTTCTGGTAATAGACAACTATATATGTCCCCTAATAGGAACCCACTTCGCCTATATTGTCAATAACTAGCCCAAAACAGTACAACGACTTTTCTTGCAAGACTTCATAAAATGAAGGTTCTTGCACGGGGGTTTCTATTGTATCCTACACTGCATGTTAACAATAACGTGAACAACTGTTTTCAGTGTTACTTTTCAGTGTTATTTACTCTTAGTGTTGTTGTTTGTTTTTGTTGTTGCTGTTGTTGTTGGTTGTTGGTTGTTGTTGTTGTTGTTGTTGTTGTTGTTGTTGTTGTTGTTGTTGTTGTTGTTAGTACTAGTAGGGTCCTGTACTTACCAGCTAAAACCTTGTCCATGACTTTAACAGCCAGTTCTGCTGGTTCTACGGTTTTATGAACTTCAAAATCAGTTTTGGGATTTTTCACAAGCGCGAAGGTTAGAACAGGAATGTCTTTCTTGTTTAACGCTTGAATGGCTTTTTCTACATCTTGAGGATCACCGTATGAGACACCATCAGTCAGGAGGACAAGAATCGTCTTCGCTGAGGGGCGAACACTTGAACCTCTAATAACCTTCATGGCCTCTTCCAAGGTTCGCTTGGTGTCAGGGCGCCCTGTGGCTCTCTGCGATTGCCCAATGTTATATTTCAAGCTTCCACGGCTAGCAAAGTGCGTTTTGAAGTCAAAAACGGTTTTGGGAATGGCACCATACACAATGAAGCTGTAATGCAACGTGTATATTCCGTACGTGTCTGTTATAATCTCCACAGCATCTTTCATACGCTGAAAGGTGTCGTCTGCATCTCCTGTTGTAGCTGTTAGAGCGAATACCACATCAATCTTGGGTACCTTCCGGTGTTCTGTAAGAGAGAAAGCAGTGTTACAAGAGAACAAATTTAATGTCCTCTAACAACTCGAAATAACCAATATACCAGCCTCGACCTGCTCTAAACCCTTATCGACTTTTTCTCAAATGGTCTCCTAACATTGCATCTGTTGGTAAGATTGATCAAAATTGTTTCATCTTTTTTCGGTTATTTATCTTCTCGTTTTGATATTTCATTTGCCAACAAGGCGTTTCTTATTTTCAGTATTTGCTTTGATAGAGATAGGGTTCATTCACCTGTAAAAGCTAGTGTTACGTCAATATTACATGCAACATCTGGTATTGTGCACGCGATGCCGACCTATGCTGCTCGACAAATACCTTTTAAAACCTTCTCCATGATCTTCCTTCCAAGCTCATCAGGATCGTCCACTTTGGAAATTGTGATGACGTCCGTCACATCGGGTGTGAGCTCTTCGAGTTCTTTTCTGTCAGTTTCAGCACCAATCCCCAAGGGAATCACGGTCACTTCCATATCTTCAAGCTTATTGGCTTCAGGTATGACGTCAACAAGTCTGGAAGACGTCTTCTTGTCTGTTATAACGACCAGGACTTTGCGTGCGTCGCTTCGCGCTGCTGGTGATGTAAACACTTCTCCTGCGAGCTTCAGCGCCTCATCCAACACAGGGCCTCCCTTCAAGCGACGCAGGTTTGAAAACATTTCGTTCAGCTGTTCACTTGTAGCGTAAGAATCAAAGTCGATGACGGCTTGGGCATCGCTTCCAAAGAGGATGACACCATAACGTATGTCGTTTGTACCATAATTGTCAACGATAAAAGTGATTGCGTCTTGTGTCTTCTGGAACACTTCATCAGCGCTAGAAGATACTGAGCTTATCGCGATCACAAGATCAATCTTAGGAACCACAGGCGGAACTAAACATGGCAAAAAAAGAAACAGGCATGTTTCCTTAATAAACCTATAAACTCGCAGTGCAAAGACCTTAAAAGGTTAAGAGCGTGTAAGGAAATCCTGCATAAGTCTTGTGGTCAGTCTGAACTGACACGTAAAGCATGTGATACTGCATGTGTTTCAGGATTTGTTTGTGCAATTTATTGCTTTAGGCAAAAGAGTAGGCTAAAGTCTGTCATAAATGCGGTTTAAGCATTGTGGGCATCGTAAAAATGACGGTCAATACTTTCCTCTATCCAAAGCTAAAGAAGACTTATTTTGCGAAGGCCACATCCATTTTTACGCAATGCTTACGAGCACTGCACCAGGGTGATCCGCAAGCATTCAACATTATTTTACCTTGACAGCAGCTTAAGAACTGGACATACAGTATTATGTAAATAACAATAGAAACTGAAAAAATGAATAATTAAAACTTAAATGTCTTCTTCAACTGAAAATGGAGCACCAATATTTTACCCATTGCTGATTGTCATACACGTTAGTTGTCTTAAAATGTTGGTTATGAGGATAACCTGAAAAGAAGGAAACATGTGTCCATGAAATAAGAAACAGAGGCACGGAATACCTGGCTGGAAAACCTTCTTCATCAAAGTTTTTGTTAGTGAATCCTTGTCTGCATCCACCGGTACTGTGATTACGTTGTTATTATTTCCCGTGACATTAACAAACTCGTTGCTATCAACATTTGCACCAATTCCCACGACTATCACCTTGACCTCCATCTGCTTCAGCGGGTCAGCGGCCGCGTCAATCTCCTCCTTAGTGGAATCCCCTTTCATGTCAGTCATCACCACAAGTACCTTGGTAGCGTTTGCGCGCACTCCTGCACCTTTGAACGCTTTGGTGGCCTCCTCCAGAGCGACGTGAGGTGATGTTGGTGGATTGACAACGGGCATGAATTCCACGAAGTTTTTCAGGTAGTCGGGATCTACTGGGTCAGTTGTGAAACTGTATTTTGTGGACGCTTCAGAACCATAGATAATAAAACTGTAGTGTATGTCGGTGGTGTCGTAGTCTTCAATAATCTCTTTAATCACATCCCTCATCAATTTGATGGAGCTACCAGACTGTAACGAGGAAGCACTGAGAGCAAACGCAAGGTCAACTGGTGGTGGCCTTCGTGTTTCTGTAAACATGAAATGATTGTTTTTTCTATCAACTCTGCATACTACATGAAAAGGCAAAACAAGGGTAACCAGAAAACGATGGGAAGCTAAGGGCGGAAAAAGAAATCACTGATACTTCATCAAATTTACACAAGGGAAACCATGACCGAGTAGGTGTTTGGATATCTGATCTTAACAAGCATAGAATTTTACGATATAATTCTCCGTTTTCTCCTTAGCTTGAGTTTGCATCGAGAAGATACATCAAGCATTCAAGACGGTGTTTGGCCACACAGCTACTTCGCAAAGTTTGTTACAAATACTCCGCTTTTCAACTCTCCGCTTGGTGTTTCGAAATGTGGTCAAACACGGTCGTCCCTGTTCGATATATTACGGAATCACCGCTAGATTCTTAACCGGCAAATGCATTTACTACGATTCCGAACACCGAAGATACTTTCTGCTCTACCAATCGCCACAAACTGACGTAAATGTCAACAGGCGTGCTCCAAATGCGTCTTTGGAGTCAGACTTAATTGCAGAATCTTAAAAAGGCCCGTCTAAAAATTATTCTCAACAGAATGTATGTAAACTGGATTCTGTAACGCCATACCATTAATTTTTGCCATAATCAACACCATCAAATCATCAGGGTCCTCTTCTTCGTCCACAAGAATCACATTGTCCTTGTTGCTTGGTATTAAGTCAAGCTCTTTATCGTTAACTTGATCTCCAATACCAACAGGAATTACCACGATCCCGGTCTCTTGTAGAGGCTTGGCAGCTTTTTCAACATCGACTTCTCTCTCTCCAGACCTCTTATCCGTGATGACAACAAGCACGTGGGTAGCACCCTTACGAACACCGCTGTCTTGGAATGCGTTCTTAGCAGCTTCAAGGGCTTCAGTGAGGGAGGAGCCTCCAGTGCGAAGAGGTAGAGCCTCGATGGATGTCTTCAACTGATCAAGACTGGAATATTTCTTACTGAATCGTATGATGATATTAGCGGAATCCGAGAACAAAATGATGCTATACCGCAAGCTTCCAGTTCCATGCTTGTCCACAATACGCCGAACTGTGTCCTTCATTAAGCTGAATGTTTTATTAGCAGATATCCCAGACGCACTCAGAGCAAAGGCGATATCAATGGGTGGGAACTTGGCTGCAAAGTATAAACGACAACGTATGTTATGTAGCAGTATAAAAGCAATTTTCATTTTGTACTCTTGTGGTACTCAACAATAGACACGTTATGTTATAGATTCACTTGCATGTCTTAAAACCAAAACAAAACCAGCCTCCTCCTCAAAGCGAGTCTCCGCAGCGCCCGTCCTTTCATATGAAAATAAGATGTCATTCACATGCAAATTAAACTCATTTTCATATGAATGGTTGTGCACCAGGCCTCGCTTTGACTGAGAGGCTTAAAGGAACTCGGGAATGGACATATTACCAATTAGACTACCCAGTCAATCTCAAACCGTTGTAAAACCAAAGTAATTGCCTGATTACTCTCGACACTCGATTGGAACCGCTCAAACTTCGCCTCAAGCAATGTTACTCTAACTTTTACCAGGAGCCCATCACCAGTACCAATCAACTCCCATACTAAGCCTGTGTCACGGCATTGTTACAGACAGGTCTATTTATAGGTTTCCTCTCCCGTGAAAGAGATAAATTCCAGTCTGCATGAGCGCGTTTTGGTAAAAGAAAGAATGTGAAATGATGCCAGCAGTCCGTGCTTGTTAAAAATGCTGAAGTCCGTGCTTGTTGTTGTTCAATTCGCGGTAAATTCAAACTAAGAATAGATCGGTGTGTAAAAACGCTGTGATGGGCTCCAGCTTTTACGTTCAGATCTGCCCCGGGGGTACTCTCAGAAAACTTGGGTGGGGGGAAGCTTCTCAAAACTTTGCCCTATTTATGACCCAAATCTGCGGTATTCCCTACCCTATTTATGACCTGACCAAAACTTCCAAACCGTATTTATGACCTGACCCTTTAATCAAAGCCTTGTTTCAGACCTGGGTTATAATTACTTCTGTAGTTTAGCCCAACGTTTAATTACCGTAAACTTAATTTGTTTTGTTGATTAAATTCTCCGGCGATAATGATAAAAAAGTGGCTTCCTCTTAAAAACATACCCACATCAAGGCTACGGTGCAAAAACCATTCCCTACTTATGAACGAAATGGCCCAAATCAGCTCAAATCGATACCCTAATTATGTCCAAAGCGACTACAGCACATACTTATATAGCCCATATAAGGGAGTACCCCCGGCAATCATAAGTTCTACATCACCAGTAGCTCATTCACACATGCTCAGACCTTAAACAGCTTTCAGTTGTTGACTTACGTCTAATGACATGTTCCATGATTTGCTTTCCCAAAGTCTTGGGCTCTTCAGTCCTTGGTACCGCGATAACAAATCTCTCTGGATTGGTAGCCTCCAGTTCAGACGGGTCAGCCTCACCTCCTACAGCCACTGGCACGACCTTAATACCTTCCTCGTCCAGGGGCTCTGCCGCTTTTTCGATAGCTGATAAACTTGACCCCGATCTTTTATCGGTGATGACCACCAGAACCTTCCACGCGTCGGGTCTTGCAGTAGCAGATTCAAACACTGTCTTAGCCTTTTCCAAAGCTGAGATGACATCAGGACCTCCGCGTCTTCTTGAAAGCTCCTGGACAAACTGTATCAGTTTATTTGGGGTGGAAATGCCGCCATCAAAGTCCAGTTCTATCTTAGCGTCGTTACCAAACAGAATTACAGAATAACGCAGCTTTTCTGTCCCATAGTTGCTGATTATCCAGGCTATAGTATCTTTCATCAGCCTGAATGTCTGCCTGTTGTTCACGGAATTTGCACTTATTGCGAAAGCAACGTCCACTTCTGTCGAGACGGGTGGGGGATCTGTCAGAAAAAAATGCGATTTCAGTAGGCATTAACTTCAAATACATTAATTCTCAAATGTTTTTTGTATTGGTCAACACACTTAGCTACATCTAGATAGTTTCCAGGCACGCCACTTAAACTGAAATAAACAAATATATCAGCTAACCATAACAGGATAGGCGGGAGGTAGTGGTCAGAGTGGAACCTCAACCCCTGACCTCCGGATTTCAAGTCCAGGGGCCCGTTTCTCGACAGCCCCGGAAACTTTTAGGGCCCGTAAAGCTATATTTAGATCATCTGTATCTAAAAACAGAAAGGTGCTTACGCCTGAAAGTTCCTGTATGAAGGGGACCTCCCTTCATCTTTAGAAAATGAGAATAAAACAACACTGAAATCGCAAGGTTTGAGATTTTGCTATGGCTTTACGGGCCCGAAAAGTTTCCGGGGCTTTCGAGAAACGGGTCCCAGGTCCCTACCCAATCGGCCACGCTGCTTCCCTTAGTCCAAGACAACGTAACAGCATACACACAAACCTGTAATTATTAAGTTTAAAATCTCCGAAGAGAGCTTGTCAGGATTTTCGTCTGTAGGCGCATCAATAATATTTCCTGTATGGGGCGTTACATACGCCAACTCTCTTGAATTAGACTGATCTCCTATGGATACCGCAATAATTTCCACTTCTTTGTTCTCCAGGTCAGCGGCTGCAGATCTAAGTGTCTTTTCATCTAAACCCGAGCTCTTGTCCGTGAACACAAGCAAAACTTTCTTTGCATTTTCTCGCACGCCACCTCCTTCAAACAAGAAACTGGTAGTCTTTAGCGCCTGGTCGAGTACAGGAGAAGTTGGACCACCTGTGAAAGGATATATTAATCATGTAAGTATCCACATCTTATTTCGATTTCCCTTCTTATTAACCTCCCACGCTGAAATAAATAAACGATGCACCAGTCATGTCAGCTATTCTCTTATTTGACGATGTTCTATATTCTCATCACCTCACTACTTCACAATGCATTGATATTGTTATGAGAACTTAGATTTTGATCGCTCTATTGAATCAACGTACAATTATGAGCTCCGCTGTGCAGCCTGTGTACATACTCGGCCAACCCAAATAGAAGTAAACTGCTTTTCAATCAGGGCAAATGAAAAGAATGCAATGGCACTCAAACATTCCCAGTAAGAGACGAGAAGTTTCAAACTTCTAATAAATGTTACCTATAGGTTTGGGAAGAATACTGATTTGCCCTTTAAATTCCTCGACGGTCAGCGCCTTTTCTGAAAACATCAGCATTGGTACAACCCGCGTTCCATAGAGCACCACACTATAGTGTATTTTGGACGTCCCGTATTTATCAGCAATGGACTTGACGGTGTCCTTCATGAGCTTAAACGATTCGTCTGATGCTGCAGACACTGCACACATAGCGACCACCAGGTCTACATCTTCTATAGGCAGTAACACAGCTAAAACAAGAAAGAAAACACTCTTAGTAGCGCTACTAGAGAAAAACGTTATGATGTAGCTATTCGCTAAATCACTATATCTTGTCAATGAATTACTTGGACCGCACGGTTGTGCTTTTCGCAAATATCAGTTTAAATAAAGCGTAACATAACAACACTTAAGTGTCGAAAGTAACTCGCATTTGCCACTTTTTCATCCAATCAGAAGTCAAACCAAAACGAATCGAGACTCGCTCGCACGCGTTTTCCCGCGCTTTTCGTCGGCTGTTTGTATTGGCTTTGATCTTGGTCCAGTGGACGCTCTGTGTAATTTGCGATTGGCCTCAGTAATTACTTTCGTTGGTTTTGGTTTAAAGACGCTTAACTGAATTCTGCTCTAGTATTGTATATCCCTACGTTGAAAAGCTCTCTCCATAATTCTGTTTCCCAAGGTGGCAGGATCGACATCATTAGGTGCTGAGATGACATCGTCTTCGTTCTGTGTGGCTTGGCCTAACTGTGCGGAGTCCGGTACGGTTCCAATGCCGACAGTAATAACATGAATTCCTTTATTTTCTAAGGGCTTTGCCGCGGCTCTGATTTCTTTATCTGTAGAGCTTGAGCGATCGTCTGTTATTACCACTACAACCTTTCAACATAACGGAAGGAACACGCATCACAAGGCTATCGTTAAAATTACGGATTTATACGGCGTGCTCTAATTGTCTCCCTTAATGTTTGGTAAACATAACTATCGTGTCATAGCCCATTTGTTATCACCTCAAACAAACTCGACTACCGAACTTATTTTGGTGTTTACGTGAAGTTGTTAAAAAGAGCACGCACTTTCGTCTTCTCGGTCAAATGTTATAGCAAATCTATTTTGAGAAAGAATATTTTAGATGTATCATGGTAAAGTAGCATGCGTTGCAAAAGTGGTCTTAGATTGTGAATCGAAATGAAAGACAGCTGGAGAGCAGGCTATTCGTGCATCGAGAAAGCGCAAATATTTTACTTGTAGCAGACAACCATGTCAAATATGAAGTGATGCAAAACACCTTGAAACGATAGAAAACAGTGATTACCTTCATAGCGTTTGGACGCAGCCCTGAGCCTTCAAAGACACCCTTGGCTGCATTCAGTACACGATCCAAAACAGGTGGTCCCCTGCTAGCAGGCAAGCCCAGCACTAGCTGTTTAAGGCCCTCAGGGGAAGGGTCCTTTGAACCAAATCTCTGTTCAATGATGGCATCCGTACCAAATGAGATCACTCCATACTGAATACTACCTACACCGTAAGTGTTGATCACATACGCCAGAGTATCTTTCATTGTACGAAGAGTTCCAGCTGCGTTTCTTGAGGTGGCACCCACAGCGAAGATCACGTCCACTTCTGGTACAACAGGCCCTTGATAACGATAAAAATTAGTAATTACGAGCATTTGAAACCCAATTCAGATCACTGACGCCTCGTCCTCAATACGGTACTTCACTTCACAAACGCGACAAAAGCTTTCTGCCCACAGTAAGCCGGAGATTTGCGAAAACGGAGCAATCAGCGGCCATTTTGGATTTGTGTTTCAGGAAAACTCGGTCAGGAAATCACGTGACTGTCGTGACGTCATTGTTTTCCAAAAGCTCCGTTTTCAAAATAACTTCTGTCGTCACTAAAAATACGCCGGTTTGAAGAGCGTTTTCTCGTGGCGGATTAGTGCAGACGGCAGGCCTAACAGTGGAAGTAAAGCTGCGTTTTGAAATTTCTGTGCCGTAGTTTGCACGAAGCCTACTAACAACAACACTGCGAGATAAGCACCACATTGCAAAACGTGAACAAGTATTTGAATTCGGTTGTTTTTAGAAAACACTATAACCTATGGCAGTCAAAAGCCTACAATCGTTTTGAAGCCAAAATTTCTAAAATAATCTTTAAAGAGTAACGCACACGATCGTGATGTATCAACGATTAGTATAAATCTACTAGTGTTCTATTACGAATGCTGTTCTCTGATTGACTACGCTACTCACTATCCATTGTGAAGTAGATAGTAAGTAGCGTAGCAGTGTCCGTGTTAACAAGATGACGGCCGTTTCTTGGCGTTTTCGGAGTGTCTGAGAAGAGAATTTAGATCAAGTTTTGAACGACTAGTAGATTTATACTACAACAATTAGATTATTCGCTCTCGATATATATCGCGCGATAGAAATCTCGAGCTCATAATCTAATTGTTTAATATCAATCGATAACAGAACCAATCACATTCACGTATTTGAGACTTTCAGTGAAGTATGCAATGCAAGACTAGAGTTTCACTGACAAGCAAATGAAAATACCTTTCAAAACCTTTCGCATTATTGCTTCTCCGAGTTTGTCTGGCACGAAGACTTTAGGTGCTTCAATCAGGTTACTTTGGTCTTTTGTGGTCAATATCAACTGTTTGGAGTCGGCCTCCTCTCCAATCGCCACTGGTATGACTTCAATGTAGTGTTCGTACAACCTGTTGGCTGTACTATTGACACGTGACTCTGTAACATCAGACTTCTTGTCCATAATAATGACCAGAACCTTCCTTGCAGTCGGACGAGCTCCGGCTTCTTGAAATAACTTGTCTGATTCCTCCAGAGCTTTCTCAAGGTCAGGCCCTTTGAAAGAAAAATCAAATATGCGTGTTAACAAGCAATTCAAGAAATGTTTTTAATGCTCTACACTTGATGTTAGGAAGTAACCGCGAAGGCGACGGTAACGCCGAGATAGAAACACACTTTTTGCTAGGTGTTGTCCTCGCCGTCGCCGTCGTATATGCGTATGGTCCCTATTAGAGAGCTTAAGCGATGTCGACGACCACGCCGAGGACGACGCCTAGTATAAAATGAATTTTTTTTGTTTTACAAGCGAAATTCGCGAATGTTTAGATCTGTTCAGTACGTCAATGGCTCTAAAAACTTACGCAGGTTAAAATATGCAACGACAGCGTACAGTTCCAAATAGAAATGCGCAAAAATCAGCCGTCGTCGTCCACGTTCCGTAGACGGCGCAGAACTCGGTCATTTCAGGTTGTTGTTTTGTAGAGGACGGCAAAGAAATGTACAAAAAGTTATAACGCACGAACACAGCTATTGTTTTACTCATTAAAGGTCGAGACACACTACGCGACAAATCGCTGCGACGCAAGCGGCAACAAGTCGCCTCGTCTGCAATGCTGCTGCGACAAGGCTACTTGCGCTCATTTTGTCACTGCGATATGTCGCAAGAATTCAAACTTCGTGCGACAGATCGCAGCGACAAAATTCTGTCGCAGCGACAATGTTTTCCAAATGTCACACGAGGCGATTTGTTGCAGCAACCTCTCGCTGCCCTAAGGAATTAAGGTCTTTGTTTTGTTCCTTACGTTGACCTTTTTATAATACCGCGTAGAGTTTCTTCCCCCTCCACTCTCGGGTTCCTACCCTCTTATCCCCCCTTTCCCCCACCCCCCGGGCTTTCCTACACCCATCCACCCAACAGTGTAAACATCAAACCTGTGGAAATTCTAGGCCTCATATCCAGAAGTTTGATCAAGTCTTCTTTGGAGTACGCTTCACGGCGAAAGTCCCTAAAACGACTTGGCACACTGCCAAATGCCAGCAAGCCATGATGAATCTTGTCCGTTCCATACTTGTTCACAATGTACTTGATTGCATCTTTCATGAGACTGAAAGTCTTGTCTGCATCTAAGCCAGTGGCGCTGAGGGCAAAGGCAAGATCAATCTCTGGTACTGGAGGCTCACCTGATAACAGTGAAAAAGAATATCAAACACATATTGCAGGACACAAGATTTCCATTTCTTTTCAGGCAAGCGAGTGATACTGTGTTGCCAGTGGCTTGTTTGTCTTTCGTTTGTCTGTTTGTTTGTTTGCTCGTGGGCTTGTTTGTTTATTTGTCTGTTTCTCCATTGGTTTGTTTGCTTATTTGTTTGCTTGTTTGCTTGTTGGTTTGTTTGCTCGAATGTCAGATTTTTTTGCTGTTTGTTTGGTCTATTTGCTCGTTTGTTTGGGTTTTGTTTGTTTGGTTATTTTTCTGAAAATAACTGTTACCTCGAATCTTATCCATGATCTTCTCACCAACCATCTTTGGATCTTCCTCTTTGTCAGTTTCGATGACATTTGTCTTGTCAGGCGTCGTCTTTCCAAGTTCATCAGGGTCAGCTTCCTCTCCGACGGCTACAGGAATAACTTCAATATCCCTCTCCTCAAGAGGTCTGGCAGCCATTTTGATTTCATCTTCGGTAGACCCTGATCTACTATCCGCCATTATCACGAGAACTTTGTGAGTCAGGGGTCGTCTGTCCTTATCTTCAAACATTTTCAGTGCCTCCTCCAGTGCGCCAGCTAAGTTTGGTGTTCCTGTGCCAACGCGGAGCTTTTCTATCGCCGTCTTGAGTTGTTGTGGCGACGGCGGAGTTTGCCCAAAGTTGATTTCTATTGTGGCACTTTCACCATACACCAGCACGCTGTAGTGTATCTTCTGCGTGCCGTAGCTGTCGATGATGTAGGTGATGATGTCTTTCATTAACCTGAAGGTTTCATTGTGGAGTACGCTCGATGCACTTAACGCAAATCCAAGGTCCACCTCGGGGATGGGCGGTTGAACTAGACAAAAGATAACTAACATCAAGTTTGTTTTGGCATACGAAGCATAATAAACATTTATGGCTAAACGTCTGTAAATCTCTCCAGCTACACTGTCCGGAGAAAAGGGGAGTACTTTGCACGCGTGATTCTGGGTGCAATTTTGTCGAGATTCCCCCTAAGATTTTTGTCGTCCTTAAGTCAAAAACTCGCAACCAGCGATAATTTGAGTGGACATTGAGCGCACTAACGCGATAGAATGAATGTACAATGAGCAGAATGAATGCACAATGTGTCTTGTAAACAAGGAAGGATGGTCATGGTTTTGCCATAAGTTCGAAACTCTGGCGAGGACGCGCTGAAATTAAAAAAAAAAACCCTCTTGCAGTTGAATTACACGCACGATTTGGATTTGCAACCCTAACGAAACCAAATTCGCGGTTGGAATCGCGACAAAATTATGAGAGCTCGGGTGACTATTTTCTGCACTTGACTAAGTATGTGGTTCGTTTTCTAAGCAGATGCTGTACTAAGCTTGGCAGAACTATTTATTCACAATACTGTATTTATGATACCTGTATTAATTTTCTCCATGATCATCTTGGCCAGCTCTTTAGCCGAGGTGCCAGCAGACGGTTGTATGATGTTCATCTTGTCTGGAGTGAGATTTTCTAATTCTTTCACATCCGCTTCGCCACCTATAGCCACTGGAATCACTGCTATCCCAGCTTCCTCCAGGGGCTTGGCAGCGGTTTGTACATCCGATGCACTTGAACCAGATTTTTTGTCAGTGATTACAACCAGAACCTACCGGGAACAAAATACGCTGAAATATTTGACTGCTAGAGCTCCAACTACGATCACTTTGCAGCCAGTGTAACAGAACTAATTACGTACATTCCAATCCTTGACACAAAGTAGCTCACATCAGTGCAAACGTGCAAATCAGATATTAAAGATACAATTACGAATGCTATGTTGCACTATAGAGTAGAGACGTCAGAGGCCCGACCAGCTTGATCTCGAGACTACACGCTTTCTTAAAGTCTCCTACCCCGCAAACACATGTATTGTAAGTACTATACCGTTTCATTACCTTACGAGCTTGCGGCCTAGCTCCATCAAAGAGTTTCCTGGCTTCATCAAGAGCTGTATCAAGTGCTACCACCCCCGTTTCCCTGGCGATGGCATCCACGATCTTCTTCATGTCTTCGAAATCCGACGGTTGGTTTTGGAAATCAACCCACCTTCTTTGACTCTGGCCATACGTTATGACAGCGTAGTTGATTTTTGACACGCCGTACATATCAGCAAAGGATGTTATGGTGTCTTTCATCAGTTTAAAGTTTAAACTGGCATCTGTGGCTGTAGCACTTAAAGCGAAGGCCAGGTCCACCATAGGCACGTCTGGGATTTCTTTGAAGGGAAGAAAAAACAAGCATTCAATCATCCAATTCTCGAGAATCAGGGGCATAGCCAGGGGGCTCCTGCGGTGCCCGTGACCCCCCCCCCCCCCCCCTCCCCCCTTTTTTAGACATTTTTAAAAAAAAAAACCCAAAAAAAATGGAAAAAAAAAAAAAAAAATAAGGGGAGAAAAAAGGGGCACTACAAGAAAAAGAGTGT
>Ga0126343_10000592_pt1 | contig 14505 bp, 6 predicted proteins | sample Cyp2metagenome_FD_92531 | JGI IMG/M metagenome (GOLD analysis project Ga0126343, IMG submission 92531) | Coral microbial communities from Lord Howe Island, Old Settlement Bay, Australia - Cyphastrea 2 metagenome | ecosystem: Host-associated > Invertebrates > Cnidaria > Coral ... | reverse complement strand
TTTTTTTTTTTTTTTTTTTTTTTTTTTTTTTTTGATTTTTTTTTTTAAAAAAAATATTTATGGGGGTTTTGGGGGGGGGGGGGGGAAACACATACTAATTTGCCCCCTGATAACCCCATAACAGCTATTTGAAACAACAGAATTCAAAATGGCTGCCGTCCAAAAAGGTCCATTCCCACACTCCCTACATGTACAGGCAGCTGTATGGGAAGCTTTGTTGTCATGAGCTGCCTGCTTCACTTCACTGGGTAATGAAAAGATAAACACAATTCACAAACTGCGGCATTCTACAAGTTAATACAAATTGATGGTCAAGAGTGGTGTACTATACATGTTCCCTGCTCACACAACAACAGATAAATGGCCATAAGGACGGCATAAATTTATCTCTTTGGACAGAACCTTGACACAAGACTAACAGAAAAATTGAGGAATAAAGAACACTTGGACTGGAAAACTTTCCTCAATCTGTTTCATGCACAAATGAATAAACCTTGCAAATCAAAAACCTTCCAAGAACAAGTTGACTAAGTTGCCATTGATTTGTTAATTCATATGCTATTTTGAATCACCAATTTAATAATTAATTTCATTACATTGAATTCTCTTTTGACAATAATAAACTGGCTACTGAAAAATATTTACTTAAGCCCTGGCCAAAGGATTGCAACTTTTCAACGCAACATTGTTGGGCACATCACGTTATGCGCCTTTGGCCACCCTGTTACGAAGCGTCACGACACGTTCGGTGTTGTTGGCTCAAACCATTTTCAAACTTGAGCCAGAAACACCCAACATGTTGCAACACTTTGCAGTAGGGTGGCCAAAGGCACGCAGCATGTTGTGCCCAACAATGTTGCGTTGGCATGTTGCGATCGTTTGGCCGGGGCTTTATATCTATACCTTGACTTTCTCCTTAGGATACAAGAAAGAATATAGCCTCAGCAGTGGTGATCTAGCCAAGATGAAAAAAAAAACGTTGTTTAATTTAAAACAACACAGCAAAGTGAATTATTCAAAGGAAAATAATAACATGAGATCTTCATTCTTACACTCTTGGTCTTCCTCCTACAATAGCAGTCAATCCAGGAGCTGCAAAGGAAAGATTATATTCTTTAAATAAATCAAAACAATACCTCCTGAAGTAGAAGAAGGGTGTGTTTTAGCAGGAAGGGGAGGGGGATAAATGACATGAAACACATACCCATGCTAGTTCCTGCAGAAGCAATCTCCATTGCAAACAGTTCCAGTGCTTTTCTCTGTTGGTGATGAACTGCCAGCCATAACACAGCTTCTCTTGGATTCTTCAATGGAACAAAGTGTGTCACTTAGAACTAATGGGTATGTAACATTCATTTATTCACACCACTATCAGTGCATTTGAGGTTACATATGCATTTACTACATGTTTTGTATTTTTATTACTTACTGCTGTCAAAACTCCCGGAAAGGCATGTTTTCCATAAGTCTGTTCGGAGCCTAATACCTAAAAAGAGATTTGATAAATATGTTATTCTTACTCATCAGAATTTTCTTACGCATCATAGGCCTACATACCCTGCGAGACAGAGGTTCCTTGCTCTTTCTTCTCGGTGAGAAAAAAGAGCAAGGAACCTCTGTCTCGCAGGGTAAGGCCTGCAATACCTGCAGAGAGGAAGATAATAAAGCTCTCTGCACATATTATTATTGAACTGCTCTCGTGAAGTGCAATTGAGAAACCATCTTGACTATTATGAAGCAGCTTTATAATCAGTTCAAATAAAGACTCAACAAAAGTCATGTTCCAGTTGGATTTAAGCCCATGACTTTCTGAATTTTCAAACTCTCAATTGTAATGTTATAGAGTGCGCAATGCACAGAGGAAGACATACATGTAACTAATCAATGAAATCAATGAGTAATCAGTCGGTTATGATGAATAATCAGTTTGACATTAGCATATTTAAGGTAAAGGTACACTAGGTAACAATACAGACCTCTAGCTAAATACCAAATCATAGACTTGCTGCAAGTCGACCTTTCCTTAATCCTTGACTTATTTTAATATCTCCCTCGAGCGGCGAAGTAGCAAAGGCGAGCGCGAGTGACCTAAGTCACAAGAGGTCAAACAACAGGCCAGAGAGGAATTATTGGAAAGGACTTTTAGAAAGTCTAACCAAGTCATAGTACTATAAATAAGGGCGACACTGTTACCTGGATATGAGTTCTTGTGTAATCATCTAACTTCAGTTCTTCAAACATCCTTCTTGTCCTTTGAAATTGTACAACACAATATACAATATAAATGGGGCAAAGTTCAGGGTTCAATACAGAGATGAATACAGTTAAGAAACAGAAAACATGTACTGACTGTTTCTATCGAGTTATAGAAATACAAGTGAGAGTTTGGGAGAACGAGAAATGCTGTGTAACATGAGCCATGAGTGCTTCTCACAAACTTTCACGAGTGTTTCTATAATCCGATAGAAGCAATGAGAACATGTTGCGCACACTTTTGGCGCGTCACATAAGACATGGTTTAAGTGCATGTTGAGTCGACATTGACGCAATCAACTACACTAATAATTAAAGCAAAATTTTCGTCCTGTGACCAAATCATGTTTAATGAGCCCGTACGTAAACCAGGAACACCAGAATTGCAGCATATCACTAAGCAGTAACTGTTAACGTCTTCCAGCTGAAAAAGTAACTGTTATCCGTTGAAAAGTATACTGAAATCAACAATGTACCGGAGTGCATGGCAAAACAAGTGTGAGATACACAATTTTTTACTTACTGGGGAGGTGAAAGGAATAAAAAAAAATAAAACAGGCATCACAAAAGTTTTCAAAAAAGATCAATAACTTTTAACAATGCATGGCTACCCCTAGCCTCCTACGCAGACGCTCTTTGGGCTCGTCACGCAATATTCGTGGGGGAGGAATATTGCGTGATGAGCCCAAACGAGCCCAAAAAGCGTCTGCGTAGGAGGCTAAGCTACCCCAACCCTGGAAAGTCTATTCAACACGTTATTAGTTTCTGGTTGTCAGCAAAAGCTGTTTAGATTGTATTTTAGCTGAACCAGAGGAAGGCTGTCAGAGATGCTAAAAGTGCTGTTTCAGAGATTTTGTTTTATCAAAAATACACCAAATATGGTTTTTGTGTTACCATTTACAATGAAGTGTTAAGATCTTTATAAATATGTTTGCTTTTCTGTATTCAAAGTAAATTTTACGGAAATCTTTAGTGAAATAACCTTTCCTTCTTTTTCAGAAAAATGCTGATGTCAGCATTTTTGTTGAGATTCAAGGCTAAATATCTTGGAAAAATGCAAGGCTACCCCAGTTTTTCTTTGTGGGTTCCAGTAGCCCTTTCAAAGATCTACTTTTTCCGCATGGTAAAATAAATAAATAAATAAATAAATTGACTTTGTTTAACGAGGGTAGCACATATCAGTCTTCAACTGACAAACCCGTGGCCCTCAAATTCCCGATCGAATTGGAATTTAGAAATGTTGATTTTTGAGGAGGGAGGAAAACCGAACCTGGCAGTCCTAACCTGGCGCAAAAACCTCTGTATTTAGTAGGCATTGTCCTTCATACTTCACAACATATCTGTGATTATGTCTGAGTATGGGTGAGACTCTGGAAACCCTGCACCACACTAAGTTCAGTTACATTATTTTTGTAATGTTCACTATTCTACAGCACACACCAAAACTCCTTAACTTAGCCCAGATTAAGGAGTGGTAAAAGGTAAATGCAAGACTTTGCTAGAAGGTGAGACTAGTGATTTTCTTTGCAGGCCCAAGACATTTTGACTTCTTCAGTGACATAGTGAGACCAAGACTTCAAAGTACTTTAAATAGGAGCTGAATTAAGAACTTTAGATTCTTAGATGTTCAGACATCATTTATATAAAAAACAAAGTAACATACCAGTAGCTACACACATTGAGACTTTCTTAGCCTTGCAAAATAATTGAGAGTGCTCTTTGAGGAAAAATCAAAACTACGAGACACACATAACTGCAACAAGACTGTAAGACCCAGGAAATCTGATGAACATCCAGACCCATGGTTTTTGAAGGATCATTTGTCAACCTTAGATTAGTGCTTTCACAGAAAGACTAAAGCATCAATTTTGCAGTCAATGTGTTATAAAGCTGGCCTTGTTGTTTACTGCCATTTATGTGTGGTTCTGTCAATTCCAAGTATAAATTCCTAATTTAGATAAAGTTCCTTAAACTTCTGATCAGTTTCCCAGTAATAAATCATACACTATCTTAGACCAGTGACAGTGAAACCTCTATGAAGTGGACTCCAAATAAAGTGGACACCCTCTATTAAGGGGACACTTGTACCAAAATTAACATGTTATATATAACAATTATTCCACGAGCGCACGTTGGATATGAGAAAATAGATAGCCAACGAGGCGAGAAGCGCCGAGTTGGCTATAATCATCTCATATTCAACAAGCACGAGTGGAATAATTGTTTTATTAAGAACCCCTCAACAAGGTATGAAGGTATGTTTGATTATCTTTAGGAGTTTGAAAGTGATTTCCTTTGTTTCAACATGTTCCGAATAAAATATAATAGCCAAATTCTCGTTTGTAAACAGAAACAAAGGCGTGGCTGACTAAGGCCCTTTAAGCAGATAGCGGACTGAATTGACGATGTGGCATTGGATTACGTCCTTGAAATAGTTGATTAAAAGTACCTGTATTATCGTTGCTGTGTAGTAAGGATTAGAAACAAATCAAAGTTTGCAATAAAAGATGATGAACTTGAACTTTGGATAGCTTTGCTAACAAAATGTAACTTTGTTACTGTACAGAGGAACCATTGAATGTTATTACAAACATTGCACAATTGTTATAAATCTTTATTAAGCGGACACTTGGGAAGGTCCCAAGGGTGTCCACTTAATAGAGTTTTCACTGTATGTACAAATTTGTATTCCTTATTCCAGGCCATGTGCAAACTCATAGGCTCCAAAATAATTATTGTTATATAATATTGATATACAAGGCATTGAACAGTATTGCTCCATCTTATATTAAGGATTTATTTAATATTCGTTATACAAACTATCAACTTAGACGATCTGGCATTCTATCTCTACCCAGAATAAACACTACATGTACATCATATGGATCTATCCATTAGGTATTTTGGGCCCAAAATGTGGAGTTTCTTGGATGATAATTTGTGAACTTAGCCCGATCTTCAATCTTTCAAGAAATTTGTATGACTTGTGGACTTTGAGAATCTATAGCAATTCATATGCATTTAGTACATTTATTATTTTAATTTAATTTTAAATTTTATTTATGGATATATTCACTCAAACTAGCACTATTGTGCTATACAATAACTGAATTCAAATAAAGCTTTTATTTACTTACTAAACTGCTCGTAAACCATACTCAGCCATGTAGTTTTACATTTGTAATTCCATGGGCACATTATTACCTTTTCAAGAGAGCTTCACCAGTTTTCCTTGCTTTCAGTGATGCAAATGGCCCTCCAACAGGACACACTGCGGTGGCACGGAAACCATCAGCATATGTAGCACACACCTAAATGTAGACAAGAACACATTATCAGCACTGGTTCACATTTAAGTGATATCCAGTATCCACTCATTTGAGACTGAGAAGTGCAACTTTGTGAAAGAACATCTTGTTTATCATCAAACTTGCTACAGTTGGTCATTTCCATTGGCAATTTTTTCTTCAATTCAGCCACGAGGCATGCAATGTTGGATTTAACCTATTTTGCGAAATCGGGTATCCAGCAAATCCAAGTAAACTGTACCCTTTAGGAAGCCAAACACCATTTCTTTGTGAAATAGTTCCTTGCATTTTGTAAGTGAAAAGCTATAACAGTTAGTAACAAGAGAGATACCTTATATGAATCTGTGGCTGGCTCTCCAATTGCTCCCTGCACAAGAACTGCTCCACCGTCATATCCTAACCAAGGAATACCAAGTGCTCTATTGGTCATTAAATAGAGTGCGTAACATCTCGTGCGACATGACTGTTGATAACACTGTACATAATACCGGTAATGACTACCAACCAATCAATGTCATCAACTAACAAACATTTTTTTGATAAACTGCACTACAATAATTACACATGACACTAACATTTAGAAAAGCATGGCAATCACTATAGGGAATTCATTAATTAATTGAATAAGTTGTCCTGTGACTGTCATCACTCACCAATGAGTCCTTGAAGCCTAACTTGTGTAAAGTCACAGGTAACATCTGGAAGAATGTACTGAGCTGGATCTCCGAGTTCATATACAAGCTACCAAACACACAAATAAAATGTTAACTGAGAAGTAAATTTTTATCCCAGATAAACAGCCCCACCTCCATGCAGAAGTGGACACAGTTAAAGACCAAACAAAGTGGCCACTTAATCTTAAAAGAGGTGTTCACCTATGGGGGTTTCTACATGGCCAGGACCACGAGGAAGTGTCCACTAAACAGGTGCTGAGCCCTTTGCCATTAGCAGAGGTTCAACTGTGAAATGAAAGTATGCAATGTACATGGACAACAATACTTTTACTCTAACCTGTTCAGCTACAGTAGATGGAGAGACCAGGCCACCAGTATTAGGAGGCTTTGAAAGAATAAATTTTCCATCTGCAGCACATTCTGCTATTGGATAACCAATATTATCCCTGTTAAAACAACAACAAAGAAATAACATGATCTCCAAATACATCTTGAATCCTACTGGAAAATTATTGCTAGCAGGCACTTATAACACTATTTTTTTAAATTTACGTTAAAGAAAAAACTCTAAAAAGTAAAGAACAGTTGCTGAAAGATATTGTCAGTTGTCTGTCAGTCAACCGTCGCCTGAATATCAGTCCTTTGTTGACTGTCATTTGGCCGACTGTTGGCCGTTTCTATGCTGTCTATTGTTTGTTTGCTGGCCTATCTGTTGGTTGACTGTTGGCTCTTGGCCAACTTGTTACAATGCGAGCCATTGGTTACAATTGCCAAACTATCACGTACCAGTCTTGGACTGTCTGCCAGTCAGTGAAGATGCCGCCAGTACACTGAGCACCACATTCAATCAAATGACCAACCAAACTATACGCAAAACAAAAAGATACCATTTTAGGCATGTAACTTTGCAATCAGAGCCCAACAAGCTGACATGTGTCAGGTTAGGCATGCTGAAGGGTTGACTGAAGTCAGTCATGAAAAAGCTCTCTGGAAATCATTAATAATTCATCAAGTTAAAACAAAGGAAATTGTCAGTGTGTCAGTGGCTGGATATCTGATCTTCATCAGCATACTCAGATTTTAACAATTTTCTTCTTCATTTTCCTCTAAGTGTTAGTTTTATTTAGAAGCTTTAACAAACAGTCAAGACAGTATATGTAATTTACCACATCAGTTTCCCAACACCCACGTGTAGCAGTTAATCACAAATGCTCTGTTATACATCATGTTTTCACTCTTTTTTTTTTTACTTAAGTGAAAAACTGTACTCTGGTTAAAAAAGATTATGGCTATCACCTTTAAATCAAGCACACCAACAGAATATATACCAAAAGGGGTGGGAAAATTAAAAAAAATTGAATACAAAAAGAAATGCAAAAAAGCTAACAAATACAAAATAAAAATGTACATATGGTCTAATTAAATAAAGTCTAATTAATTTATTATTTTTTTGATTTCATAGCCTTTTCACACTTCTTTTTGTATTCTATTTTTATATGAAAACGTTTCGCACCCCTTTTCATAAACTATATATTCTGTTCATGCTTAAATTTTTCATTCATTAAAAGCTATATACAGATAGCCGAAAGCTTAGGTTTTCTCTTCTATTTTTACATAAAAATGACCTCTAATATTTGATATATTACACCAGTGTCTATTTTCCCAGCCAGGTGGGAAAAATGTTCAGATCATGTTTACTGAGTCTGTGTACCGTGACCTCAAGCTAACTAGTTATTATCCATTCTGGTGTTCCTCTTACTCAATAATAAGTCAGTATTGGTTAGTTCCCTAGAGAATAGTTTGACATTAAGTTATTAGTACATAATGCATCTCATGGCAACAGTCATATTCACACAGAAAAAATCTCATTACCTTCCAGAAGCAAGCAAATCATAATCATTTGCCTTCCAACCAAACTGAAAAATATTGATACAAACAATCATTACTTTCAAGCCTTGTATGATTCAGTTGAAAAACTTGACATCTTTCTATGCAGTGGTAATGGTCATTCAGCAACACAAAAACAATAACAAGCAACAAATAATGATAAGCATTGTTCTTGACAACCTCCCAGTAGGTAGGTAGCTAAGAGGTAGCTAAGATTTCAAACATTAAGTTGGCTCATCAACAAGCCCAGCTGGCTTTTCTAGCCCTGGCGGCTGTCCAAAGTTTATGTTCGTCTATGTTTTCATGTGAAATTAGCTGGCAGCCCATCTCTAAGTGACACACGCTATGGCTATCAAAGAGTTGATATTAAAAACAATGCAATGATTATCATAAAATAATGTGATCTTAAAACCACACAAAGGGTTGGGAGAAGTGGTGATGAAGTCCAGGCCGTCCTTCTGTAGAGACCTAACATTATGGAGATGCCTCCAAAAGATTATTTTCCAAAGAAGGACGTGGATCCTACAATTTGAAAATTCTACTAAATACCACCGCCAACTCCATCCTACCTACTATGTATAGTTTGCCAAAGGCCTGGCACATCAAAAAACTTTTATATGCAAGTAGCTATTTTACCTCATACATGAGAGGTCCAAGGGCCAGTGCACTGTCAGTACATCTTCCAGTGACAACGACATCAGCTCCATGCTCTAATGCCCTCACAATAGGAAGAGCTCTGTTTAAAACAAACGTAACTGAAGATCAGGCCCCAGTTGTTCGAAGGCTGGATAATGTTATCCACTGCATAAATCGCTATCCAGTGGATAAATGTTAACAAACCAAACCAAGCTATCCCCTGGTTAGTGATTTATTCGGTATAGCATTATCCACCTTTTGAACAACCCAGGGCTGAATGGAAAAAAAGACATACCTAGCAATTTCTTGAAGCAAAGTAAATCAATAATTGAAAAAACCTCTGTTGAGAGGCTGTCTGTTCTATGAGCACCCCCAGTTAAGCACACAATTATCAAACTCCCAAAAGCCTTGTAAGTAAAATACTCAAAACAAATCCCTATAACCAGCCACCTCTACTAAGCAACCAAGGCCACCATTTGGTCAACTCCGTGAGGATTTTCTATTGTTCTTACCCCTATTAAGAACGTTCCACTAATTTTTTCCCTGCATCCTTACTACACACCAAAATTCACAAACCACATCATGCATGAGAGCATGTTCTAAGTAATAAAATTAACAATGATAGGGCACATTAACATTGCTATAGCTTTGCCTGGATTTTACAACCTTGGACATTCTGTGAAATGTAAAACAGTTATTAAAAAAGGAACAAAAAGTCCTGATTCAAAGTATTGTTTAAAGATTATTTGGGGAGGCGTGGTGACCTTGTGGTTATTGTGCTTGTCCCCGGATTGAGTGGTCTGGGTTCAAGCCCTGGCTGAGGACATTGTGTTGTGGACTTAAACAAGACATTTAACTCTCACAGTGTCTCTCTCCACTTTAGGTGTATAAATGGGTACCAGCAAACTTAATGCTGTGGGTAACCTTTTGATGAACTAGCATCTCATCCAGGGGGGAGTAGAAATACTCCTTGTTGTTTCATGCTACGGAAAATGGGATAAGCTCTGGCACGATGGGCCACTTGGCATGGACAGATATATTAGAGCTTTCTTCCACGGTTTAACATAAATGTGTCCTTTTTTCCTGATAAAAAAGGACCTTTCAGTCTTGCCATATAATCATAGCTCCATGACGGATGCCACAAGGATTAATTTAATTTATGAATCATATTAGTCTCCTGCACTTCCAAAGTTCAGGATACCAAGTGATCGTCAGATTTATGTAATCTACATGATTGAAATTCTGTGTTGACTGTCCTTGAAGCTATATTGGCAAGACTGGAAGAATATAAATATATGGAAGAATGATTCCACTGTTTCTCCCACTGCAAGGTCTACTAACCATTGGCTGTTTTTGCCAAAGCATAAACTGGAGTTAATGTTTAGCTCAATTGAACCTTACGCTCCCACGCGGGTGAATTTTTCTGGCAACCTTTTTCCTGCTCTTTGTACTGTAATCACGTACTTGTATCTCCCTATATTTTGTTCCGGCCAATTAAAAATAAGCTTGCACGTGTTCTCAGTTTACCAGCCAATCAGCTCCACGCAGTCTTCCCCTGTTTACGCATGAGATCGCACTCGATCTTCACTTGCAATTCAGTTAAGCTGCGGGACTCCAGCCTTTAACTCCCCATCCACCCACCCACCACGTTCCTTTCATATCTCTACCGCTGCCACTCTCCGATAGAGCATCGTTTTTGTAGGTGTCTAGTGTACATTTGCTCAATTTGTGATGTTATACTCGGTATACCTATAGTTAAAAACAGAATGATTTTTGTAATAACACTGTAGTTGTTGCTTTTCTTAATAAACAGTTCGGGGATAAGTGTTGCTGGCAACAACCCTTCAGTCCCACACTGAAGCGATGCCTGGGTTGCCTTAGCTTGGGTGAGAAACGGTGGGCACATCCACTTCCCCTCGCTACCATCCCTCCTGGAGCTTGGCATAGGTACACCCCACCCTGCCTCTGTGCCCCGTGACAGCCATCTCATGGTCTTATATGCCACTTGCTGACACTAGCCCAGAGTACTGGCCTCGCATGTGGCAGGCAGCTCTCGGGTCCGCGACAACACTTATCTCCCCTTCCTTTCTCCCACATAAACGGTGTCCTTTCTATTGTGCGTGACATTTCTTCCTTTGCAAGTTTCCACACTTAGCTGAAAGCTTCGATTTTATCAAGTTCAATAACCAGTGTGAGAAGGCTTTCACAGAAGAAAATAAATATATTGTCTTAAAGGCAACTGTAAGATGGACTCTCTAAAATCTTATCTTGTTTCTAACAACTAGACAAATGCCACATTCAAGTTAGCCAGTGAACTTTTACTATTCTGATGGGCAAAAACATTTGACTGTTATTGAACACAACTGTACAAAAGTTTGCAGTTCTCCCGGAACCAGCCCAAAATTTATCTCACTGGAAGCATTTTCAGACTAGAGAAATTGTTATGAGCCCATTACCATGATGCGTTATTCATGGTGGCTTAGTGATAGGAACTTCATAATCTGAAAATTTGAAAAAATACTGACACATCATAGAATAGTATTGCTAAAATAATATTTTAAGTGGTCAGTTATTTCTTACCCAAGATATGCATTCATGCTCACAACATTTCCTGGAAAGTCTTGCCCACTGTTCATATCTTTGATACCAGCTTGCCGTATTTCCTCAGCATCAGCCATAAGATCATCTCCACTAATAACAGCCACTTTCAAGTCAGTACCGGCCTCCTTTGCCACAGCCATCAAAGCATTTGCACACTCATGTGGATTGATGCCTCCTGCATTACTCACTACACGAATACCTGCAAATTAAAAATCCAGCTTGACTTGAAGTTTACAACAGATGGCTAAGCTACTGGCTCATTACACAGCTCATTACACAGCTCATTTAAAAGATGTCTTGTGAATAATATTATTGTACTATAGGTCTGTGAGTCTAGCCTACCATCAGCAGGGGTGGATCCAGAAAATTCAGAACGAGGAAGTCAAAGAATTGTGGCAGAGCACAACAGTGCCCGCAAACTGAATTTCTAAAATTCAAAAGCAAATTTAAAGAATAAAATGGAAACAACAGCTCCAAAGCTACCAGAAATCTACCTCTGGTCAGGTTAGCAATTAGTAAGTCTCTGATTCAGTTTGATTGCATCTGATTCAATACATTACCCACCTTTTTGTTTAATAGGTTTAATGAGCGGTTTCATCACAGCCTGTATAAAGTCAGGAGCATAGCCTAAAGTCTAAAATAAAACAAAGAATTTATATCAATACTTTTTTTAAAGCTAAGCACTGTATTAATGATCAAAAGAAAAATCAATCAGAGAATATTAGATAACAAGTCAAGTCTGGGGCAAGTTTTCCTTTCTTCTGTTTCCTTTGTTTTTCATGCACCAAAAGGCATAAGAACAGTACAAAGTCTGACTCTTTTTTCTTGCCTGATTGTGAGAGTAAAGTCCTACTTTAATTTGCAGCTGCTTTTCAACGTAAACATTCCCTTACCCTTGGCATCGATTAACTTTCTTCACAGATTCCACTGTCAATCAATGACACACAACTGAGGCAGAGGTTCCATTTCAAAGAAATACCATGAAAATTTAACTTACTCAAATATTTAGTTCCTGTAGATTGAAAAATTGAACAAGATGCTAATCTCAGAGTGTCCATTTCCAAATTTGCATAGAAACAAAAAATTTGCTTCATAGTTTAAGTTGATAATAATTACAGTGCCATTTTGAGTTGAAGGTATTGGTATACTGTATCTACAATCATGCGTGAGCGGGGCTTGGTCTGTGTTTCTCTGTGGTTGGTTCCGCAACACTTAACAGCAAAGAACACTAAAAAAGGTGCAGCACTTTTAATTATCTTTGCTTGAGATTAAAACAAAAAAAAAAGGTTTAAGTCCATACATACTGGTGATTTGCGTTTGGCTGCAGTCAACAGTGACATAGTGATTTCCGACAAGTAATCAGATACAAGATAATTGATTTCCCCATCACGAACAAGCTGTGGAGCTGCAGAGATAAGAAACAAATTTAGCAGGAGTACAAAAAAATTCTTGCATGTACTATAACCATTGATTAAGCACCCAGGGTACTAATTTACTTTTGGTAACCCAAAGAAGGGTGCATATTAGGAACAGGGTGCTTATTTCTGGAACAGACGTTAATGAAAACAGTTATAAATGTGTCAAGTCAAGAACTTCAACAAAGGGTCTGTGATAGTCATGATGTTCAATATAAAGTTCAGCACATCTCATAATTCACCCATTTAATCCGTATCTTCTATATCACTTTCTCTAATGTCACTTTCAATATAGAGTGCTCAGTTAGAGGGGGTGATGATTATTGGAATAGGAGCACTTGTTTATTATAAAAATGGCACTACGCGAAATGCTTATTAGAAAGGGCAGGGCACCACTTAGCTCCTAAATCTTTTAAAGTGGTAGCCAATTCCAAAAAGTTGGTGGCCATTATGACACCCACACAAAAAAAACAATTTTTACCCTGTCACTGTACTAGATAGATTAAATTGCTCATGAATCAGTGATACAGTCACAAAAACATAAAAAATTACCCAGGCTAACTTAAACACATTTACCCACATTCAATACCCTACCAGTACAATGCTTCAATTAATTTCTTTACTTATTTTAAATTTGAATGAGTTCATGCTGCAGACATATCTTGTTGTCAAATGTGATGAAAATTCACACTAGGTACAAAGAGGACACTAGAATGGGTCATATACAACCTGAAAGGCTACCTAAATCCAAGCGTTCGAAATTGTGCATGTGCTGCATTTTGGAAACGAGTTTAACGAGAAACTTTGCTGCTGATTTATCTTTCGAAATCTTCAACAATCTCTAGATCTCTAGGTAAGGTGTAATTAGAAAATTCTAGCCACCAATTTGGTGACTTATCCTGTACTTGGCGCAATTTTACCCCCTGAAGGGATCCTTACTCAGTGGAAGGAGAGCACAAAAACAAATTATTACGTGCAGTATACGAACAATCACCGACAAAACAAGAAATTAACTCAAAGATATTAGAACTGGGACTGGAGGGTAGACGCCATTTTTTGTTTGAATGACATAATGTAGCACGATGAAACCCTACAACAATGCAGTCATGCAGATCATGGTTATTCCTTCAAACTTTTTCTTCTGGAGTGGGGGCAGGAATAGGCTGTCGGGGGCAGCGACAATTTATTCTAATAAATCTAACAAATGACGTCTGTTTTTTATGCATCTGTCCCGTTACTGATCATGAATTTTGTCATAGAATTGCCAAAGTAGCTGTGGATCCACTCGGCTATCGCCTTGTGGGCCTCGTGGATCCACACCTACTTTGACAAAGGTATGATGAAATTCATGATCAATAACAGGACAGAAGCATAAGTCAATTTGTCAATTTTACGATAACTGCAGAAATTCACGCGCACTTATTGGCTAACTTTTATTGTCAATAGGCCACTTGCACTTAGCCTGCGTTGCAGACGAAACTAAACCCCGGTATAGTCCGTCTGCGAATCAGCGACCAAAAGCTTGTTCCCTGTTAACGGGATTTTCTATAATAGCTTCTTATTGGCTCTTGTATATGGCTGTTCTTTCATGCACCGTGATTGGACGACTGGCGTGGAACCATGGTTACGCTGGCGGTTACACAACATAAACACGGCCGCCGGCGGCAATCACGGAATTAGCGTTTAAAGCGGTGAAAAGCAGTTCGAACTATCTGACAATCTTCCCGAACA
>Ga0126343_10000591_pt1 | contig 14506 bp, 12 predicted proteins | sample Cyp2metagenome_FD_92531 | JGI IMG/M metagenome (GOLD analysis project Ga0126343, IMG submission 92531) | Coral microbial communities from Lord Howe Island, Old Settlement Bay, Australia - Cyphastrea 2 metagenome | ecosystem: Host-associated > Invertebrates > Cnidaria > Coral ... | reverse complement strand
TGGAGTGGGGGAGGGGGTGAGGTGAGGAGTGGAGGAGTGGAGGAGTGGAGGAGTGGAGGAGTGGAGGAGTGGAGGAGTGGAGGAGTGGAGGAGTGGAGGAGTGGAGGAGTGATTGAGGGAAATTGACCCACGACTCCAACTGGGAAAATACATTTTCCAAGTTGAAATGGACGTGAAAGTCCATTCCTTTTCTTTTCCAGGCGAAGAGATCGAACAAGCAAGCGAGCGAAGAAGCGCGCGTAGGGTGAGCAAAATATTTGGCAGAAATGGGAAGGGGGTAAGCGAGAAGGGGGGAGAGGGTAGGGAGGAAAGGAACCGCCTTGCGTCCATCTCAAACATTTTGCCGAACTCCATTCGCTTGCGAACGGAGCGCAAGTTTACTTGGTTAGTAGCCCTTCGATCAAATAGTGATACATAATCATGCATAATCCGACATCCGAAACACGACAAGAGCAAAATGTATATTTTGTGTTCGAATTTTCCGTTTAGGAAAGGTTGAAAGATCTTTTACAGAGCAGCAAACGCATCGTATGACATGACTCTTTATTTCAATAGGGTGCATAATTACAGTCAAGACTGTAGTCTCCCTTATGGCCCTATGAAACTAAGTTACAACATTTCTTGTCACAGACATTAAAAATACTAAAATAACAAAATACGAAGGTATTATAAAAGTAGAGATCACATAAAACTTAAGAACACATTAATAAAAAACTAAAATATAAAGTTGTGAAGCTATCAGGTGTAAACTTGCGCATAATGCAGTCAAAGCAGTTTCTTCTAAACTTCTTTAGATCAGTGGAATAAACAAAGTCATTATCGCTAATATTCTTCCAAAATTGAAGAGCATAAACAACCAACATTCGCTTCCCACTGTTGGTACGTGGAATAGGAAGGCGATAAGGCATCCGAGATCTTGTATCATAAGACTTTCCGTTCATTGAAAAATGTTGACACCAACACTCTTATCGCCGATTTGAATAAGATTCCTTGGAGTATACTTGATGTCTACAGTAATTATCCAGATGAAATACTGTACGGCCTGGATTAAACTTGTGCTTGATGTTATTGACACACGCACCGGTGAAACATAAACGTGTCAAAACTTCTGCTAAGCCGTTTTGGCTAACGAATGAAATTTTGGAAGCAATCAAGAATCGCGATAGCCTCAAGAAGCAACTGGAAGAATCCCAAGGGATACCTACAACAAGGCTAGAACAAAGGTCGTACATATGGTAAACAAGGTCAAGTCCATGGCGATCAAGAAAGAGCTTGAAGAAAACAGGCAAAATTCACGCTTGTTGTGGAAAGCGTTGAAAAAACTAAATCCTACTAATAACGCAAAACCAATGCCAGACAATTTAAAGCCTTCTCGTGACTAAGCAAACAAATCTAACAAGCATTTTGTCTCCATCGTTTCATATATTATTGACAAAAATCAGTTTGTTAACCCCGACCTAAAACAGTTCGAGAATTTTTTGAGCACTAGAAAGCCTTCGACCTCAAACTTTGAAATTCCTCTTCTGGACACCAACACGTTAGATGAGTTAAATAAATCGCTTCCTACAAATGTTGGCACGAGCCTGGATGGAATCAGTGCTCCTCTACTAAAACCTATCTCTCCGGCTATTCTTGAAAGTCTCACCAAGGTTCTAAATTGTAGCATCCAATCTGATGTCTGCCCTTCTGCCCTTAAACTGGCACGAGTTACACCAGTTCACAAATCTGGACCAGCCTCTGATCCGAATGATTTTCGTCCCATTTCGGCTCTTCCAATTATTTCGAAGCTATCTGAAAGACACATATGGACTCGGTTGATGCTATATCTCCGTTCATTTAATCGCATTGCCTGGACGCAATCTGGATTTCGACCACATCACTGAACTGAATCTATCTTGATTAAAATGACTGATGATTGGCTGGAAGCGATGGATAGTATCAATGAAACCGAGGCAAGACGCTGTCGTGTGAGTTTAGTCCAAGAGCAGGATATCCTTGCAATATATTTTAATATCACATACTCATTGGAGTAAAGGAGAAAAGTTCAAATTCTTCTGCTGGTATTATCATGGTCTATCCAGGATAAAATAGGGTTATCAAGTACAGTACGTCGCTTCTTATCACGATGTCACGGATATATTATCTTTGTCCGGTTTTCTTCAGAGAGTGCTGTAAAGTTAAGAAAGCTATACATCTACGAAGAGACGTCCGTTTCTTGCATCAATTTGATCTAGCTAATGTATCTCCATCTTCCAAACTTTTTCCTTTTCTCCTTTTTTTTTACATCGAACAAGATCATGCCGGGCGCTTGTCAAATCTAATTTACCGGACATCAATGATCACTGGCTCCTATGTGACTGTTAGCGTTCGAAGGGAGTGCGGCATGTTTGGGGACGTTCGTAAAATGTCTGGAATTGATTTCCGGCGTCTTCTTCTCTCACCTCGCCCTCTCCCCCTGCTCCTTATTTTTCATCCCCGCTCTTAGCTTCTTTCCCTTTGCGTACTTGTTTAAAAAAGACTGCCACTCAGGCTATCTTGGGCAACTCCACCACCGTCGCAGTCGCCGTCTCCGTCATGTGTCAGTGCCCGCGAACCATACCGCTGGCAATAATAAGCACTGGAAAAATCAATTCATTTCTTTCCTTTTCTTTTCTTTATGAGTAGGGGGCTCCAAGTGGCGGCCCTTGGGGCCACCGGATTAAATGCCCTGGTGCAAAATTATTGTGCTCAACATATTTAAAAGTAGCGTGGCTATCTAAATTACAATCGTAAGTAATGTAATGTAACAAATATGGGTCATCTGAGGGTTGCACATGACTAAATATAGCGCACTAAAGAAAAAAAATACTATGTTATGCAAGATACTATACAATGTAACATTCTACTCTCCTCTACTCTACTGTTGTGTAACCACATGGGATAATGAAGTTTCTCCTTCTAAAATATCAAGACATGTAACCTCAATTTTTGACCCAACGCATGGTGTCCGCCATTGTTTTTACTGTTTTGGCTCTTTTTAAGCTAAATACCATAGAAACTTTAATAAGTCATTCATTCATTCATCCATTCATTCGTTCAATCGTCCATTCGTTAGCCTGTGTACAGTCGCCCCTCCCCTCAAAAAAAATCGGGAAAGAGCGTTGCTCTTTCCCGATTTTTTTTTGAGGGGAGGGGCGGCTGTCACAGGCTATCCATTCGTCCATTCGTCCATTCGTCCATTCACTCTTGAAGCACAAACTGACATAGAAATAAAAACCTTCTAATACTAGAGGTATTTTGCATCTCCTCACTGGATTCGCAAGAAGTTACCTGGTGGGCATTTTTGACATCCGTCAACTCCATCAGTTAAAAGGTTTGAAAATGTTCCCAAAGGACATGGTGTGAATTTTGTGCCGTTTTTCCTGAATCCCGAAGCCAAAAGAGCGGATATATATGCTTGTAAAGCAGTTGTATAACCGCCTCCGACGTAAATAGGTTGCTCATCAGAACTGACAGGACTCCTAAAAAAAATAAGTTTGCCCTTGTGGATTAAAAGAAACAAAATGTAAGTGTTGACCTTGCTCTTCTGGTTTGGGTTAGCAATTAATACTTTCCAAGACTGAAATATTGCAACACCGACACCATTGTGTAGTGGCTAGCAATATTTTGCTCATTATTTAAGCTAGGCGTTATAACCTCATTTCGTCCTCATTATGTTCTCAACCAAGAAGTTTGCCCGTAATGTGAGAGAACAGTTGTTTCTTTATTGTCTTGATTGTGATGAACCATTTCGAATAGTTACGATATAGTGACGATACCGTACTCAAGTTTTCGCGTTTGAATCACTCCACTAAAGGCTTTCAGTTTGAATTTAGGAGCCGGTAAGAAGGATTTTAACTTGTGTGACATTTTCCCTGCGTGTGTTACACTTGGTTTAAAGTTTCAAGCATCTTGAGATTTGTTCCGTAAGATTGCTTCGAGTTTCAGTTTATTTCATCAGTTTCATCAATATACCAGTTCAAATCAATAGGAAAAAATATCGGTAAGTTGTCTACCTTTTTTCCTTTTTGAGTTAGGACGAAGCGACTTTGAGTTGGGGAGAAAAGAAGCAGTCCACACAATAAAAAAGTAGCGAAAAGATAAAAAATAAAAAAGCAGTCCAAAGAATAAAGAAAGCTGACCTTCTCCATCGGCCGCCGAACAGTGTTACTAAGTTGGGAACCACTACACTATCCTTAGAAACTATCAAACGCAAGTATGTTAACGACCACAATTCGAGTTTAAAGTAAGTAAATGCATTCAGTTAGTGAGCTATATTTCCATACTTAAGGCGAGATAGTCCATTTTGCCCTTGACTGCAGTGATCCGTACGCGGTTTTGTTTTAAACCCAGACCTTCTTGCAACCCGAAGGACGATATCATTGCTTCTAAGCCATTATCGCTGTCTTTACCATCGATTGAGTCTATTTGATGGTTATTCCTTACCATTTCAAACTCTGCAAAGTTTTCTTTGGCTCTAACTACAGAATTTTGTCGTCTAGAAGAAAACCACGACAGAAGAAGCCAATGTGCAAGTCTGTTTCGTTGCTATAAAAAAACATTACTTTCCCCTACCCTGTAGAATATGCCAAAGAAATCCCTAAGGAGTGGGAAAGGAGCAATTTCTTAGTACATTCAAAGGGCCGCTTTCATTACAAAGTTTAAGTCGCAGTTCAAGTGGGGTTTCTCAAAGGGGGTCGTAACTAGAGCTTGGTCGCTTACAAGAGTTGTCACAAGAGGAGCTTAGACTGTATGTCACATGACCTGCATCCGGGTCACAAATAAAGTTGTTGCCACCATGTGCCCGAGTAAGTCAGTCGCATAGAACATAACATGGTGTTTTCAGGGGGGATTCTGAGCCGTACAGCGCTTAAGAAAAAGAAACCAACCACAACTACTACAGGTATCGCACAAGTATGCTGTAAAGACCTCCTTCAACGCACGCTTACCTGTCAGCTCACCTCTCACCTCTCAGCCTCTCAGCCACTCAGTTTGTACTCGCTAACCGAAACAAAGCGTAAACGAAGCAAACATGTCGCAATTCTTGATTCCTCTGACGGGTGATCTAGTAGGCGACTGGGAGTTTTTCAGAGACAGTTGACAGAATTATGCTGCCGCTACGAAACCGGCTGCCAAGGATAAGAAGATTGTCGCCACCACTTTGTTATTGATAATGAGTAAGGAATGTCTCCACGTATGCAAAAATCTTCCCATGACAGATGAGGAAAGACAAGATGCCGATGTTATCCTTACGAAGCTCAGCGAATACTTCATTCCGAAGCGAAATAAGGTTAGGAACGCTATGTGTTCAACTCTCGTTCCCAAAAAGCCGACGAAAGCTTCGATCAATTCTTGACAGCGCTTCGCAAACTCGCCGCTACATGTGAGTTCGTTACGTTTGAGGACGAAATGCTCCGCGATCGTATCGTCACTAGCTTACGAAAGCATGGACACCGCGAACGTCTTCTTCGAGAATCTACGATAACCCTACAACAGGCTATTGACAATTGCTGAACCAACGAAATGGCAACTAGCCAGCGACACAAAATGGAGCAATCTGGTACTATTCACCTCACTCGCGAAGAGAAGACATGTGGTCCACGCGTTGGTGCAAATATTGTGGTGACACTCATGCAGCCGGAAACTGCCCCGCTTATGGCAAAACGTGCTCAAAATCACCTAGCCAAAGTTCGTCAGTCCACCCCCAAACAAGACAGCAAGAAGTCTAAACCTGAAAGAAAAAAGCACGGGAAACATCAGCGAGTAGACCAGCTGCAACAAGCCCAACTTCCTGATGAGCTAAGCAGTGACGTGAGCATCTTCACGCTCTTCACACCCAAAAGGGACAAGAAATAGTATGCCGCTTCGGTCCTCGTGTCCGCAAACAAGGAAGAAAAGGCCGTCTCAATCAAGCTTCAAGTGGACACTGGAGCCTCGTATAGTACCCTAATGCTCAGAGACTACGAGAGAATTACCAGCACAATAGCCGACCAATCTGACACCAAACTCAAGCTCTATCATCAGTCTGTGATAAACCCAGTAGGCAGCACGAAACTCTACTGCACAGTCAACGGCTTGACTAGGAAAGTCCATTTCGAAATTTTTGAGCAGACCCCACGTTACTACTTTCTGAAAGAACATCCAAAGCTTTCATGCAAGTAAACCCCAGAAGTTATCCACCACCACTTAACTAAGAAGAGATCCTGCAGGAATACCACGATGTATCCTCTGGTCTTGGAAAGCTCCCTGGTACCTGTCACCGTGACATAGATCTAAATGCTGAAGCAGTGCAAGAAAACCCCTGACGTGTACCAATTCCAGTTAAAGAGGAGCTCAAGCGTAAGATCAGTGAACTTGAGGCCATGACTGTCATCGCCAAGGTTACGAAGCCTACCAAGCCTACCCCTTGGATCAGTAACATGGTTGTTGAGAAAGCGCACCAAACTCAGATTGTGCTTGGTCCTCTTCACCTAAACGAGGGCATCATCAGAAACAGGAGCCCATTACCCTACACCCACAGTCTTTTCTGTGGTAGGAGCCAAGGACGAATTCCTGCAAGTCATTCTTGATGAACCCTCCAGCTATCTGACAACCTTTTGGCCGCCCTGTGGCAAGTACCGTTGGCTACGCATGCCCTTCGGAATCAAGTTCGCACCTGAGGAGTTTCATAGACTCCTCGATGAATCTCTGAAAGGCCTTGAAAACATCGCCGTTATCCACTACAACGTTGTTATCGTCGGATCTGGTGATTCCAAAGAAGAAGCAGCCTCTTCACAGGACCTGGCCTTAAGAGCACCCCTGCACAGTTTCAGTGAGCGTGGATTAAAGCTCAACAAGAAGAAACTTCGTTTCAAGCTCCGCAAGGTAGCTTGCATGGGTCACGTTCTAGGCGCTGATGGTCTCCATGCTGATCCTGAAAAGGTCACAGCCATCCGTTAGATCCCTGCGCTACAGATGTACAAGGAGTCCGACGCCTTATTGGAGTCGTTACCTAGCTACCTCTCCAAGTTTCTGCCACAGCTCAACACTGTCTGTAAGCCCCTCTGTCGTCTGACAATACGAAGAAGCCCTCATCAAGATTAAGAAGCTGATTACCCAACCAAGCACTTGTCCTTCGTTATTTTCATGTTAACAAAGAAGTCACCATCGAATGTGACAGCTCTGATGTTGGCTTAGGCGCAGTCCCCACCCAAGATGGTTGCCCAGTAGCTTACGCCTCACGTGCGCTAACACAAACTGAGCGGAACTACGCCCAGATAGAAAAAGAATGCCTAGCTATCATTTTTGCAGCTGAAAGATTTGATCACTACATTCTGGGAAAAAAACATTGTTTAACTGCTATCAGACCACAAGCCACTGATGTCTATCTTTGCCAAACCAATCGTGAAAAGCCCCAAAAGACTTCAGCGAATGCGCCTCAGACTGCAGAAGTACCCTTTTAAGGTGGTATACAAGCCTGATCCTCAAATGTTCATCAGTGACGCGTTATCACGAGCCGCAGTTGCCCTACGTGGAACTCCAACAGGTACGCCTGATTACCTGATCTTTCAAGTTCATAAAGACGAAAGATTCCGACAGAAAGTCGGAGAAACAAATCTGGAAGAAGCAACTTTCGTCACAGACCAATGCCTCAAGCAAATTAGCCAAGAAACTAGCAAGGATGCTCTTTTGCAAACACGGATGAGCTTGATCTCAGCTGGCTGAACGCATAACAAATAACAGAGCCCTATTTGTGTTAGTCTCCTTGGCAGCCGTTATTAGCGTCGTCACGCAACGATCCTCCCCACCAACGGCTGCTCACTCGAGCTCTGCATTCCTATCCTCAAATAGACCAATAAGGAGCAGGCTTCCATTTACTGGAAACCTGGTCTTTGGCGGCAATTGTAACGAGAAATATGATTGGCGGGCTGCTAACAATTACATGCATGTTATTGGTTCTCGGTAACAAAGGGAAAGGAATGCAGAGCTCGAGTGAGCAGCCGTTAATGGGGAGGATCGTTGCGTGACGACCCTAATAACGGCTGCGAAGGAGACTACATTTGTGTACGAGAGTACTGGCCCTACAGGGACGGACTGTCTACTCAAAATGGCTTAGTCTTTCGTGGTACAAGAATTATCATTCCCCACTCCATGAGAACCGAGATGACAACTCGAGCCCATCGCTTCCACCTCAGAATCCATTACACAATAAACACTGCTAGAGACATCATGTATTGGCCAAGAATGACTGCAGACTTAACAGAAGCAGTGCAAAGGTGTGAAACCTGTCAGCAGATGAAACCTGCGTTCCCAAAGGAACCTATGATGCCTTGTCTAGTCCCAATCTTACCCTGATGATGAGTATAACTTTTTGATGGAAATTGGCTTTCTTTATAAATTCCAGTCGGGTTTTAGGCCTGGTTACTCGACAATTAACCAACTGATTTTTCATGTCCACAAGATTTATGAAGCATTAGAGGGTGGCAAAGAGGTACGAGTTGTTTTCCTAGATATAAGCAAGGCATTTGATAAGGTGTGGCCTGCTGGTTTGTGACGTAAGTTGGAGGCTCTTGGTGTACAATCGCCCTTACTTCAATGGTTCCAGAGTTACTTGCGTAACCGAAAACAGCGTGTAATTATAGAAGGACAATGCTCCGACTGGTCTGTGCTAGGTCCGCTTTCATTTCTTATTTATAATACAACCAGCGCATTGCACAGTTATTCCTTGTCCAAAAAGCATAATTTCAAAATAGTAACTGGATTAATCCAATTATTTGGCGGCCCATATATTGGTTTAGAGGCGTCTGTTCAAGGTTAATGTACCGCTTTCCAGAGTCAGTCGTTGAAAATAGTTTTTTTTGTAGGTGCAGTACTGAGCAGAGTCCCAGTCAATGTTGTGGTTTGTGACAGTTGATGCTGTACAGCAAAGTGATTGTTGGCGTAAACATTTTTCGTGGAGCGATCGAAGATAGCGGCACCTGTGTTATTGCTAATTACCGAGAATTTCTGCTCGAAAGCAGGTTGAAGATTATATAGAACAGCACATCGGACAACGTAAGAACATTTGCATTGGAACTTGGTAATGTTAATTCAGGTTGTGCAACCCTAATGGAACATCGTTGAAATGGCAGGATACGAATGTTGTTTGTCAGTAAAGACAGGATAATCGTACCAATATGAACATATTTATGTTGTTTTATGCTGAAGTGGTGGTGATATTCCCGTGATATTTCAAATCGAGGGAATTTATATCAAAAATAATGGTACAAATTCGACTGCTTATTTTCTTGTATGATTTGGACTTGGTCACTTTGTAGTTCTGTAGTAAACGTTTGCTCTACCAAAGGGTTTCTAGCTGAATCAATTTGAAGTCAGCTCTTAAGTTTCTGGAAAGAAGCGTTAATTAACAAAAGAATACTGAACTGAAAGAATCTAGAGATATTCGGAAAAAACATATGATGCGCATGGTCATGACATTAACTATCGCTGGGTATTTTTCTTTTCGATGCTCATAACAAACTGAATAATATTTAAATACAGATACAATTGTTTACTTAAATCTTCTCAACACAAACTTACATCAAAAAGGTTATTTCCGGATACTAACAGGTATATTGTACATTGTGTATCATTGTGTTTATCGAAGATTAATGTCCTAGCAATACGATTCTCCATCAGCCTGCAAAAAAATAAGTAACTAAATAAAAATATGAAAAGATAAAACAGCCTGACCTCTGTTTACTGGGAAATGAGAAAACAGCAGACTGGGACTAATATGGTTATGGTTTAAGGGGCATATCCACATCAAATTAAAAAACACATAGTCTGACCGGGTAAACTTGAGGGTATTGACAACGCAACGAACAACAACGGAATGAAAGAAATGGGTAGGTCAGAGAGGACGAGAGGAAGACAATTTAAACGTTTTTCGATATGCGTGTAATGCTGGTACATAGTGATCGAGAGGGTAAAACTACTTTCACTTCAAGGGTAAACAAGTGATTTGACATGTCTGGCTCGGGCACGCCTGGATCTAATAAACTGTCGATGGTAAACGGACGGCTATTCACGATGTGTGCGTGTGATATTCACAAATCTGGCGATTCAGATTGTTCAGTTAAACCGCAGAAATCTCAGGAAGTCTCTGTGCTCTGGATTATCATGAAAACTATGAGACATCTGCTCCATGGCACATGTTACTGCTGTCTGCTCTTTCCTTAAACGTAGGAGTACACCAATCAGACCATTCATCATATATGGTCCTTGTAAGAGGTGCTAGTTGAGAGACCGTGGAGGTGCTAGTTGAGATCGTGGGAAATTGCACTGCAGTTAAACAACATACATAGCTGGTCTGACTTCCTAGGGTGATAGATGCCAAAATGTGGGCGGTAACAGTTCAAGGTTGTTCGACAAAGTCACGTCATTTCTTTTGAAAGGTAGCGGCATTTACTAACTTCATCTCCTATCTGGTTCCGTCTGATTTTCTCGTGGACACACTCTTTAAAAATCATATGACGTATCTCTCGCTGTCATGGGCCTGAGATGGAAGGATTTCTTTAAATAGTGTTAAATACTCTAGGTGTTATTGCTGTGTTTATATACTAATTTTTATGTGCAAAACATTACACAAAAGCCTTCTCCTGTCAATAAATATTGGGTACATTACAGTTGAGAACCTAGCCCACCAAGGCCAATAACAGATTTAAGGTTCAATATTTTCAGCTTCGTCCGTAGCAAATATCTGTGAAAATAAAGAGACACATGGCGAAAAACCATATTTTTACGTAATTCTGAAGACGGTTCATGAAGCACTAGAAAGTAGCAAAAGATTCTTGCGAAGGCTATCAACTATTGTTTCTTTCTGTTTAAAACCTCGTGTTTTTATGTTGAAGTACTTGTTGTTTGATCATTTGGTTAACAAAGTTATCTAAAAGTGAACTTCTTAATTAAGGTTAGAGAATGCAGAACAAATACTAAAAGTAATGATTCGTGTAGAATTAACCAACACGACATACATTCCAAGAAAGCCTCATGAGCTGCAAAACTGCAGCATGGCATTAAAACGGTTCTGGATTGATGGTTCGTTGATTCAGTTTTTATCACTTCATGTCGAACCGAGTGGTCTAGTCATTATAGGTTATTTCACGGTTGGTGAGCGCGTAAGAGTTTCATTTACAAGTTGGGTAAAACAATAAGAGACAGTTAAGAGAGTGCTCGAACTGGACGTCTTTCATAACAGAAATTCCATACTCTTTTTTTCTTCATAGTTATAGCAATTTTTCTTTGGCTTGGGCTTGTCTGACCAAGGGGGAAAGGTACATGAGGTTAACCCTATGTGAAGCACCAACCCTTGAAACAAGGCCAGACCACAACACCGGGTATTTCATCCCCTACTCTTCCCGATAAAAGTGTGGGTTCGTTAACGTCCCCTGCCAACCACATAGCACTGAAGATGCAGGAGACGGAGCCTACGGTTTATAGCCCTTGTCCGAATTGCGCTGAAAGCTAGCGAATAATTCCCTTAATGAATTAGGCTCATATTCCTCGTTGTCATCTTTTTTACGAACCGTCATAAAGAGCTCGCTAAAAAATTAGTTCAGCTCTTGAGGAGTCAGTTCGTCCTTTTCTCTCGTCTCTCCTTTTAAAACAAGAAATTCGTGAAGCAGAGCATCATCGTGTTTGGTCTTTTTCTTGATGTTTCATTATCCTGTCCATGAACTCTTCTACTGATGAATCTACGCTCTAAAAATGGTGCGTCTGATTTGAAGCCATCTTTCTAAAGAAATATGCTCCTCAGCTCTCAGAAATGTGCTATTTGTCAGTCAAGAGGAGCAGCGAACGAGCGACACGATCTTGTTCACTAGTGAAAATAATGATATAGCCAATCAGAGTGTCGGCACGTCGTGAAAAATATCGTATGACTAATAAGCTGGCTTCTCTAGGGCGAAGAGACTATTTTTATTTCGGTGCTTTTTGGCGCGTAAATCTCGGTATGTATATAATAAGCTTTGATATTCTACTGATATAAGTGTATTAAGAAATTACCTACATTTTTAGATCGCCGAGGCCAAGTCTGAATGCTGCTGGTTCGATCGTCTCTATTGGATTATCCGACAACATTCTGGAACAACAACAGGAACATTGAGGATAGGAAACTAGCATAAAAACTTGTTAAATGTTCAGTTGGTGTGCTGGATATCGTATGCCAACACTATGCCGTTATTTGTCCAATAATAATAATAATAATAATAATAATAATGGCAATAGCAATAGTAGTATGAAAATATCGCAGCCATTTTAAAACATAAACAAGAAGCCTGTGTGAGAGCAGAATGCTGTTTGCTATATTCAAATATCTCTTTTCGGTCCAGAGATATTCAAGTTTCTAAAATATGCAAATTATCCCAACGATGACGTCATGCACTCAAATTTTCATCAAATATGATCAGTAAGGATATCTCAGCCAATTTTAATCAGAAATGTTTTATTCTTTGCAGTAAGATTCATCTAAATGTGCTTCACAATATGAGTAATAGTAATAACAATAGTAATAGTGATAAGTAATAGTAATTAGACCGAGTGGAGCACAATTCAGGGAGTAATCGCGTGAGTAATTTCAAACTCGGACGAGCCCGAAGGCCGAGTCCGATTTGAAATGACGAGCACGATTACTCCCTGAATTGGACGACACGAGGTCCAATTAATAATTATTCGTAGCTATAGCAAATTTCGGAATTAAAAATGTCTTTTGAGAATTTTTTGGGGGGCGAAAACGTCTGTAGCGCTTTTCATAAGTGTTGAAAATTGTAGGAAATATTGCGAAGGAAGCCATTAAGGCGCGCGTAATTGACGTGAAAATCACGTGGGTATCCAATTACAAAAAATTCAAATCAGACACCCGTAATTGGACACCCACGTGATCGCGCGCCGATTAGGCGCGCGGAGAACCAATCACGATCGAGAATTTAGTTATAGATACGATTAAAATAATAATAATAATCATCATAAACCATTGTTACTTCTGCATCTTTCTTTGTAGAAGGCAGTTATCAAATGCAGGTCTCGTCGTAGGCTCTCGACCGATAAAAACAAAGGGAAAGTGCGTCCAGCGATAAAGTATAGTATCATTCAATGCGTTTTTGTTTACACTCTTGTGAAAATAATACACTTTCCGTTTCCCTCGTACAGTCAGCTAGTCTACTTGTTATTACTTACATGATCTGTTCGTCAATGTCATCATAGTCCGCATACACATTATAAAAGGCTTGGTAAGGATTAATTCTCAATCGGTTTCCAAACACGAATCTAAAGGTTACGAGAAGAGGTTTACGAAAGGAGAAGATAAAGAGACTGTGCGTATAGTTCACTATTAGTTTCATGTGGAGGTAGGATGGAGCTTTCCTTTCTGTTGCAGTTTTCAAGAACCTTAAATTATCCAAGCACCTTTTAACTTTCGTAGAACGCTCACATGTGTGATTATACAAAATTCAGTAGATTAAGAATACTTCTTTCCGCAACGAGGTTGTAAAAACAATGTAATTTTTTTATGCTTGATGGAATGAAATTTGATGGTGTATTAGCAAACTACAGTGTATGGCAATATCCCTTCTTAACAAATTAAACAACTGAAAGATGGCGAGGTTTCTCAGAGGATTTCACTTGTTCACTGTCTTCGAAGGAAAATTGCCACCTTGGCCTCCTGGAATGCGATCCCAATATATTTTTATCCTTATTCACGACTGCACTTGGAAGACGCTGCATGTCCAACGATAAGGCTATGTGCTAAACAGCAGCAAGACAGGGCAGAGGAAATGGTGCTTACGCAGACGTTTCTAAGATATTCTTTAGTTAGTTTTTTTTTTCGTGGGTAATTTTCATTGAAAAGTATATAATACCCTACTTTATTATCTATCTACACTTTGAAGAGTACAAATAACGCCAAAACGAGTTCAAATATTATGCGGTATTTGTATTTCAGAGGACCGGTTAGACAGACCAATCAGGTGGCTGAATTTCCTACGCCCATTCCGCTCCGCTTCGCATACTTCTGTCACACATTTCCCTGTTAATAAAAATCCACGAAATTCACCCACACAGACATAGCAATTTGGCGTGTTGGAAAATAAATCTCCTCTTAGACGTATTGTTGGGTAGTATAGCGCTGAGAATTTCTACTCCTTGTTTGTATTTTAAATGCGGCACAACTCGTAAAAATAATCGGCGATACTACACAACAAAACGTCAAATAAGATATATTTATTCCTGTTACTGAAAAATGGTTATTTTACACCTATATTGGTAAAATATTGCAACTACAGTGGAACCCCGCTCTACGGACACCCCGTTAATACGGACACCCCGTTATTACGGACAGTTTGGCATTCCCCGGCCAAAAGCTCATACACTTCTTTAAAAAATAACCCGCTTAATACGGACACCCGTTAATACGGACAACGGACACTTTTCTGTGTCCCGAATGACAAACTCTCATAGATTGTCAACCCCGCTT
>Ga0126343_10000590_pt1 | contig 14511 bp, 25 predicted proteins | sample Cyp2metagenome_FD_92531 | JGI IMG/M metagenome (GOLD analysis project Ga0126343, IMG submission 92531) | Coral microbial communities from Lord Howe Island, Old Settlement Bay, Australia - Cyphastrea 2 metagenome | ecosystem: Host-associated > Invertebrates > Cnidaria > Coral ... | reverse complement strand
GGCCGCTGCGAATTTTTCGAGAGACGTTCTTGAAATGTTTTATGGTGAAATTTCTCACCAAGAGAAGCAGAGGCTGAGGCAGCCCATCAGGCCAAAAAGAAGGCTTGATTTTGAAATAGAGCGAAACGAATTCAATGAATGGCTTCGCATGTGGAAAATGAGGGCGCCGGAAGGCAACAGAGACATCTTTAAGTTTTTCAAAAAAACAAAAAGCAGTTTCATCCATGTTACAAGGGATGAAGTTCAAGAGCTGAAAAGCGCCCAAGTGCAATTTGGACTTCTTGTCAGATTCTCTATCAACAGAAACGGAGAGGTCGAGTACATGGAGCATTGTTTTAATCGTATGCAACCAATAATCATTAATGAGCACAATATGGACACGCTGAATCATATCTTTAAGCAGTTTGTTGATGAAGTGAGACGCGAGATAGAGGCCTGGTCGGAAAGAGGGTCAGGATGGGAGGTGGATTAAATTTTAGAAGCTATTATCAACGTGGCGCAATACCAGCCACTTAACGGAGGCAGTTACATGCCTTTGCTAGAAAAACTGAAAAACAAAAAGGCTGTTCTCAACCTACAAAACATAGATAATCAGTGCTTGAGGTGGTCTATTCGCAATGCATTATTTCCTGCACCAAGGGGAAGAAATCCGCAAAGGCTATCAAGCTACCCCACAAACGACGGACCTTAATTTTGCAGGCATAGATTTTCCGATGCCTGTTTCGCAGATTGACAAATTTGAAAGACAGAATCCGAACCTTGCAATCAACGTGTTCGGATGGGACAAAGAGCAAGTAATTGTGCACAGGATCAGTGAACAGGACGCAAACATACCCAGAATCAACTTGATGACGAAACAAGGCAACAACACGCACTACAGCTACGTGAAGAGGCTAACGGCCCTGCTGTATGAACAAAGCAAGAACTCAAACAGCAAACATTTCTGCTAGCGGTGCCTAAACGGCTACTCAAGGAAAGAACTCCTTGAAAGGCACAAGCTGGAATGCAAGGGGCTGCTGAAAAGCCCGACCAGAACAGAGATGCTGAAAGACGGGGAAAACAAGATGTCTTTCACAAATCACCACAAGCAGATGAAAGTGCCATACGTGATTTATGCCGACTTTGAGTGCGTTCTGGAGAAGATTGCCAGCTGTGAGCCTTCACAAGATGCAAGCTTCACAGTAAAAACAGAGGGGCACGCGCCATGCGGGTTTTCATACATCGCAGTCAGAAGCGATGGGAAGCTTTTTGGCCCGTTCAACTACAGGGGAAGAGACGCCGTTTACGTGTTTCTCATGTGGGCACAGAACCACGAAAGAGAAATGCGCGAAGACATGGCTAACAAAAGGCCGCTGGTAATGACGCCTGAAGACTGGCAAAAACACAGGGGGGCGACCGACTGCCACATCTGCAATAAGAGCCTAATGAAAGATGTGTATTGCGATTCAATAGCGGTATATGATTATGATTCAGGGAAATACTGCGGCCAAAGCCACAGAAGATGCCACCACCAGGCAGCAAAAAATAAATATGCCCCACAAGAAAGGATACAGCCAAAAGATGCAATCGACGTCTGGATCGTGAACACCCAAGAGACATGCCTGTTCTGCGCAGATCCGCTACTAGTGCCAAACGTTAAAGACTCAGTGAGGGACCACGACCACATGACAGGAAAATACCGCGGTGCCGCACACAACGAATGCAACTTTAAGCTAAAGCTGAATGCGAAAACGGCACCAATCCCTGTAATATTTCACAACCTGAAAGGCTACGATGGGCACCTTTTAATGCAAGCAATGGCAAGGGTGCAGGGAGAAATCAAGTGCATACCAACTAACACAGAAAGGTACATGCCATTCTTACTGGGGAACCTGATATTCATCGACAGCGTGAATTTTATGCAGAGCAGCCTAGACAAGCTGGTAAAGGGGAGCGAAGAGCTCCCAATCATGGAGAAAATAGCCACGGAAGAAAAGAAGCGGCATCTACTGCTGAAGAAAGGAATCTACCCGTACGAGCACATGGACTCTTTCGAGAGGGTTTGATGAAACCCAACTACTGGAGAAAGAAAAGTTCTACTCGAGCCTGAGCGGCAAAGGCATCACAGACAAAGAGTACGCGCACGCGCAAGAAGTCTGGGCGACAATTGGCTGCCAGACGATGGGCGACTACCATGACCTGTACGTAGCCATGGACGTGGTGCTGCTAGCCGACGTGTTCGAGAACTTCAGGAAGGTGTGCCAGGGAAAATACGGGCTGGACCCTGCGCATTACTACGCGCGCCAGGACTGAGCTGAGACGCGCTCTTGATGAAGACAGGCGTCAAGCTAGAGCTGCTGACGGACCTGGACATGCACTTGTTCATAGAGCAGGGGATGAGGGGCGGGATCTCGATGGTCGGCAAAAGGTACACAAAGGCAAACAATCCGCTGGTAGAAGGGTATAACCTGGCAGAGCCAAAAAACTACATCACGTACCTTGACGCCAAAAAACTCTACGGATGGGCGATGAGCCTGCCTTTGCCGAAGAGCGGGTTTCATTGGAAGCCCGTAATGCCGACAGAAGAACAGATTATGAAGATGAAATGGGATGAGAAGAAAGGCTGGATCTTGGAGGCGGACCTCAAATACCCCGAAGAGCTTCACGAAGCGCACAATTGCTATCCGCTGGCACCAGAGAAAAAGGCAACAGACCCGCGGAAGATGTCAGAATACCAGCTGCGACTGATGGCGGAACTGGGACTAAAACCGCCAAACACAGAGAAGCTGGTTCTGACTCTGGAGGACAAAGAGAAGTAAGTAGTACATTATAAGAACCTGAAGTTCTATCTGAGACAGGGCATGCAACTGAACAAGGTTCACAGAGTTCTAGAGTTCGACCAAGAACGCTGGATGGAGCCGTACATCAGGATAAACACAGAGTTTTGCAAGCAGGCCAAAAGCGACTTTGAGACAGACTTCTATAAGCTGATGAACAACTCGGTGTTCGGCAAGACAATGGAGAATCTGCGAAACCGCGTAGACATGAAGATTATGCGGGTGCGGGAGGAAAACAAGTCCGGAAGCTGGTCTCGGACCCATCATATAGCCGACTTACACTTTTCAGCAACGATATGGCTGGAATCCACATGCACAAAAGACGGCTTGTTCTGAACAAGCCGGTGTACATGGGGATGACGATCCTGGAAAACAGCAAGTTCCTGATGTACGATTTCTACTACAACATCCTGAAAGTCAGGTACGGGCCGAGGTGCGATCTGGTCTACACAGACACGGACAGCCTGCTCTTGGACATCCAGACAGACGATGTGTACCAAAACATGATTGAGCACTAATGGCTGTACGACACAAGCAACTACCCCAACGAACACACGCTTTACGACGCCACAAACAAAAAGGTCCTGGGCAAGATGAAAGACGAGTGCGGCAGAGAGTCGATAGAAGAAGTAGTGGCGCTGAGGCCAAAGATGTACTCCATCAAGAAAGCGGGGAGCAACATAAAGAAGGCGAAGGGGGTGAAAAAAATGTGATCGAAAGGGAGATAATGCACGAGCATTACAAAGAAGCGCTCTTCGGAAGGAGACAGTACATGCACAAAATGAAGATATTACGCAGTGAGGGCCACGAGATGTATGGAATGTGCATGAACAAGACCTCGATCTCGCCATTGGACACAAAGCGCTGGATAGCGGGCGACGGTGTGCACACGCTGGCGTACGGGCACAGAGCAATCAGGCCGGCGGGAGCTGCGTATTTGGCAGCTAAACCAGCAGCTCTTCACGAACAAAGCCGCGCTTAGGACCGTCAGACAAGTAGTATACAACCGGCTCGTTAGGTTTGGTAACATTTCTTTCAATCTGGTGAACTTTCAGGGACCAGATAGGGTCAGTGGCTCTTTTGGTACCGCCTTCAAGTTCGCCAGGTTGATACAAATACCTCACATTGATTAGAGGCGGTATTTTTTTTTCGTTCACACAAACAGGCCTTGAATATTTTGTTGAGGGTTTTGAGGAGACCGCCTTCTCTTTGATTGCAAGCGCAGGCTTTTTACCAGTGAGGCTGGTAACTTCATTGTTTAGCGCCTTAACAACATCGGGAAGCCTTTTGACCCACGCAGTTGAACGGTGGCCCTCAGGTAAAAGCATTTCCGCAGCGTACTGGTGACCGAACAGGCGCTCGGCAATCGTGCGGTTGAAACGTTCAACAATGGCCTGATCTCTGTAAATCTCAGTGCGGCCGCGGCGGATGTATGTCTTGTGGCTTTCCATTTCTTTCGTCACACTCCCCATGAGCTCGCGGCCAGGGTCTACTTGTAGCATCTGGGGCCAAGTAAAAGGGCTCTGCCTGTAAATCGACTGGAAGGCCTTCCCGACCTCAGCTGAATGTTTCGAGGTCAGCGGCTCAGCTTCTTTGTAATGGCTGGCGATGTCGACAACGGTCAGTGCATACTTGTAAATCTTCCTTCCACGAGGTAGCTTGTCACGCGGCAGAAAAAGAAGGTCTGCCTGGTGGACCGAGTTGGGCGTCGTCACGTCGAATTTCAGGCGAGGAATGTGTCGCGGCCCAGGCAAGTAGATCTGCCAGAGAGCCTGCTTGATGAGCCATTTTTTGGCAGCGTTTTCAGGCACACTCGCGACTTCGGCTAATTTTTTGATGGCAGAGGTGCCTTTCCAGTAGCCCTGGAGGCTGTAGTAGATTTTGGCGAGCTTGGCATCCATTATTCAAGCGCCGCAAAAGTTCAAAGAAAACGAAAAGCCGCCTAACCACGCATGAACGCGCCGCCGCCGACAAAAAGAAGCTCGCCCTGCTTCCGAGCCGCACTTGGGTGACAGAAGTCAGAAAACTTTGGCTCTTTGGGCAGAGTCATTTTCCGGTCGGGGTGCACCTGGTTGTAGAGTTTGAAGTCGTATTCGGTGTTGGTGAAGTTTTGTTTCGCCTGCGCTTTGTTTTCCCTGTTGGTTTCAATCCAGTCAAGAAGCTTTGTGCGTTCTTACGCGTAACGGGCCTGGGCGGCCTCCTAAGCCTCCAAGGCTTTGTCGTGCCGCGTTTTCTCTGCTAACGCGCAGCTGTCGCCGGACAAATATCTTGCAAGATAGTTGCCGCCAGTCAAAGCCGCGGCGTTGATAACGGCGCCCCCGATCATCATCGCAATGCAGGCCATTTGATAGACAAGATTATTTTCCAAAAGCAATCAACATAATTCTGCTAACTGGTAATAAAGCAAGAATCCCCCACATCTCAGACATTAAAACAGAGTTTTGTAAATCATGTTTTACGGAGGCCTGTTCTAAAGAAAGCAACCGTCTATTCATATCACAATGAATTTCCAAACTTTTAACACTTTTCAAATATGAAATCACGGAATTCTGTGAAACTTATTTGATTTCATGTTCTCTTAGAAATTTTGCAAAGCCTTCAGTACTGGCTAAATCTAGTTGGTAGCCTACGAAGAAGGTTTCATAAAATTATCTTTCCAAATCTGAAAAAGAAAGCGAGTGCTCTTCAGCGACCTTTGACAAAAACGATTTAATACACATGGTATACACGTTATCTTTTTTTTCTAATTCTATTTTTCAAACCGAATCAGGAAGAATCTTTTTGTCCTCGAGATATTGTTTAACCGCTATGCTGATAGCCATGACAGCGGTAAACTTGACGTAGCTCATGACGTTGGTGCTGGGGTTAGCTGTCAAGTCTTCTTTCAAGACCTTTTCGCTTGCCCAGCCGATGCTGGCGGCTAAGCCAGTCAGAGTTGCGGCGTCCATGATTGTTTTCACGAGCTTGTTGTAAGACATGATTATATTTTTGAAATTATTTTTCAATTGTCTTTACAACGACAAAATTTACACAAGGTTCAACGTTCATTTATTTCACACTATTTACATAAAATTAACATAGAAAGAAAAGTATAGTTACACAAAATTACAAAATAAAAATAATTACAGTACGTGTTATAAAAATGTGTATGGTGGTCAAAGGAGCGAAGGCTTTCTAGTTGACCACCATCTACTTTTAAATAAACAAAGAAATGACACTGAGCTTACAAGTTTGTCTTGTTGCAATTCTCCTCTATCATCAAGAAAACGTTCATGGCATTCTTCACGGACGACTTCTTTTTCTGCACAATGATTACATACATAAATGTAACAATTTATACCACACCTCCTTGATAAAAAATCGCTCGTGAAATTATATGAGCAATATTCACAACGATAGCGCTGTGGTATCTTTGGAGGAAAGACGATTCGTTGGCATATTTTGATTGTCTTGAGTGTGAAGTCGGCCCATAAAAAAGCTATTCCACCAACAGCTGCAGCTTTTATTATGGCCTCAGCGATCATTGTATATAAATGTGGAGATTAAACATTTAATTGAAAGCGAATTTAATCCATCGACATGACCCCACTTTTTATTTGAGTTATAACAGGCGGAGGTGCGAAATCTACAGTCGGTGGAGTGGGCCACTGAGGCGGGCTTTTTTGGGCAAAACCCTCTTTTATCTCCTCGCGTTTGTAGTAGATGCCCACCACTGAAATGATGATGCTGATGACACTCAGCCATTGTGTGGTTGTCAAAACGTTTTTGCTTTGTGGGTCAGCCGCTGGCAGGTCAGCCGTTGGCGGATCAGCCTTTTTCTGAAGGATTTGATCTGCAATGATCAACTGAGCCTCGGCTAATGCTTTTTCCTGCGCCTCGCAGGCCTGCCTCGTTTTCTCAGCGATAGCTTTGCCGGCGGCAACACGTTTTGGATTTTTTTGTTTTGTGGCCGGAATATTTGAAGTGACTTGTTGGGTAGAGTCAACAGTTTCTGAATCAGCATTTGGTGGTATAATTACTGAGTTATTTAATTGAGTAATTACACTGAATATTGCCTAGCATTTTTTTAATCGGTGCCTTCAGCAGTAAAATTCGTGGGCAACCTCCTGGTAATACCCACGATACCTTCGGTTGATTTCATGGAGCGGGTGAACGATTCGGATGAAGTCCATGGTTAAGTTGACCGCGCATGACTTCAATTGCATGGTGTGAATTCCGTCGTAGGGCTCGGATGCCCATCTTCATAACGAGAAGGATGATTTTCATCTGGGCTGAAATCAACATGCTTTGCGGTGATCAGAAACGCATTGGCCACAGCGAGCAGACGACCTCATCTCAGCGCAAGTCCGCCGGACAGCTCGGACATCTCTTTGGTGATGATGTAATCGTTTTTCAGCTCATTCTTCAGAGGGTCGGCGTCTTTTATTTTTACAACCAGTCCGAGTGCTTTAGTCGTAAAAGACAGAAAGCTTTCAATCAATGTTTCAGTGGTCTTCGCACCAACGTAGGTCTCGTACCTTTTGTGGTGTTTCATAACGTCTTTGTCGTCCAGCCGCTTCACCTGGTCGTGCGTCAGGTTCACATCGATTGCTTCCTTGCATTTGCCGGTGGAAACTAGAATTGCAAGCTGTTCATGGAGAGCTGAAATGTCAGGACCAGGCGGCGCTGCTGGTGCATTTGCGGGCTCAGCTTCCAGCAGTGCCTTGGTTTCAGCCATAGCGGGATCGTCTTCTTCGGCCATTATAAAAGCCTGGGGTTAATTTCAAATGACAAAAAAAATTTTTTTTTTAATCGTCCGAGATGCTTGAAAGTTAGTGTGGCCATCAGCAAATTAAGAAGCGTACTTGAATTTTGGGCATTTGTGGCCAGATTTCGATAAAGCGAGGCGTTCATACCAGATGACCGTCGAGTCCGGCCGGTTTTCAAGCCCATAGTGCAGTGAAGGAGGGCATAGAACTTGATTGACGGCCCGCCAAGTTTAAGTTTTATAGTCACGACACTGATTGGCTTCATGTACTTGTTCAACCCTGCAACTTCTTTGTCAATAAAGTACCAGTGCCCCGGCTCCATGTCTCTCCATCCCAAGATCTGCTTGGTGTCTTCAAACTTGTTTTGGTCCATTGGTGCCTAAGTGCTGCTTCCATTCAATTGGATTTCAAATGAGTGGCGGAGTGAAAAAATCAAATGGGCGAACCTGCGTTCTTTGGCGTTGCAATCATTTGCCGGAGCTCGTCTTGTGAGAGCTCGCCCGCGTATTCTTCGAAGATCGCCTTCGTGGTTTTGGCCGAGGGCGTGTAGAACAGCACTATCGCGGCCACGTTCTCTCGAAAAGGTTTCGCAATGCTTGAAAGCTGCTGGGTGAGCACCCACACGCTGATGCCGGAATGCCGTGCTGAAAAGCCGAGTTTGACCAGCTCTCCCGTCCATCCTTTGACGTCTTTTGACGCGGCGCAGTCATCAAGGACGATGAGGGTGTTGGTGCCTTCGGAAGAAAAACTGGCCACTTTAAGCCAAAATTCAACCCGGTGCTGCTCGCAGATGATTACGTACAGGCGGGGGTCTCTCTCCGCAAACCGGTACAGCGTCTTGTTATGGACGAAGGTCAGGCATATGAGCACGACGTAATCGAACTTGCCGCGGAAAGTGCCGCAGAGCTGGTTTACAAGAAACTGCGTCTTGCCCGAGTTGGTTAGGCCAACGATGAGCGCGTTGAAAGGGATGTAATGCGGGTCCATATTTTAAACCCTCGGTTTTTTTAAAACTGCACACTTTGAAGTTGGTTGTCTAGAATGTTGAACTGTGAATCAGAGATCACGAATACCTGGCAGTTGACATTCCCCGAGCCTGTGGCTTTCCTCTCAAGCTCCAGCTGGACTCCGTCGGTGGTGTTCACCAGGCGTTCGCCGCTGCCGTGCATTGTCTGGTCGGCCATGGAGCGGAGGTCGATCAGCGGCCCAAACTTGTCCCCGGCCAGGAAGAGCTTAATATTCATTTGTTCTGTTTTATTTTTTCTTTCACAAAAAAGCGTCTGGCCCCTGCCCAGCGGTCGGTGCTAACGATGCCTTCGTTGTGAAGCATGTTGGGCGAGCCGTTGATTGTGACTCGGACTTTGGTAAGGTCGGGGAAGACGTATTTTTCAGAATCACGCGTGCCAGCAGCATACGGCTCCATGAACAAAAGGAGGATTGCTTTCATCGACCTCCGTTGGGCGTTTACCTTTATGTTCAGCCGCGTGTCGGAGCCCCTTTGGAAAGGGATCGTTTTCTCAAGGTGCACGTGGTCATAGGCGAACTCTTTGCCGCTGGAGTACGTTCCTTTCGCTTCTTCGGCCAGCATCTGGCTGCGGATCATCTCATATTCGAGCTGGATGTTTGTCAGCTTGTATTTTAGCTTCGTCGTGTCCGTGCCTTTGACAACCTGCGAAGCCGGCGCCCACCTGGCTTCAAACACAAGGTCGTTGTACAGCGCCTGGGGGTAGAAAACCCCACGGTCGGTCAAGATCTCGTGGTCTGCAGTACTTCGTCCCGTAGATTTCGTTCAGTTTCTTTTTAGTTTCGATCCCCGAGGTTTTCTTGTCCCCTGCGTTAGACCGGATCTTGCACAGATCTTCGCTCTGGATACCCTCAAGCAGCATGCTGTCGCCCTGTTCTTGCAAGAGGAACAGGTCTTCGTATATTTTGAAGACGTCATAGCCGAGCTTTCTTGCAAGATTGTGCCTACGAATTTCACGACCATCTTGGTGACAAGCGCCCGTGTCACGTTCTGCACGAGAAAGTTGTTGGCATGGCCGCCAGAAAGGTAGATGTCGAACCGGAGCGCCAGCGAGCCGGGCACAAGGACCTCGTTCTCATTCAGCTTTGGCACGTGGACGTAAAGAGGCTCGTTGGGGTTGGCTTCCGATTTGTCAAAGGTTATTCGCTTGACAGCGCGAGGGGCCTTCATTGCCTTCAAAGTCTTACTTGTGTGCGTTGGGAGAAGTGAGTCGGGCACCTCTCCTTTGCTCATCGTTTTTAAGATGAAATATATTTTCAATTAAAAAAATTTGCGTTGAAAAATATAAAATGGCGGAAGGAGGCAGTGATTATGGTGAATTTGACCCTCTGATTACCAAAGACGATGACAACAAACAAGAGGCCGAAACAACCCAGCCTTTTCAGCCTGCACATTGGTCAACCCCTCATCATCGTGGTGATGAAGATGTCTACGATGAGGCACGAGAAATCAGGGCTGCCTTCTTATACTGCTGAAACCTCTTTTGGCGGTACACCAATACCTTCTGTAGCTGAGATATCTAATGGGCTCTATCTTTTGAGAAGAAACACTGACACTGGGATTCTTGACATTTCACAAATACCTGAAACAGTTGAAAACTTTTTTAAGCGAAGATGAAAAATACGAAGAAATCGAAAATGCAAAAAAGTTTATCGAAAAAATTAATCCAAATGTCGATTTTAAAAAACTAGGGGTGATCGGCTTTTCTTATAAAAAAGGAAAAAACTTTGATCTGGTTGTTAAAGGCCCGAGGGGCGGTGAGACACTTCTCTTTTTAAAAGACGGCAGCAACTTTCAGCAAAATGCATTAAACAGGTCCTTTGTAAAAGATTCCCTTGGGTTGCGTGCTAATAAAGATATATCTCAAAGGTCTGAAAAAATCCGTGAAGACAAAAAACGATTGAAAAAACTACACTAAGATGAAGCTAGTTTTTTTAAACAAAAGATTGAAAAAGAAAACGAAGAACTAGATTTAAAACGGCGTATACAATTAGAGGAAGAAAAAAATCTCAGCTTTAAGACGATCCAGACGCAGACAAAGAAGAAATTAAAAGAAAAGAACAAGTCATCAAAAATTTAAAAAAAATATTTGAAAACCAAACATAAAGAAAACGAGCAGCTTCAAAAAAATTACGAAAAAGCCAAAAAAAACTCAAAAAATCGGCCAGCTTGAAGCAAGCATTTCACGAGAAGAGCAGACAAGAGATTTGTTGGGAAGAAAATTCAATAGCACACGATCTTTTGATGCGCTAAAAGAACAAGAAAGCAATCTTTTACGGCTAAATGAAGAAGATCAGGCTATTATCAATGATGATGACGCCACGGAATTAGACAAAAAAGCTGCTGAAGAGCGGGTTGCGGAAAGAAACGAAGAGCTCGCGCGTTTGCAGACTCAGATCGCTTAAAGAGAAGACGCCATCCCTTTGCGAGAAAAGATCAAGGATCAAAAAACATGGCGTTACTGTGACGGCTATCCTTCTTGCCGCGGGCGTTATGATTGGGGCGGTTGTAGGATCAATCACAAAGGCTTTGAAAGCGACAGGAAAAGCTATGGCCGGCGACCTCAAAGAAAATCGGCACGAAGCTTGGCTCTCTGCTGCCCGGGCTTATTGGCTAGGTCGCTCACTTCCTTTTCAACACTGCTGCCAAGGCCATCGGCTTTCTCGCTGAACACACCTGGCTCATCATTTTGGTTGTGGTGGCTTTCGTACTTGAAAAATACATGAAAAGGCGGCGTTAACGCGATGCTAAGACAAGTAAAGCCGCGACTCCTACCACACCAATAATTACGGCGGTTTTGTTTGTTTCGTGATGATCGGTTTTGTCTGTTTCTTTCTGCTGTGGCTCTTGGAAGGTTTCCTTGATTTGCCCCACCTCGTCTGAAGGCAAATTAAAACGTACACGCTTTGGTGTTTTTTTGGCTGGCTGCGGGTCTTGATCGGTCATTGCTACTTTGTGGACCGAGTTTGAAGGGTGGCTGTTTGGGGGGTTGATTTTTGAGGGCCCTCCTTCAATTAGCTTGAGTGCCGATTTTTTTGTGTCTGTGTTTAGCCCGTTGTTGACCCCGAGCTTCGTCCCAGATACCGCCTGTTTTAGATTGTTGTTGTAACCGACCACGCTTGCCGTGTTTATTATCATGTTCGCCGGCATTAGCCACACCATGGGGGCCACGGCCAGGTTGAGCCTGACTTTAGCTTGATCTTCCACGAGCTGGTACCTGGTCGGACTGACTTATGGCGTCTTCCATCAGAGTCAGGAACTCGGTCTGCGCCTCTTTTGCTCTTCCTCCTTGTCCAATGATGCTGCTCCTTACATTTACCTGCGCGCCCAGGATACAGTAAACGAAAGCCTTGATTGACTGATTTATGCGGGCAAGGCCCGCCTGCGTCAAGCCGGCCACTTTCTAAGGTGCGAACCAGTCGTACTGTGCTACATCGTCGGGCTCGATGAAATAAAGCAGGTTTCCGTCTTTTGCTTTCCCCCCTTCATCGCTGAATTTATAATAGCCTCCCGGATAATCGGTTCCTGTTTTCATTACCCCTTGTCCCGTCACCCCGATGTATACGTTGCCAAGGCCGTGTTTTTTTTTGCCTGTAAACCGGAAATCGCTGGTTGGGTCTATTCCGAACTCGGCGGATATCCTTTTGTATGAGGCCACGTCGTAATTATTACCTGATGGATTAAAAGTCGGATCGCCGTGGGAGCGCGCTTACGCTCTGAATTCCTCCCATCTGGAACAAAATTCGCCTGACTGTGAAATACACGTGAAATTTGTGGAAGGCCCTTATTTGCTGTGGCATAGTCAGGCCGCTGTCAAATATTTCCCTTGATATTCCGCAAGCTTCGGTTGCGCAAAAAACTGCGAAGTTGAGCTGCTGTGGCCAATATTTCATGTCCGGCCCTCCTAGCCAACGTTTTGATTCTGACGCAGAAGTGTGGCGTATTCTTGTTTGTTCAAATATATCCCTGAATTCCGCCAGGAAGAAAGAATCTGGTGTGACGTAAATTTTTATCGGGCTGTTGAAGATTTTCTTGAGGCTTGGCGCTGCTTCGGTGAAATCCACTGCGGGGATTGGCAACGCTTTTTTTGTTTTTAGCGGCGACAGTTGATAGGGAAACCCATTAACATCATCCAAACCGAGCGCAGTCTTCATTTGCGGGCTCCAATATCTCCTATCAGAGCCGAACACGCTCGTTGATACGCCAGAACTCTTTTTGAAAAATATTTCTCCACTTGCCGTGTGGTTTTTGGCAAAATTGGCTTGGCTGGCAAACTTGCTTCTGTCGGCATTTGGAAACTGCTGTTGGAAACTATCCCACGCTTTGTCTTTAGGCGCATCTGCTATTTTGTTTACCTCTGGCCACTTCATCCATTTCAACAGAGCATCCATTTTTGTATTAGATATATTTCTCCAATATAAAATGGTTGTCCTTACAATTGTCGCTCAGAACAACGGTGAGACTTTTTCCTTTGAACAAACTATCCCACAAGTTCATTTCATGAGACTAGTCTCGTGCAGCTTGTGGAATTCTTGGCATAATCTTGATCGTGTCGAGCAAATTAATTTAACACAAACGAGTGAAACACTTGCCTCAATTCCTGGCGGGCATTACACGCTTCATGGGCTCGTAAAAGATCTAAAATCAAATTTGGAAAAAAATAAAAACAAAGCTGGAGTAAAGCTTGAAACAAACAACTCAAGTTCTATTTTAAAAATAACCACACAACAAGGGGTTTCAATTACACACGGTCTGGCTGCTTTGCTTGGCACCGGAACAAGATTACATTTAACGTCCCATGTCAGAAAACTCAACACCCCCTCCACTTACTTTATTCACTGCGATCTCATCGACAAAACCAAAAACTTTTTTAAGGGAAATAGGTCCGACGATTTTGCTAAATTTGACATAAGGGGCTTGCCTTATGATAAAGTAAGCTATTTTTCTCTCCCGGAAGAAGCTTTGCGTGAGTGGTCTACAGACCAGCATGTAAATAGAATTACTCTGAGCGTCAAAGATGAGAGCGGTGAGCTATTTGATTTCAAGGGTTTGCCACTTGAATTTGTTTTAGAATTAAATTGAACAAATATATGCCATGTCGTCTGCGAATGTTTTGACGCCAACTGCTCCTCCTTCAGCCCGACTTCAGGATGCAAAAATTCAATGAAATTTCGGCCGCTATGAACGGTGAGGTTTCTCACTATCGAGCGGTGGCGAAAAAATACAAGCGAGCTAAAAAATTAGTGAACTGGAGCGCTGCGGGTTCGAGTGGGCTTTCAGCAGTATTTTCAAGCGCGAGTTTTGCCTCGGCTCTGTCTGTTGTCGGTTTGCCTGCTACAATTACCCTTGGTGGCGTCGAAGGGGGTTTAGCTCTCGCTTCTTCGGGTCTGATAATCACCAGCAAAAAGCTTGACTCAAAAATTAAGAAACATCAGGAGATCGTGACGCTTGCCATTGCGAAACGTGACACGGTTGACAGGCTGCTTTCCAAAACATTGGCTGATAATCAGATAACCGACGGCGAGTCTCAGCTCATTATGACTGAATTTTCGCAGTACAATGTGCTGAAAGAGGCTGTTCAGGCTAAACTCACTCGCCAGCAATCTCGACCAGATGTTGAGAAGATCAGAAAAGATATCCGCGGCGAGGTTGAGAAAGAATATCGAAAAAAACTCGCTTCGAGCCTCAAAGAGAGGTTAGAGATATTACACGAGACGTTGTGAATTGTTTCAATTAACTTTATTCAGAATATTACCACCGTTTTCGTTGATACGCGACTTTTGAAAACAAAACACTCGCGGAAACGTTTCCAAAATTTCCGTCAATCTTACGTGTTATCGACATGTCGGATCGAAATCCACCAATCACAGCCCGTTAGCATGACGTATAGAAGGTCAGAAGGTCACACTAGAGGCTGTGATTG
>Ga0126343_10000589_pt1 | contig 14514 bp, 11 predicted proteins | sample Cyp2metagenome_FD_92531 | JGI IMG/M metagenome (GOLD analysis project Ga0126343, IMG submission 92531) | Coral microbial communities from Lord Howe Island, Old Settlement Bay, Australia - Cyphastrea 2 metagenome | ecosystem: Host-associated > Invertebrates > Cnidaria > Coral ... | reverse complement strand
TTTTACTATTGCCGGTTTTTCGTTAAATTTTTTTACAAGTTTTTGACGTTACCTGTTTGCCCTCGGGGATTCGCCCGACCCCCCCCCCCTCCCCCCCTCCCCTAGATCCGCCACAGCATACTACTGATATAGGAATTCGCCCGGAGAATGTATCAGCTGGAAGATATTCAACACACATGCAAAGTTATTGCACTGCTTATCAAATATTTCGTTTAGTGACGTTCTCGTTGCCGATGCTGTTGTGGTTTACGTAAAGTCACCAGTATCGGACATGGATGTCTTAGAAACGGACCAGGCGTCCGCCATATTGGATTTGAACATCTGAAGGTTGTCACGAATAATTACATGAAATTCAGCGGAAGGCGTTTTTATATGTTTTGCATTATGAGAGACAAGAGCTACTGTTATTCATTTATTATCTTCTAACTTATTCTAGAGTGTACCCTTTACTCTCACAGTACCTAAATGAGATAAGCAAAGATAAGATAACTTAATTCATACGCCGTTTCTCCATCAGTCAACAAGGTTACTGGACTATCTACCTATCTGAAAAACTACAGTAAAAATTAAAAAAGAAAGGAAAAATGCTCTTCATAGAGGTCGTGTCTAAAAATTTACTTGAAATTAAGATATTACTTCACTCTCCCCATCCAGATATATAAATGGGTATCGGCGCACTTATTGGTGGGGGTAACTCTGCGACTCTGCGATGAGTAGCCGCCCCCCCTTATCCCATCCAGGGGGGAGTAGAATTACTCCCAGTCGCTTCATGCTAGACAAACCGGGATAAGCCCTAGCCTGATGGGCCACTTGACTTGTATGCTGACTTAACCTATCTAACATTTAGATATTTTAGTTAAGCCTATCTTCTGATCCGTGTTTATTTTCTCAACTAAGAAATGGTTGTCACATAGCTAGTGTAGTTATATAGTTATTTCAGTTGAGGGACCAACTATGTGTGTGTTTTTCATAATTTATATGTTATATTTAATCTTGTTAATTACAATACAACTAAAGTTTAACAATCAGAATTGGATTACTTTCCACAACAAACCAGACTCGCCAAGCAACCAGATATTTCTGTGACTGTTCAATCTTACATTGTAAACCTTAAAAACAACAAATAAAATATTGCTATGCTCTGCTGGACTCCAATCTCCTTTGCAGGCTTCCTTTGGGAACGTCACGCATAGATAGCCTTCTTGCCGGCCGTCACGCATCGTCATTAAGGAGAAGTGACAGAAATGTGTTGTGTGACGCGAGCACACCGCCAGTTGTTACAAGTATAAACTCCCTTGTAGGACTAAAACAGCTTTTCCTACGACTTCAACTCTGTGGTCATCTCTCACATGAATTTGGAGTTCTCCGCCACGAGATGAGCACTGTCGAGCTGCGGAGAAAGGTTTGATAGAACATATTCAACAAAATTGTATAAGTTAAACCAGTGTTTCACAAAACAACGCACTGTGTTGATTGTTCCGCATTTAATATTACTCATGTAATGACATTTCTTTGTCACAACGTAGTACATTTTCGGATTCTGATTTCGTTTCACAAGGTTTCTCCTCCATACATTTTACTGTAACTTTGACCGACGCCTTGGGTTGCTAACGTCACATGATTGGTTGTTAAGGAGTTTAAGGATATTTTCGAATCCGCAACTTTTTCTTTCCGAATACGGCTACCGTCCACACGTATCCGGCGAATTCGACAGCGAATCCGGAACAAAATAAATCCGCTCTCCAGAGTGGAGAAAAATATATCCGCAACCGTCGAATCCGATAACGTGTAGACGAGTGAATCCGGATATTTTTTAATCCAACGACGTAAAAAGCGTGTCCGGTCTCTCACTGAACAATAAACCAATATGGCGGCACAACGTGGAGGACGAACAGAGCAAATTTCCCGCCACTATCTCGCTCTACGGCGCATGCTCTGAAGACATTTTAGTGCAGAGGAGCCTTGGGTACTAGAGTGAATCCGGATACCATCGGATACGTGTGGACGGGGAAATTTTTTTATCCGGATAGAAAAAGTTGCGGATTCAAAAATATCCGGATACGTGTGGACGGGGCCTAAGAAGCTACTACAGCGACGCCAAGGACTACTACGTCGATTAAAAAGTTAATTTATATTTTTACCAAAACTATCACGAAACTGAATCTGGGACAAGGCGATTAACTTGAAAAAGAAATTTAAAAAATTAGCTGTTGTGGTTCACGTTCTTCAGACAACGCAGAATTTGGTCATTTCAAGTCGTTGTTTTGTAGAGGACGGTGAAGAAATGTACCAAGAATTACAACGCACGTGTACATCCATTGTTCTGCTCATTAAACCTTTTGTTTAGCAACGTTCCCGTAGCCGTAGCCGTCGTGGTTTTCTTAAGGTCTGTTTACATAGGCGTTTTTTGCGGCGATTTTTGCGGCGATTTTTTGCGGCGATTTTTGCGCCAATTTTTGCGGCGATTTTAGTGGCGATCCGAAATTTTAAGCCGTGATTAAGATACGCTACGGCGAGGTGCCACTACGAGCCGTGAACGACTAGGCTGACAATGGTGTTTTACCTGCCAAATTAAGATGATTAAGATTTTGCTGTACTGCAACGGTATGTGCAGTCTCTACGAGTCTTGAAAAAAATGACTACTTTCAAGGAAACCAGAGATTCGTCTACTTTCATACGAAACGGGCTTGATTAATGACAATGATTTACTTCTCCTGTTTCCGTCTTACATCTCTCAGAACTCAGATATGTCTTAGAACTTGGAGAACCGTCTGTAATTCTAACCACTTTACAAAATATAAACTCCGATTTAAAGGCTCAATCTCAACACGGACAGGTTGTTCGTAAAACGATTACGTGATAAGCCCGAAAATACAAAACTTTCGAATCGATTATAATGAAATACATTTTGAACAGTAATAAACAATTATAGCTCAGGTTGAAATATATGAAGCTTTCTTATCTACGGCTGTTCGACCCGTTACTAATATGACTGAATTGATTATCTCGCGGTAGGTGTTAAAATCGTTCAAATATTCTGTACAAATGACAAAGAACCAGTGATCTTAGAACTGATTTTTATGCTTGAGAACTTTATCTTCAAACTAGGCTGTTCAAACAGTGAAAATGTGTTAAAATGAGAAGTGGCTTATACTCACGTAGTGAAGAGTACGTGAAACCAGGCACTTTCCCGTAGTAGAAAGCAAGGCTACGGCGGGAAGGCCGTACTGGTACGCGCGTCATGACGTCACCGGAAGTGATTTTCACTATCTGCCGCCGTAGTACAGCCCGAGCCGAGCCTTATCAAATCTTGAAGTCCTTATTCTTGGGTTGCACCGTCACGCAATTAAAAAATAACTCGAAAACCATTCAGTGAATAAACTCAAGAAATTATCCTGTTATGGGAGATAAATAATTAAGACACTTCTTCAAGTTTTAGGTCTGTACGTCTTCCCGATCTTCAAATATTTGCCGAAATACTTTGCGCAAATTTACAGAGCCCAGTATGGAGCCGCCATGTTGGTGTACCTCCAAGGGACACCAACATGGCGGCCAAAAGATAGTCCAAACATCTGGAACGTACTTTGGCTATCTAGGCGACTGATTATCTGAACTGGTCAGGCGAAAATTTAAATAAGCGCTTTTACTGAAACGACTTCTAAAAAGGCTTAAAATCCCGAGATAACTATATATTTTTCGACCATATCTTTATGTCACGCACCGCCATAACTCTGAAATTTTAAATGTGCCCGCTTGTAGACGAAGCATGTTCTTGCGCTGAAAAGATGTTAACAGATATAAATTTACCCTCTCTCATGCCTGATGAAGATAATAACTTTGGTGGCTCTCTAGTTTCGGATTTTCGAAAATGATGACGTCACGTGCAACCCAAGAATTGAAGTCCGCCGAACATGTATTGAAGAGGCAGTCTGCCTCTGCCCAACGGCTTATTAAATATTCTTCTTCTGAAGGAGACCAAGTTCTCTTGCTTCCTTTGGAGCTTTCTCCTTTTTGGCGACTTTTTTGAGGTCGCGTTACAAGCAACACCCGCCATGTTTGTGACAAACTACCCTCAGGGGTACACCGAAGTAGATTTTTGTTACTCTCAAACTGAAAAATTGCCAGTAAATCGCCTCAAAATTCGAGCATGTTTGAAATCGCGGCGATTTTGTTGCGACAAGTTGCCACGAAATCGCCATAAAATCGCCGCTAGTTTACACGGGCGATTTGGAATCGCCACAAAAATAGCCGCAAAAATCGCCTATGTAAACGGGCCTTTAAACTCCCTTTTTCCAGACCCTACCTGCCGAGAAGTGATCAAAACATTACTTGAAAAGCCCACATGTTAAGAGCGGAACAACGTACTGCGCGGCCTTCTGCGGGCTCGGGTACTGATGGAGCTGCAATGGCTTGCAATGGTTGGAAAGAACGGGGGACTGCTAATAAGGTACGCGAGGACGTCGTTTAGTTGATTTATTTTTACTTGGCAGACATTATTTTTTTCGGTATTTCACTGCTAAGAAACTTATCTCCCCCTACCTGCTGAGAGCGAATAAAGAAACTCACCATAGAAGTCGTTTTTCTGTAATCTTGTTGACCAGAAGCTTGCGAGAACCGTGTGCGCCGAACCTAAATGAAAGCGAACGGCTTAGTAGTGCTACTTAGCTTGAAGTGGTGAAAACCTTTTTCAAAGCAACTTTAGACAGGATGTCCGCTTTCGGCAAGTCATTTCGTAAATTTAAAGTTCATACAAGCATTGTCTCCCTTGCTGAAAAGCAACAAAAAATTAGAGTGTTAAACCAATGAATTCTAGGACGTCAACTGAAACAAATTTCAGGACGACCACACGAGAAAAACTGCTGATACAATAACAAAAAATTTGTTTCACAAGACAGCTCAAGGAACCTTTGATATTATTCCTTCGACACGCCCACACGTCACTACGCCGGAAGTATTTCAAAGCGCAGCTTTATTTCTCAGTTAGGCTGTACTGTCCACACTAATCCGTCACGAAAAAGGAGCTGTAGAAGGTAGAAGGTCACACTAGTGGCTGTGATTGGTGGATTTCGATCCGACATGTCGATAACACGTATGATTGACGGAAATTTTGGAAACGTTTTCGCGAGTGTTTTGTTTTCCAAAGTCGCGTATCAACGAAAACGGTGGCAAAAACCGGAGGAAGTTGAAAACGATGGCTTTGCGGAGCTTCCAAAATGAAGACGACACAGTAATCGTGTGATTTCCCTGCTCAAGTTTTCCTCAAACGAAAATCCAAAATAACTAATGATTGATGCGTTTTCAAATTTCTCTGGCGCATTGTGAACGGAAAACATTGGATGGTTTTCAATTTCTCTGGTGTAGAGCAGGAGGGGCCACATACTAACCTGTCACAGGATCCTCTGGGACACCAAGCCAGGGAGCAAAATACCGCGAAACAAAGTCATACACTGTACCACAGTTGTCTACACACCCATTGGACTCAGTCCCCTGCAGAGTTACAATCACGCCACGGACAACTCCAGACGAGTGAGCGCACATCATGGCTTGGAAGTCTGGGGAGAGGTTTTCCAAATCCTCTCTGTTAGAAAACATTTCAACAAAACCATTTAACAAATTGACGTCAGTTTTTTATGCGCCTGTCCGGTTATTGATCATGAATTTCGTCATAGCATTGTCAAAGTAGCTGTGGATCCACGAGGCGATAGCTGAGTGGATCTGCAGACTACTTTGACAATGTTATGATGAAATTCATTGTCAATAACAGGACAGACGCATTAAAAACTGACATCAATTTCTTTTTACGAAAACAGATTGTCGAATTTCCCGCTCTCGTTCGCTGACGTGTCGCACGAATTTCAAATCCATGTGTCTGTCCGCATATTGACCATAAAATTTAGCCAATGAGTGCACGTGAATTTCTGCGGCTATCGTAAAAACAACGGTTAATGCAAGTGAAATATATTCCTCAATCAGTTACATTGCCTTCTGAGGTCAAATAGTATTTTGTTCTGGTCACAAAATTTGACTAATATGGTTGTCGCTCAAAGATTTTGAAGGGACCTCCACTGCAATGAACATGGTTAAGCATCTTGTATTAAGAAATAAAAGGAAGCATTCCTCAGCAACCACTTAGTGACAGTTAAGGTGGATCCTCAAAAGTGTTAGTTGGGATGTGCAAAGTTGTATTATATATACATGTACTGTTTATCGACCAAGCGTGAGGTCAAGATGGCTGGTTATTATGGCCAAATTCTATTAGTCGAGGTCCATAAATAAACGACAACATCCAGCCATCTTGACTGAGCAAGCTTGGTCAATAAAGGATTTATTCCATGGTTTTTCTTGTACGACACAGGGGATAGTCCTGAGAAAGGAAGATAATATTATATCTTGCCTGCTTGGGTAGTCAATAACAGCGCGTGATTTGGTTCATCTTGCCCGTTCAGGGAGCTTACACATGTAGTAAGATAAAAAATAACTTTTCAGTCAGCGCTTTCATACTGACCTTGTCAACAATGGCCCAAGACACAAAAGTAGTGTCTTCATAGTTTTAGAATATTGGACTTCCTTCACCTCAAGTTCGCCTACAACTGAATTAAAATTACCATCAATGGCAGAAACCTGATGCCTTGTTCTGGTGGTTATACTGTGGTAGATCTGTAGGTTAATTTTAAGCTGTGCTATAAAGGTTTTATAAGGAAGAAACATGGGGGAGGAGGATTATATGACGAGCCCAAAACCCATCTGCAAAGGAAGTGACCATTCTTGGGTCTTCTCAAATTTATTACAGCTTTTTTTTGTCTATTTCACAAAAAGCTGCCTTTTTTTTCTGCACCCAAAACAGCATTTTTATCATCCAAAAACAACCTAATTTCTTCGCAGTTGATGATATGGTTAGTGTACTAAACATACACTGTACTGTAAATGTGATTTGACATGACTTTGTACCTGCTATAATTAACTTTGGAATTGTTTTGTCCTCCTAAAAGAAGAAAAAGAAGTCGATCCATAAAAATAATTTTGTAAACATCGTATAGATCATCATTAGCTTTTATTAAAGAAGCAGGAGATCAGGAACTATCACTACGTATAGCGAGGGTGATTTAATGCCTTTCAATTGCGAAAATAGTTTTTGTTTCCTCTTAGGATTACTGGAATGTATCATTTTTGCATGCACAACTAGCACTGATGCTAGCAGGCAATCATAGCGTGTGCCACTGAGTATCGGAAAAACTGTAAGCCACCTTAAATAAACGTTCAGAACAGTAGGTGTCCAAAATGTGCTATGGGTCTGCTCAGACCAACAATAATTTATAGAGCAACATGTGGGGAAAAAACAATTTTCTTTCAAAAGTGAATGCCTGAACACCCATATGGCTAAAAAGCTTGAAAAAAATTATGTGGAGACAACATACTTCAAGAAGTGGTTCACTGTCAATTAATGGAAGATCCAAGGATATTGATGAATCTAAAAATCAATGCACACAAATAATATTGTTATAATTTTTTTTTTGGTTCCACATATTTACACCATTCTCAAACGAAACTATACAATTCATGTTACATACATGAAATATGATTACCGTTTATTTATTTATATACTTTAATTCACAAAGGTTTCCCATCACTGTGAATGTGCGTGTGAAAGATTAAAAACAAACGCACAAGAAAAAGACGGTGCTATCAAATGCGACAAAACTTAAATATATAGTTGATTCGCATGCACACATATCAACTACTGCCTACATCTTAGCATGGTCTCATTCTTAAGGAATTACCTAACGAGCTCTCTCTTCATATACACTTTTGATCTATAATTTATTTATATATTCATGTACCTGCCATTTTGCCTGAGATCTACTCTCCGTATTATTTTTTGAAGCTATGTATTTCTCAGTTTGATATTTGATATCAACCCTCCCTAAATAAAAGCATCACAATTTGGCCTTTTGGCAGAATGCCGACCTGACCAGATATACTATTGTTATTACTATACTCTTCCTCTGTTCCATACGCTCCAGCTGAACTGTACTTGATATTAAGAACTTGATTTTATCCAGTAGTTAAGAAAGCACAAATACAGTTGATTAAATTTCATGGCTTACCTTGTCTCCTGGCTATTAAATTTCCACTTAATGTTTCAAATGTCACCTCTGTGTTGTGGTTCCCTAAATTACAGAAATAAATCATTGTTAGGTGATTACCATCAATCACATTAAACATCAATCAACAGAAATCCCATGGGAGGTGTGGTGGCCTCATAGTAAGAACACTAGCCCGAAATGTCAGTCGTCTCCCGCCCTCAGCCTTCCCCGAACGAGAAGAGAGGGAGGGAGATGACTGACATTTCAGGTTATAAGTGCACTGGACTCCAAATCAAGTAGTTCATGTTCAAGCTCTGGCTATGGACATTGTACTGTGTTCTTGGGAAAGACTAGTCTGCAAGCAGGCTCTCACGATTGGTGGCAGAAGCAAAGCCATTGGTAAATGAAGCAAGAGTTGGCAAGCAAAGGGAGCCAGTGAAAATGAGGGCCTGCACAGATGTTACTGTTTTCTGAATACAGCCCCTCGGAAGGTGTCAAGATTTAGACAACTTACTAGCTTAATGTGTCAAATTATTAGCCAATAGGAAAACATTGACAAACATGATAGCAAATTAGTTTCCGTCAATTATACAAATAGCACTTGTCTTTTACTGCTCACAACATCAGACAAATATTTGATATCTTTAATCGTAGCTCAATCTCAGCAGAGTGATTTTCCCTCCTTTACCTGATCCTGAATCATGCTGGTTTGTGGGTAAGCCACTAACACTACAGAGGATTGTACAGGAGTACTCTTGTGATGTGTGGTTCAATGATTTCATTTTGCGTGAAATGTGAATTTAGAAAATTTTGCTTCACGACTCGTGACCTGAAGGTTTGGCGTGATCCATGAAGAACCTGAATTATTAACTGGTCCCATATTCATGATTTTACCACTCTATTATACATGATTCTGAGACGCAAGTCCTCTAAATGGTTAGAGTGGTCTATCAGGAGTGACCTAGGTATGCAATTTGCAATACATGTATGATCAGGTACTTTGACTTAGCCATTCACAATTTTGCTTTCTTTAAACACTGTTTCTTGGGTAAGAACAGGTTGCTAAAAAAGAGTATCTTATTTGCTTATTTTTGTGATTCGGGAAAACAAAATTCTTATATTTGCAATCCATCATCCTCTATTTTTTCCATTCCTGAACCATGCGAGAGACCGCCCTGTACGACCCTCACCACAGTTATATCTGTGAGTGAATACTACCCTTCCCGAACTTCCTTGATCATCACTGCAGTATTGCAAACAGTTGAAATAAAGGACAATTACCATATCCAGTTGGCATGACTGCAAAACATCCCTCCTTCTGGAAGACAATTCACAGCTTTTTCCTGTTGGTGTTTTAGATCGACCAGATGGAAAGATGGATGGAATATTAATTTTTCAAAAAGCTTCCAGGTTAAATACCACACTAGGATTCTTGGCTACCATGCCATGTTTGTGTTAATAATAGGACCTGTCATTTTTCATTTTTCACCAATTGATCAGAATAATTGCTGCATTCATACGCCAACACATTGTATTAAGAAAACAATGCCTTTTGTGCAGGCTCTCATTTTACTTCGCTAGCTCATGCGCATCTCATGCAACTTTGCTCATCGCCCAGACTTTGGTCCTGTTGCAACACATGAGAGGATGCACTCAGATGTATAAATAGTGACCAGTCAATTAAATGCTGTGGGTAACCTTTTGATGGACTGGCATCCCATTTAGGAGGGAATAGAAATACTACTAGTCGCTTTATGCTACAAAACCGGGATAAGCTAGGACCTCATAGGTCCCTTGGCTCGCAGCAGTGCACATTTGACCTTTTTTAACAGAAATCCTGCCATGAGTTTAATATTATAGGACAAAAATTAGTACTAATAAAATGAATACAAAAATCAGTTTGAAGAGGCTCTAGCATTTGCAACGAATTATCAAAATTAAGTATAATGTGTTATGCATCCTATTATAAATAAGCATTAATTTAAGTGCAAAAGCAATTTTCTCCTCTTACCCAATGAGTTGAACAAAACAGCTGCTGAGGCTAATGTTGCATGTCCACATAAAGGTACTTCACATTTTGGCGTGAACCAACGAAGACCAAAACAGGATCCTGGCGAACCAAAATAAATACTAGTTTAAATTCTAGAAGACTGTTGGAATGGGGAGGATCTTATTCAAATGCCGACCTTTTTGTAAGCCACAAAGTAATACCTTCAACAAAAAAAAAGAAAAGTTCAATGCCTCCAATAAATAACAGCTATTTTTAGGTTTAAGCATGAGTTTTGACTTTGGAACAGCAGGAGTTTCATTAGTTATTTCGGTAGGACAGCAACTGGTGTGTGTGTGTGTGCCAAACGTAATGTATAGATAAGTTTTTGTGTTGGTTTTCACAACGTTGTGTCTTTCAGTGTATTTAGAGTCCAGCTAAAAAATTTTGGCATCAGAATCGACAGGTTAAACTGAAATATTGACCTCATATTAACCTGACCTTATTTCAGGACTTGACGTTGAGACCTGTGGGGTCGCCACTGCGACTAGATTTAGTCCGCTGGTGACTAACTTTTGACGTATGGTCGCCAGTCTGGCCATCCCGATTTCAAGTTATTATTTTATTTCTGTAATTTTTTCCTTTCCTGAGATCCATGACAAAATAAAAATGACTGTTAGCACTGTTTTTGTTGATGCGCAACTTTGGAAAGCAAAACACCCTCAGAAACGTTTCCAAAATTTCCATCAGTCTTTTGTGTTATCGACAGAGCGGATCAAAATCCACCAATCACAGCCACTAGTGTGACCTTCTGACATTCTTACGTCATGCTAGCGGGCTGTGATTGGTGGATTTCGATCCGACATGTCAATAACACGTAAGACTAACAGAAATTTTGGAAATTTGCCACGCGGTGGTAATTGCAAACCGTGAAGAATGCACAGACCATCTAATTTCTTTCCACTTTCACGCAAAAAGCCGTTTAAACTGCGCCTTTTTAGTTTACTATAATTACTATTATGAAATCAGTTATCTACATGTTTGGTTGAAAGCATTCCGGAAGTGACATTTCGTAAAATGGGATTTTTGCAAAAAGGAAGGCTTCCAAAAACAATTGAATACAGGCTTTATATGGTTGTTTTGAACTCTTCCGATTCCCACCAGTTGCAAATTAAAATTGTAGCTTCACAATTGCAGCGCAAAGTGGCGACACATCAATGAACATGCAAACCTGTGTAAACTATAGCTATCATTATATTCCTGCGATAAATATTTTTTGTAGGTTAATGAAAAATAATGAAAGCATGCAACATTAAGGGATAAGAGCGATAGGAGAAGGGATAAGAGAAGGAGTAGTTTGACAGTGTCAAATGAAATTTTCAAGTAAAAATCTTTGGCCCAAAGGGCCGAAAATTTTTTGGCAACCAAAAAATTGTTCTGGCGACCAAATTTAAAAACTTACGAGCCAGCTGGCCCCAAGGTTTTTTTTCTAAAGTCGAGCCCTGTATTTACTAATTAAACAAATAATTCTACTATCAGTACCTTTACTGTAGGTGTTGTGCTCATTCTCCAAGATGAAGGCAGTGTCAGATAGGTTCATTTCTTTTGCAATTTTCTGCAAGATGTCATCACCTAATTCCTGAATTCAAAACCAAATAAGTTAATGATCTGATTGATGACGACATCTTACGCTTATGAAAGCTATTTACCAATTGATTTATATAAAATTATGTCACTAAAAAAAGAGCTCTGTATTTTCTAAACCATTTCATTTCAGGGTAAAAACAGGTACATAATTTGTTTAAATAAGGACGGGCGTTAGGTAACGCCATAGCAGTATGGCTGGTAAGCATGTACACTGTATACATTACCTGACAAAACATCATTAAACCGGCATCATTTTACTGTACATTGTTTCACAAGTTAATGAAATAAGCTTGAAAAGACAGATAAATTTTTGCTATTTTTATTTGCACGTGTTTACAAGCTAAGAATGCACTAAATGGTGTTAGCGGAGTCTGGCTAGGATTTCAAAATTATCATGGGCCCCTATACTAACACCGGGCCCAGTGTATTACACTTGGTCTGCAAACTGCGGACTGAGGATTTTTTTGGCTAATATCATATTATCATTTCCATTATTGAGAGTTAATCAACTGTATTGAGAGCCATTCAGGCTAACCTGAGTGATACTCAGGATAAGTGGAGCGCTATTTAGGCCTAATGGGACATTCCACTTTTTATCCGAATTAATTAACTGGATTGTTTGTGAGTCAAATAAATCAGAATCAATGTGGCACGTGAGGATATCCAAAGTAGTTCGTTATCTTAAAAGTCAACTAACGTTTGCTCCTACAAGACATACGGCGGCTGGGTTTCCTCCAAAAGTCTTATCTGTGAAAGCATCCACCACAAAAATTGATCGCGCATTACCTTCGTCCGCCATCTTGACCAGTCTCGTCCCCAGCTCTCCCCGGAGTTTTTGATGACCATTGTCTGGAATAAGAACTATGGGACAGGACTCCGACGATGGTTTGACGGATCTGGAGCAAACTACGAGGTCAGTCTAAGAGTGCAAGTATGGCCTTTGCGTTTCAATCCAGTTTTATTCATTTCCGAGGAATTTTCGTATCTTTGATGGGAAGAGAAAAAGACTTTACACTGATTGAAGTGTGCAGAGCAAGCCTGGCAGTCTGACAGCAAGGCACCGTCTTAAAGAAAACACCCCTGGAGAAACGACCCTTCTATGGATTTTTAATTATTGACCTTTTTAAAACCAGAATCACCTTTAGAACAGAAATTTGGAATCGACTGAGACAAGATTGAGATTAATCGCTCTCTTCTCTTAAACGCCTTTGTTAACAAAGTATTTTAGCTATGAGGATTTCCACCTCCTCAAAGGGTTTCTGTTTGCGATGTTTTGGTCCGACAAAAAGGGAGGGCTTTTTGCTCTGAAGTAGGGTTTATTTTTCACTGGAACATCGAGGAACATTTCTTTTGATTTCCATGGAGCATAGCCTCTTCCAGGCATTCAGTTGGTTTGGTGAGGCGCAGAGTGAAAAATGGCGGGCGAAAAAATATGGCAAAATCTCTCTCTCAATGTTTTGCCCCCCACGTGCGAAATTCTCTGTTAACGTAGCATATCTTGTACTTCAGTTCCTAATTAACGATCTACCATTCATTTTCAGAACTTACACATTTTACGTTAACCTTAGACTTGACAAGACAAGAGTAATGTCCAGGATTGAACGCAAATACGAACACTGCGATTTTTTCAATAATTTGCAAGACTACTGAAAAAATCGACGAAATTTATTCATCGGGTTGCAGGGAAGGCCCATCGAAAGTTACGAGAATTGCGAAAATTACAAAACTTACGAAAACTGCGAGTTTTACGATAATTCGCGAGAACACAGTCAAAATCAACGAAATTCATTCAAAGGGTCTCAGGGCTTTTCCTCATCGATTTTTTGCTCTTGTTCCAATTTGCATTCGTTCCAATTCACAGCACTTCTTCTTGACTTGCTACGCTGGCTATAAAAAGACTGGAACTAGATTCATATACAATAATGAGTTCAGGGGTGCGAACTCGGTGGGTTCGAGCTGATTGGGTGCAAAACAGGTACCATTCGCCTAATCGCAAGTTAAGGCGCACATAACTTTAACCTTCAAACGGAAAATAAAAATATAAAATAAAAAAATAAAGCTTCCTGCGTCTGTAGTCGAGTAAGTGAACTAATTGAAAACCAACCCAGAATCTAGCAACTAAAGTCTTTATTTCACGTAATAGTCAAAACTCTAAACTTTGTGCACACATTGTATAGTGCATTTGTTATTCATGGTGTATTTACAAGCACGTAATGTAGAATATTTACAAACTATTTCCCTGTCCGACCTGTTCTGCAGTCTCTGCTACAAAACATCCAGTCACATTAACAAACACTGTTCGGCTAGTCTAGACAGCGTCAAAAACGAGTACATTGCAACATAACTGACAAGACTTCAACATGCCATCCTCGATGAGCCGGCAAATAATTACGTTAATTATAACGACAAAGAGTGGCTAACTAAGTCCCCGAGTGTTACGAGTATGTGGGTGGCCGCGAGGCTATCGGAGGAATGGGTTCAGTAGCTCGAAGAGGTCTGATAACGGGCGACGAACGAGTTAAGAGATCGCTTATGACTCGTCCCGCGGGACGGGTGTTATCGAGCGGCTGTAGACATGCTGTGGAGGGTGTCTTCTCTGTGCGACGAGGGATCTGAAGATAACAAGACAACTGTATTTAACCAAAAGAATTGTGGCATAACTCGGGTCAATATCCATCAAACATTTCTGGCTTGCACGACTCTCTGTTACTGTGATGTGTAGTATATACGAAATAATTCATGTTTGTACTGCGGTCTATGGAAAGGTCCGTAGCTTATTTTAAAACTGATTTGACA
>Ga0126343_10000588_pt1:2500-14518 | contig 14518 bp, 12 predicted proteins | sample Cyp2metagenome_FD_92531 | JGI IMG/M metagenome (GOLD analysis project Ga0126343, IMG submission 92531) | Coral microbial communities from Lord Howe Island, Old Settlement Bay, Australia - Cyphastrea 2 metagenome | ecosystem: Host-associated > Invertebrates > Cnidaria > Coral ... | reverse complement strand
TATATATGTATTTCTTTGTTTGTTTGTTTCTTTCTTCATTCATTTCTGTATTGTTTCATTCTAGTGATGAGGAATGGGAGCAAAGTAACCCCATCACGAAAGAACCAAAGCTGTCCCTGGAAGAGGTAATTATTGTAACTTATTCCGTGGTTTACCGGTACAATAGAACATAGGTTTACCAACTCTCTTGACCAATCAGAGCGTGCGTAGTATCTCAGTTATTTTATAAAAGGAAATAGACATTAAGTGTGTACATCTCTACAGGATACTTTCCAACGCAACTTTTTTTTTCACAGATTTGCGCCAGAAACTTTATTCAGAATTGGCTAGTGACGAGCCAATCCAAGTTTCTGAGATACTATGACAATGATGATGTGGTTTCTTTGACGATAAAAGTCACTTTTACAGACGAAGAGAGTGAAGACTGTGGAGGCCTAACTCAGGATGTGTTCTCGCATTTTGGGAACAAGCCTTTGATATGCACTTCAATGGAGAAGAAATCAAAGTGCCTTTTGCCGCGCCGTCTAATCTGCATGGAGCTTGAAATACCTTTGAGGCGATGGGTAGAATCTTTTCACACGGCTTCATCCTTACAGGTGCCATCCCAGTACGGTTTTGCCAGTCGAGTGTTATGGGTGCATTCCTAGGTTCTCAGAGCGTTCCTTGACCCGTCCTGTTGCGGGACTTGCTAAATCACGTTAGCGAAAGAGAAGCTAAGGTTGTGTCATTGGCTCTGTCTGCAACTGAAAAGGAGAGCATCACAGATGAGCAGGAGGATATCTTGTTTTCAGTTTTTGCAAGATTTGCAATGAGGATTGCCCCTCTTTGGGGGAAAGTCTAAAAGATCAGCTGATTAAGCTTGCCCAATCCATTTTTGTTCCGAGACCCCTTTGCATCTTGCAATGGATGGTAGATGGGGTCCCCAAGAAACCAGAGTGTTCTCCAATGTTAACTTCATTGTTTGGTGGAAAGAACCGTTATTTTGACCATGTGCCATATCACCGAATTTCATGAGATTAAGGATTTTTATTGAGGATGGGTAGGTCTTTCAAAAGATGTAAAATTTAGTTTGGGCACATAATTTGGAAGTCATCAAAAAAATTATTCAAAGTCGGTTAATACTAGACATAAAGTCACGCCAGCAGTGTCGAGTGCGTGACCAAGAGTAAATTATCCTTGGTATCCATCATCTGCATACTAATACTACGTCAGTGTTACCAAGGTATAAATATAATGAACATGCTTACCCTCTCCGATTTGTAACATCCTGAATTTTGCCGTTTCTTTCCCTATTTTCAGCGGCGTTTTCGACAAGGCCCACATCAGAATTTGAAGAAAAACATTAACTACCAAGTTCTGGTCCATAAATACACATGCAGTCATTGTAGGAATCATAATCTGTGCTATTTGTGTCCTTTGATTAAGCAAGCAGTAAACTGCTAAGTTGTTATCTCAAAATGCGACTTAAGGGGTTTTCCATTTTGAGGACATTTTTGAAAGCCCTCCATGTTGTTTGACATGTAATTTGCATGTTTACACAAGAGGCAAGCGCGCACAATACCCTTTGCACTTAGGGGTGAGGTTGGGGATTTCAGCGGACTACAGAACAGGATGTGGTCCCTTCATCAGGTGAGAAATCAAATGAGTTCATTGGTTACTGGTCAAGAGAACAGACTGTGCAAGGAAGAAATCACAATCACCAACTGACCTTCAAGGACCGAAGAAAATTGGAAACTGACCAGCAAAGCTACAACTGACTCTTTTACCGATATCTTCTAGATCCTTGTTTTAAAATTCTAAAACAAAAAAAGAAAAATCGTGGGGAAAGTCTTACAAATATCCAAGCATAACTTTTCATCAATGTGATCTGTTGTCTTTTACTTTTACTTACTGGTGTTACAGGTGCTTGTCTGTCGGCAGGAGCGCATCACTAGGAGCCCATCACTAGGAGCGTGCAACTACCCCATATTCCTGTCACAGCGTTTTCATAGATCGATTTACTTTTAGTTTGAATTTACTGCGAATTCAGACCCCCATAGTAGCCTCATTGAATAATAAAAAGCACGCCAGCCCTCCACATTTTTAACAAGCACGGACTTTAACACCTTTAGCTGACGGCATCATTTCACATACATTCTTTCCCTTACCAAAACGCACTCATGCAGACTCTTTCACAGGAAAAGAGGCCTAAAAATAGACAGGTCTGTAAAAATGCCTTGAGACAGGCTTAGTATGGGACTTGAATGCTCCTCGTGATGGGCTCCTGCTGTCGGCAATTATTACAGTCTCGTTTCCCACCATGTTTTCTGTAGTTTGTATTCATGTTTGCCTACGTAGAGAATCAAAGAAAATTCAGAAAACGTGGGGTGGCCATCAAAACTACATTTGCTGTTCTAATGTCCGATTCTGGACGTCCTTTCAGTAAGGTTAACGACATACGTTTACATGAATGCGTCCCTGTTAGGGGGAATTCCTTACATCCCCTGTTTGAGTTTCAAACCTTTTCACTCTGCAGTTTCGGAAGGCTTGCATACCGCTGTCGGAATTTCGTCCAAAGCCAATGATAGGGAAGATATTTGTTTACAAACATTGTTTTTGTTTTTGGTTCTTCCACAAACCCCGTGTTTCCCACCTAGGGTCCCGCGTTTTCCATTAGATCCGGTGTTTTCCACGAGACCCTGTGTTTTCCAGCAGACCCTGTGTTATCCACAACCCACGTTTTCCACACCCTGAGTTTTTCAGACTCCCCACAATCCGTTCCCCTGGCCCTGCGTTTTCCACCCAGCCGAAACGGCCATGATTTTATCGGCGGTTTTGCACAAACTTCTCGCGAGAAAAAATACTTACTTTACTATGTTTGGTACGTATAAGTTAATTAAATTAGTCTCGTCTAGGAAAAGTAAAGTTAAATCTCAAAATCCAATATTTTTGTTGCATGGTCAATAGTACATGTAAATACACAGAAAGGTCATTTCGTTTTTCGTAAACTAGTACTGAGATTCCAATGCTTTTTTTGGTTTTTGACAGACTCTCAGCTGACGAAAATCCCTACGCCTACCCGGTGCAAGGAATTTTTCCATCATACAATATGCAAATTAGAAAGAAGCAGCGATCGCAGATGGCGGCTTATTTGTTGTTACTTACTGGCAATTTCTGCTTCAAAGCAGGTTGAGTGATTCTATTGACCACCAAGGTATAGGCTGCATCGAAACTTCGCAAAATCAATTTTTGTGGTTCAAATCTACCAGACGGATGCCCGTACGAGGGTTCTCGTCTTACAGACCTGTCAGAATGCCATTGAAGAAGTGACCGGTGAGAAAGGTTGTTTGAAGTTAAGGTATCAGTATACCCCAAAATGGATTATTTTGCCAAATTTTATTTTTTGATGTTACCGTGTACATCACATTGAGTTCTTTTAATTTCAAAAAGTTCTGCGAAAAAAGGTTTCCCCTAGACAAAGTTATAAAGGAAAAACGATTCTATGAATAAATTATCTCTAATTTGAAGCTGTCAACAAGTTGTCATCATTAATTAAAAGACCATTGAAAGTCACGTGACAGTAGCAAGCATCGCTTGCTTTACATCGCACGATTAGTCTCTCACACGCAATCGATTTGTTTGTGATGGAAGATGTCTTCAAAACAGAAACGCAAAAGATTGTGGGTTCTTATTCAAATGCGAAGAAGGCACCGAAACAGAAAAATGTCAAAAGGGAATAAGGAATAAGAAAAGGGCTGAAGCACGTGCCGCTAGTGATAAAGGCTCATACTCTGAGCACGATAAATTGCTCGAACAGGACGGTTTTGGACAAAGAAGGAGACGAAGTGGTTCCCGTTTTCAGTGCCAGCCGTTTGAACATTTGTCCTATATTCCTAAAAATGTGCTGTCGTGTTTTCTACACAGTTTTGTGTCATAGCCACTCCGTTCACCTTCGAAGCCCCACTTTTTACACTAGAAATATCCCGGCGCCATGTCATTGTCGAAGATTCACCGAAGATCTTCATTTTCCTCATTTGCGGAAGATTCAGAAAGCACCAGGCTTTGCCGCGTTTACGGAGTGAAAAACTCTTACAGTATTCTTTTTGCCCCTTTGCAGATACACGGCCAATTTGCTGAAATTCTGAACAGCCTACCAATATATAAAGTAATACTACTACTAGAACGTGTAAAAGACGCGTTCTTACCCTGATTCTCTCATTTCCGAAAGCATGCTTTCTTTCGCGGATTCACCGTTCGAATTCCCGTTACTTCGTCCATCACGTTTTGTACTTAGATCCCATTGTTTTGGCCTTCGGCATCGCAGGCCGATTTGTAAATGCGAGCCCTATTGTCTATGTAAAAAGAACCCTCACTTTATCAATCAACAGGTATTTACTTTTCAATCGTTTTGAGATCTAATCTCCCCACACCGGAAAAATGCCCTAAAGTGTATTTTGGTTTATTTCTCAAAACTACAATTTCATCGAATGAGGCGCTCGTTTCCAGTTCGTTTACAGCGAGTTTTCATCCTTTTTCGCTGAAATTTGGGAAGAATGCTGCCTGATAATTTGGCAAAAAAACTGTGTCAGGACATTTTTATTTTTTGCCTCCTTCGAAAGTTATGAGTATTTAAGGAAAGCTTATGTGTGATTTATTAAGACTGAATGTTTGACAGGGTATAAAAATCAAACCAGACAAGTACTCAAAATTCCCCAACATGGTTTTTTAGATCTAGGTGTGAAGAAAACGCAATGGTGTAGCTCACTTTCTCCCGTTAAATTCTGACTGGAAACGAACTCAATTTGTGATACTACATGCTTTTGGAATCTGATTGCTATTTTAGGAAAGGTTTCTATTACTTGCCTTAAATCAACCAATAATCGGACTCTACAATTCCTGAGCTTTAAGAAAATATATACTTTATTGTGGTTTATGTGAAACGTGTGACTGTGAAGCAGCGGAAATGCTAGGTTATCATTTGGGGTATACTGATACCTTAAGATATCATATCCGACTTAAGATGAACATATTTATGTTGTTTGTGCTTTAGCAATGCGAATATTTTGAATTGAACGGATTTAAATAATTATAAATACAGTGGTAACGATTGGCCACGCATTCCACTACCGGCGTGATTTTGAGTTTTCTGTGCAAATTCAATAAGTTTTTTAACGAGTTCTTATTCATTTGCCCAAACTAAACTCGACACAGATTGGAAGACCTATCTTTACATAGTTAGAATCTAAAATATCTTAAAATTCCGAGATATGGCACATGGTCAAAATGTCAATTCTTTTCATCAACCATTGAGCTCCACGTCAGAGATCACTCTGCTCTTGTTAACTGCCAAATAATTAGATTAATCCAATTTTCCTGCAATTGTGATTTTTTGAACAAGGAAGAGCTCTGCAAAAAGTTGGTTGTATTACAACTTTTCTATACGCAATAAATGTGACACGCGAATCGAATGAAAGTGGTTGATTTTCAGCTCGGTTGGAACTCGCTAAATTGGTGCCAGGACCTGAAATCGAAAATGTCGTTTTTCTCAGAAATACCGAAATATTTGAGGAAAGAAAACACTTGCCGTTTTTACTTTTACTGAGGCCTACACATAGGCAAAAGTAGGGCGAGTTCAATTCTTGCCACAATATGTTTGAATTTTGTGGGAATTTGCTCTTAAAGGTTGAGTTAAAGAAAAAGAAAGCTATGTTGAAAGAGATCGAATCGCAAATTTCTCGACTAGTAGGGAGTTTAGTTTTCTTAAAAATCTCACGCCGAGAATGTACGCTGCACATCCCGCGTATAAAGCCAACAAAGCGAAGTTACCATTTTCGTTGATACGCGACTTTGGAAAACAAAACCGCGGGACATCTCCCAAATCTCCATCAGTCTTACATGCTATCGACATATCGGATCGAAATCCACCAATCACAGCCCACTTGCATGACATAGAGAAAGTCAGAAGGTTACGTTAGTGGCTGTGATTGGTGGATTTCGATCCGATCTGTCAATAACATGTAAGACTGACGGAAATTTTGGAAACGTTTCCAAGGGTGTTTTATTTTCCAAAGTCCCGTATCAACGAAAATGGTGGTACTGTGTGACCTTCGTGACAAAGTTCCCCCAAGTTTTTCCCACAGTTACAGCCGTAAGAACAGAAAGAAAAAGTTCAGCCATACCAAACACAAAAAGGCCAAGAAAAATAGGCGGCGGAGGGAATATTCTGGTGATTCTACCAAATCGAGTTCAGAGGACGATACACGGCACACTTCGCGACATTCAGGCGGCCCTTTCCCTTACTTTAACCCTTTCTATAGTTCTCCTGGTCAACCACAAGGATACCCTAATTCAATGCCATTCTTTTATCAACCGGTACAACCTTATCCACAAACGAGTGGAAATCAACAAGGATTTCAGCTGTCTAATTCTGAGAACAACTTTGTGCAAAATACAAATCTGTACAACACTGTACCGTTTGGATGTCCAAAAGTAGGTTTGGAGAGTTCCAGTACAGTTACATCAACAGCTGGTGTCAGCAGTTTAAATGCAGGCAAGTCGTGGAGTAATTTTGACACATTAGTCACTGCCGCTGTGAGTTGTGACGACCAGAAGTTGAAATAAATAATTTTGTAACGCTGTGAGTTTTGTCTCGTTATCCATTAAGACAACCAAAGCAGGAGTTGAGTTCTGATCTACTCTAGTAGCACATAAAATTAGTGTTGTATTGATATATTGAGATTGTTGTAAACACTACCTGTATATCTGTCATTAATTAAATAAATCTGGCTGAAGTTTAATATACAGCTGCAGGTTACAGTGTATGTCAGCTACATTAAAACCTTATCTACATTCTGTTTGTGTCTTAAAACTGTAATTTAGATTTAATATCAAAGGGGTAGCTTTTGCTATTTCTGCGAATTCGGGAATATGTGACAAAGTGGGATCTTGTGTCTCTGAGTCTCCCAAGGAAAACTGATGAAAAGATAACAGGAGTTCACTAACGATAAGGTGATGTTCAACCAATGTAAATATAGTTCATTAATTACTTTTGCAAACATTCGAAGACAACAGTATTTCTACAGTTTACTGGCTGAAAACACTGACAAATAGAAGCAATTAGAAATCATCTAGTTATTTCTTATTTCCCTAACATTTCATTATAACAATGAAACTCCGAATTCTAAATCCAAACAGGAATGAATAAAGCTTACAGACAAAGTAGCTCTAAAGATAAAATACTAATCAAATACTTAATTTCCAAATACCGTGTATCCTAAATCAGTTAGTAAGTAGTTTATTAGTCAATGTAGTCAGTGCCTGAAGAAATTTCTTGACATCGGCAGGGTCACTCTGCTTAATGCATCATAAATTGCCACTTCAGTGTGATGTTTGGCAAGTTCCAAGTTCTTGCATAGCCAGCTCTTTAAAAACCTAAAGCAGTGCTCACAAGTATTGTAGATTGGATGGTATGGAGGCTGAATTACTAAATCAACTCCACTCAAGCCAAGCATATTTTGCAAAACAGGTTCCACATGACAAGAATGATGGAAACCACAATTATCCATAATAACTAGGTCTCCTTGTATAAGTACACGGTTTCCAAAAATGTCCTGTTCTTGCAAAGCCTCGGCGAAGAAGTTGAGTAATTCTAAACTGTTTGAAGGTCCAGGCAGGATGTTTACATGGTCAACTCCAAATATACTGTGAAGTAAGTTTACTGTGTAACACACATATATAAGGGGGGTTCTGGGACACCAATTCTGGGACACCCCGCGCCTCGCCTTGCTCGGCGTGGAGCGACAAAAAGTGGTGTCCCAGAACACCCCCTTATATATGTGTGTGGGCTTAATTTTGTGAAAATGTCTCAGAATTATTTTCTATTTGAAAAAATGCGGTGTCACTATAGAAAGCAATGGCCGCTGCGAATTTTTCGAGAGATGTTCTCGAAATATTTTATGGTGAAATTTCTCACCAAGAGAAGCAGAGGCTGAGGCAGCCCATCAGGCCAAACAGAAGGCTTGATTTTGAAATAGAGCGAAATGAATTCAATCAATGGCTTCGCGTTTGGAAAATGATGGTGCCGGAAGGCAACAAAGACATCTTTAAGTTTTTCCAAAAAACAAAAAGCAGCTTCATCCATGTTACAAGAGATGAAGTTCAATAGCTGAAAAGCATCAAAGTGCAATTTGGACTTCTTGTCAGATTCTCTATCAACAGAAATGGAGAGGTTGAATACACGGAGCATTATTTTAATCGTATGCACCCAATCGTCATAAATGAGCACAACATGGACACGCTGAATCATATCTTCAACCAGTTTGTTGATGAAGTGAGAGGCGAGATAGAGGCCTGGTTGGAAAGAGGGTCAGGATGGGTTCTGGATAAAATTTTGGAAGCCTTCATCAATGTCGCACAATACCAACAACTAAATGGCGGCAGCTACATGCCGCTGCCCGAAAAGCTTAAAAACAAGAAGGCCACAATAAATATACAAAACAGAGACAACTATTGCCTGAGATGGGAAATTCCCGCTGCTTTATTTCCAGCACCACGTGGAGCGCCGGTTTCGCGGCCATCAAGCTACCCTACAAACGATGGCCTGAATTTTGAAGGAATTGATTTTCCGACGCCGGTTTCGCAGATTGACAGGCTTGAAAGGCAGAATCCGAACCTTGCAATAAACGTGTTCGGATGGGATAAAGAGCAGCTGATCATTCACAGGATCAGTGAGAAAGAAGGAAACATACCAAGAATCAAATTGATGATAACTAAGCAAGGAGACAACACGCACTAGAGCTATGTGAAGAGGCTGACGGCGCTGTTGTATGACCAAAACTGCCACAACGAGAGCAAACATTTCTGCGAACGACGTCTACACGGCTACTCAAGGAAAGAACTCCTTGAAAGGCACAAGCTGGAATGCAAGGGACTGCTGAAAAGTCCGACTAGAACAGAGATGCTGAAAGATGGCGAAAACAAGATGTCTTTTACAAATTACCATAAGCAGATGAAAGTGCCCTACGTGATTTACGCCGATTTTGAGTGCGTTCTGGAGAAGATAGCCGGCTGTGAGCCTTCACAAGACGCAAGCCTTACAGTAAAAACAGAGAGGCACACGCCATGTGGGTTTTCATACATCGCAGTCAGAAGCGATGGGAAGCTTTTTGGCCTGTTCAACTGCAGGGGAAGAGACGCAGTTTACGTGTTTCTCAGGTGGCTACAGAACAATGAAAGAGAAATGCGCGAAGACATGGCGAACAAAAGGCCACTGGTAATGATGCCTGAAGACTAGCAAAAACACCGGGGGGTGACCGACTGCCACATTTGCAATAAGGGCCTAGTGAAAGATCTGTATTGCGATTCAATGGCAGTATATGATTATGATTCAGGGAAATACTGCGGCCAAAGCCACAGAAGATGCTCCTACCAGGCAGCAAAAAATAAATATGCCCGGCAAGAAAGGAGACAGCCAAAAGACGCAATCGATAAATGGATCGCAATCACCCACGAGACACGCCTGTTCTGCGCAGATCCGCTGCTGGTGCCAAACTTTAAAGACTCAGTGAGAGACCACGACCACATGACAGGAAAATATCGCGGTGCCGCACACGACAAATGCAACTTTAAGCTAAAGCTGAATGCGAAAACGGCGCCAATCCCTGTAATATTTCACAACCTGAAAGGCTATGATGGGCACCTTCTAACGCAGGCAATGGCAAGGGTGCAAGGAGAAATCAAGTGCATACCAATGAACACAGAAAAGTACCTGTCATTCTCACTGGGGAACATGAGATTTATCGACAGCCTGAATTTTATGCAGAGCAGCCTAGACAAGCTGGTAAAGGGGAGCGAAGAGTTCCAAATCATGGAGAAAATGGTCACGGAAGAAAAGAAGCGGCAGCTACTGCTGAAGAAAGGAATCTACCTGTACGAGCAAGAAGTCTGGGCAACATTTGGCTGCCAGACGATGGGAGACTACCACGACCTGTACGTAGCCACGGACGTGGTGCTGCTAGCAGACGTGTTCAAGAACTTCAGGAAGGTGTGCCAGGGAAAATACGGGCTGGACCCTGCGCATTACTACAGCGCGCCAGGACTGAGCTGGGACGCGCTCTTGAAGAAGACAGGCGTCGAGCTGGAGCTGCTGACGGACCTGGACATGCACTTGTTCATAGAGCGGGGGATGAGGGGCGGGATCTTGATGGTGGGCAAAAGACACGCAAAGGCAAACAACCCGCTGGTTGAAGGGTACAACCAGGCAGAGCCAACAAACTACATCACGTACCTTGATACCAACAACCTCTACGGATGGGCGAAGAGCCTGCCTTTGCCGAAGAGCGGGTTTCATTGGAATTGTGTAATGCCAACAGAAGAACAGATTATGAAGATGAAATGGGATGATAAGAAAGGGCTGGATCTTAGAGGTGGACTTAGAGTACCCAGAGGATCTGCACGATGCGCACAATAGCTATCCGCTGGCGCCAGAGAAAAAGGCAACAGACCTGCGGAAGATGTCAGAATACCAGCTGCGACTGATGGCAGATCTGGGACTAGAACCGCCAAACACAGAGAAGCTGGTTTTGACTCTGGAGGACAAAGAGAAGTACGTAATACATTACAAGAACCTGCAGTTTTATCTGAGAAAGGGCATGCGACTGAAAAAGGTTCGCAGAGTTCTAGAGTTTGACCAAGAACGCTGGATGGAGCCCTACATCAGGATGAACACAGTTTTGCAAGTAGGCCAAAAGCGACTTCGAGACAGACTTCTACAAGCTGATGAACAACTCGGTGTTTGGCAAGACAATGGAGAATCTACGAAACCACGTTGACATGAAGATTGTGCAGGCGCGGGAGGAAAACAAGATCCGGAAGCTAGTCTCGGACCCGTTGTATAGCCGATTTACACTTTTCAGCAACAACATGGCCGGAATCCACATGCACAAAAGGCGGCTGGTTCTGAACAAGCCGGTGTACACTGGGATGACGATCCTGGAAAACAGCAAGCTCCTGATGTACGATTTCTACTACAACATCCTGAAAGCCAGATACCGCCCGAGGTGCGATCTGGTCTACACAGACACAGACACAGACAGCCTGCTCTTGGACATCCAGACAGACGATCTGTACCAAGACATGAATGAGCACAAATGGCTGTACGACACAAGCAACTATCCCATAGAACACCCGCTTTACAACGCCACAAACAAAAGGTCCTGGGCAAGATGAAAGACAAGTGCGGTTGAGAGCCGATAGAAGAAGTAGTGGCGCAGAGGCTGAAGATGTATTCGATCAAGAAAGCAGGGAGCAACATAAAGAAGGCGAAGGGGGTGAAAAAAAACGTGATTGAAAGGGAGATAACACACGAGCATTACAAAGAGGCGCTCTTCGAAAGGAAACCGTACATGCACAAAATGAAGATATTGTGCAGTGAGGGACACAAGATGTACGGGATGTGCATGAACAAGACCTCGATCTCGCCATTCAACACAAAGCGCTGCATAGCGGGCGACGGTATGCACATGCTGATGTATGGGCACAGAGCAATCAGGCCAGCGGGAGCTGCGTATTAGGCGGCACAACCAGCAGCTCTTCACGAACAAAGCCACGCTTAGGACCGTCAGACAAGTAATAGAAAACCGGCTCGTCAGGTTTGGTAACATTTCTTTCGATCTGGTGAACTTTAAGGGACCAGATAAGGTCAGTGGCTCTTTTGGTACCGCCTTCAAGTTCACCGGGTTGATACAAATACCTCACATTGATAAGAGGTGGTAATTTTTTTTCTTTCATTCCAACAGGCCTGGAATATTTGTTTGAGGGTTTTGAGGCAACCACTTTTTCTTTGATTGCAAGCGCAGGCCTTTTACCAGTGAGGCTGGTAGCTTCATTGTTTAGCGCCTTAACAACATCGGGAAGCCTTTTGACCCACGCAGTTGAACGCTGGCCCTCAGGCAGAAGCATTTCCACGGCATACTGGTGAGCGAACAGGCGCTCGACAAGGGTGCTGTTGAAACGTTCAACAATGGCCTGGTCTCTGTGAAT
>Ga0126343_10000587_pt1:2500-14536 | contig 14536 bp, 11 predicted proteins | sample Cyp2metagenome_FD_92531 | JGI IMG/M metagenome (GOLD analysis project Ga0126343, IMG submission 92531) | Coral microbial communities from Lord Howe Island, Old Settlement Bay, Australia - Cyphastrea 2 metagenome | ecosystem: Host-associated > Invertebrates > Cnidaria > Coral ... | reverse complement strand
AGGTCACGCTATTTTAGGCAATTTCAGCACTGATCAAATTGTCATAGAATTAACTTAAATATCAAAATAACGGCTCAAAACTATAGAAGAACTCGAACAAAACACAGGAAAGACAAGAAGGGAAGTGGATGGACAAAACTGGAGAGGATTAAAGTGGATTGAATTTAGATAAATTTGAAAAATGTCGGCCCACCTTTTTTCAAATTTACGGTAAGTCAGTTTATACATGTATCAAACTTTCATTAACACAGCTGGAAAATCATTCTCAGTTGTTATGTGGCCATGATTTTGCAAATGAAGGACTCTTGGTTTGCCAGTTTGACGTTTAGAACTCACAATTAGCAAAATTAAACAAAATTACCTGAAATAGCGTGACCTAGCCCCTTTAAGTAAGGTGCATATTTCGTAGTGTTGTGAATAGCCTTTAGTTGATGGCAAATATTTGCTCTGGGAAACAGCATATACACGTTATTCTAACATGGATAGCGAGAGCAGTCACCAAAGTTCAACAAAAAGTCATAAAATGTTTGGGGACTTCACATGATATTTTTTCTGTGCTGGCATACTGTTTAAATAGGACTTATGATTTTTGGTCATTGCATGAACATCTACTAAAACACAAAAACCATTTTTGTGTCTTAACCTAACTTGAAATCAACAAGAAATATCTACCTTAGTATTTTCCCATCCATTTTCAGCATGAATTCGGGGGAAAGAAGCACAGACATTTCATTCATATATTTTCAGAGCTACATTTTGCGTCATCATCTTAGTACGATGTCGAGAGAAAGCGGCATAAGAAGATTCCGGCAACACACAAGTTCCCTCAGTTAATGTTTTTGGCGTAAAATAGAATGGAAACAAGAAACAACTACTACATACATGTCACTTGGACGCGATTTTGCGCTATCGTCGATTCCTTGATTTGTGTCATCTGTTCCCTTGCTTCGACCCCGGCGAGGTCTAAAGAGAATATCCATTGCCATCCCGCTTTCATCATGAGAGATATCAAAATTTGTCGAGAAAGCTCCTCAAAAGGCCGTTTAAAATCCAGGAAGAGTCATCGCTGCTTTTCTTGTTGTTGAAATACTAAATCATAGACCGCTAATAAAATAAGCATACATTAGTGAGAAACGGATATTTTTGGAGACGGTCCCCCTAAACTGAAGGGATTAACATATTTTGACCTAAATCAGTTTTTTACTCGCTAAACCTAACATTTGTGCCGCGTTTGAACGAAATTGGTGATTTGAGGTGCCTGTATTACCTCCTGCCTGGTTTTTTCATGGACACACTCTTAATTCAATTAACTCATCGATACAAATAAAAAATTACCTACCTTCTTAGGATCTGGAGAATAGGATGACACAAGAGGACAATAACTTTCGTTTGGTAAAGGAGACCTTTGAAGAAAGTGAACAAAAAAATGTGATGAAAGAGGAGAGTCGTGAAAGGTTACGAAGAAAGGTAGATGATCTGAACTCCAGATGGGAAGAAATGTGGCGTGCTCATGAAGTCAATAAAGACCGGTAAGTCTTAAGGGAGATATTTGCATGTCTTGAAACAGTTTTTAGGTTTATTGTTTTACAGGTATAATCATTGTTAGAAGATACATTGAATTAGCTGAGGTTGCCTTTTGTTACTGACTTCATTTTAGAGTTTCCAAATGTAGTGTACGATATCATAAATTAAACCCGCCATGAAACCGCAAAAAATCCGAATGATTGATAATGCTAAAGTAGTCACAGTTTTGCATCGTGATCAATCAATCAATCAATCAATCAATCAATCAATCAATCAATCAATCAATCAATCAATAACTTTATTTATGTTGTAAACTACTTTAGCATATCTGTTAATTGGAGACACAGTAACAAAGCAGAAATACTATCAATAACTATTAAATAAATATTAAATAAAATAAGATTCTAAGATGTACTTGTGCAAGAAAATACCAATATACCTTATTATCAAGGAAGATAAATTCTATATCAACTATTCTATATAAACTATTTCGTTTTCCTTAACTTCTCATTAGCGGCATCTGAAACACATTTTGTAATGTTACTGTTAAGGGTAAAAGGTTTAGTCAGAGAATTGATATCTCCTCACACTATCTTTATTGTCGCCAATAGCTTGGTGCAAGCCATTTTGATCATGGGAGGTCAGTGGATGGGAAGAGTTAACAACAGCCTTGATGATTTGGAAGATGAGATCAAATCCCTGACGATTCCAGCTGATGATATGAAGGCGTTGCGCGAGGAACAACAGAAGCACAAGGTAAACTAAAACGTGTTCAAGGTAAACCAAGGTAAACCAAGGTAAACCAAGATAAACCAAAGGTAAAGGTAAACCAAAACGCGCTAGTAAAGAGATGCGGATCTGGGGGAGGGCCACGCCCCCCTTATCATAAGCTTTGAGTAAAGAAAGGAAGCAGAGAAGGAAGAAAAGCCGGAAGGGCCCTCCCCCAACCCTTAGTTCAAGGTCTGGATTCGCCACTGAGATGTTCTCCAGAAAGTAAACTCTGACGCCAGGACGGATTTGTAAGGCTACCATTATAGTTGACTGAGAGAAAATCTCCATATGTGGCATCTAGTATAGCAACCACGCTTTCCCGGCAGTCTGTGTCTATAAACAGACCAATAAACAAACAGTTAATCTTAGAGGTGGATAGGGTTAATTACTGGATACAGTCAGTTAACCTGTCTAAAGCTGACAATGTCATTTGCAATTGTAACATCTACTATCTCGTTGGAGGGAAGCTATATTCATCAGAGAATGGTGCAATATTCTGTTTATACAAGACTTGCCGGCTGAATAGTAATGGCCAGTTTATGTCTTACCAAGAATTTAAAAACAAATCCGCTTGCAAAACGAACTTTCTCCAATTTTATCAGGTTATTAGTGCAATACCGAAGCATCTAGTCACAAAAGCGAAAAACATAGTACCGCTAGAAAGTGAACTTAACATTAAGAACAGCCCTTTTTTCCAATTAGACGACCTGACAGCAATCCACTTCGGCAAAGCCAAAACTAGGGACTTCTATTGTTTATTTAACAAAAAAAATTCACACGAGGAGTGAAGCTGGCCCAACAAAATGGAACCAAACAATGTACCTGGATGGAGAAACATGGAAAAGAATATTTAACTCTCTGAAAAACATTTGTAAGGAATCAAAATTAAAAGAATTTCAATTCAAACTTATTCATAGAATTGTATTAACGTAAAAGGAGCTTTTTCGATGCGGAATCAAAGCGGATGACGAATGCCCCTATTGTGGTGATCATGATTCAATTGATCACATATTTAAAGATTGCGAATGTGTTAAACACTTAGTAAAAAATGTCATCGACTGGTTTAATGCTGTCAATAACTCGAACCTTATCCCAACGATTGAAGAAAAACTATTTGGCATCATGTCCGGCCCATATCATAAAGCACATACTAAAGAACTTAAATTATACGACCTTGTTTATGAGAGACTACATCCACATTTGCAAGACGCATTACAAAGCTATTCACCTCTCTACTTTCGCTGACAAAATCTTATCTAAATACAGAACTAATTGAAAAAATACTCCTCCCCCAATGCAACATAAGAGACAGACGTTTGTAACGGTGTAAATACCTGTAAAGGCGTGCAATGTCTTATACATGTATATACATTATAGAACTTATTTTCTTAATTGTTAAATAGAAAAAATACTCCCTCAAGGCACTAATCTTGTAATAATGTAAACATGGTAATCACATGCAGATGGTAAATAAAGATTAAAAAAAAATCTACTGATGCACTGTTGCTCAATTTGAAGGTTTATTTTTCCCTCGCAAGTCGATTTTGAAGTTTAAGATTTAGAGGGCGACTGTGTAACGGCGATGACATTATTATATTTTTATATTTAGGAGATCATGAATAAGATAAGTTCATATGAAGATTCTGTCAGCGGAGCAGTGGATGTTGCAAGAGAGGTCCAACGTAGAGATCTTGTCACGGAGGAGACCGGAAAAACAATCACACATGAGACGGAGGAACTAGAAGACAGGCTGGAGCGATTGAAAGCTGAGGCAGAAGAAAAGAAGAAAAGGTTTGTTGAAATGTATATTATAAGAAGCTTATTTAATCTTCGATTGCCAATCTGATACCGAGCAACAAAGTAAGACCCGATAATACACTGTCGATGAAGATACATGTATATTCCACGCTACACCGAAGAGAGTTTTAATGTTTGTGTCAGAAAATGGAAGCAGGCGTCTTCCTTAGCGGCAAACTGTTCCGCGTTTTGCAAATTCACCTTCCAATTTTCCTTTAATGGTAGGGGCTGAGGTAATACAGCTGTATGCCAAGAAAAACGTCACTAAAATTGTCAGAAATATATGAATGCCATGAATAATTCGGTCATTTTTTGATTCTGTATTATATTTCTCCTAGGATTACTGCGTCGTTGCTGGATATCGAGAAAGCCACTGCAATTAATGAGGTAATGGTGGCTTCCAGTGTGTCTGTTGCCCACTCTGCACCTGACCAAACTTCAGAAAATGACGAAGGATTTGTTGAACCAAAGCATCATTTTTTTAAGAAGAAAGATACTTATGAGGTCAGTACTAGTATCTACTTATATTTTCTTGGTATTATCAATATATCCGTCGACCAATATCCCAATCCGCTTAAGAAAACTGAAAAGATTACAAAATCGGCCCCCAAAAATGTTTCATTTAACTGGCTCCATTCTTCGGCCAAACACGCTAAATAACTTGACTGAACTCGCACACTATCCGGTCATAAGCGCATAGGACAAAATATGAAAACGTAAGGGCTTTGATAAATACACGTACTTAGGGCTATAAACTGAGGTAAACAACCATTAGAATTAGAAGAAAAAGATTTCAAAGGCAAACAAAGAAATTGCAAAAGAGGAGCACACCCATTTCACATCTCTTATCGTCGGTGAACTCGAAACCTGGCATCGGAATAACACTATGGCCTTTTATGCAAGCCATCTGAGCAATGCAGTCACCCGCCTTGATGTGTAAGCTTATTACAAAGTCTTTAGCCAACAAAATTTGTCAAGCTCGGGAATCTAATTCCGTTGGTGTTTTCTTGTTCCCACCATAAGGTGTTTGATTTTGAAGATTGCATTTCGTTTCAATTGTTGGCCATGTTTAGTATTGTCTTTCATAGAGATCGTTATTTATGGTATATAGTTCTTACTTGCGTAGAAAATACGATTTATTCTGTCAAATTTCCCCCCAAAAAGAGTTAAGGGATGGAGGGGGTTCATTGGAATTGGTTATCGCCAATTGTTTGGATTTGTTCGTCGCTGTTATAGACGTGCTCTATTTAAACAGGAGCGTTTGAATAGCGCGAACAATTTTTGACGATGAAAAGCACATGATAAATCATGATCAGTCAAGTAATTAAGAAAAACTGACAATATTCGAAATTGTAGCCTCCATTGAGCAGGAAAAAGGTGCTAGATCGAACGTTAATTTTTCGACAGAATAGTTCATAACAGGATCATGCAAAACAACGAGGAACTTGTCAGTGAAATATTCTCCCGTGTTACGAATTCGCTAAGTGGGATATAAATGTCAAGTTTTGGATAGGTGGCTGAGACTTGTTAATATTTACAGTGCTGTTTTAGCGGAGCTTCAGCGCGCGAAGCGCGCCAGCGAAGCACCATGGGTAAGAAAAACCCATCAAGTAACCCATCAAGCCGAGAAAATTTGGTTATGACGTCAGCGTACGAGCGACCGAGCGAGCGAGCGAGCGAACGTCCGTCCGCACAGACTCGGGGGGAGGGGGAGGGGCGTCTCGAGATATTCCTCACGGTCACCCATATGGCTAAGGAATGCCATCTTTCCTTGGTGGTTTTTTTTTAGAAAAGTCAGAAAAACACTCATTTCTATTTGCCATGTCAACAAACGATCAGAGAGGTTAATCTAACGTTTCAAGGTAGAGTTTAACTGAAGCAGAATGTGAAAGAGAACGGCAGAGAGCAAGGATTAACAGACAAAGATGTGGCGAGGAAGTTTGCGAAAGAGCAGGCCACGGCTAGAAAGAAGGCGCCATAGTACTACTGAACAATGCTGTGAATTAGAGCCGTCGAGTCAGCGCTAGAGAAAGGAGATAATACCAAACAATTCAATGCCGTGACTTTTGTGATGTAGAGCAAACGAGAGTTATAGAAAAGAGCTGAAATATCCGAGAAATTGACTCAGAAGACTACAGAACTTCGTGCGTCGAGATGTGCAGCCGTGCGAGAAGCCACATAATTTCATCAGGTGATAACAAGAGAAATCAAACGTGTTTCTTGTGTTTAGAGGAAAAAACAAAACGGAAAAAAGTGGTTGATTCGTTGATCTTTCGAAAAGATTAGTTCAGTTCAGTCTTCGCAACTGTCATTGAAAGCTTCTGCCTATAGGATTCAAAATGATGTGAACTGCCAAATTGCGGTAAGCCACTTTAATACATAGCAACTTTCGCCTTTTCCATGAAAATTGTGTGGTTGTTTCGCTTCGGCGAGATAAGCTTGTAGGTTAAGCTTTTATATCTTCGATAGGAGTTTTGGAATCCTTTTTTTTCTATTAGCTTTGCCGTTATGAAACCAAAAATAAAAAATAAAAACAAAAACAAACAAAACGTTACAGATCTCCCTAATTTATCTTATTTGAAACCATATGAGAGAAATTTGAAAAATTTAAACAATAAGACTTGAGTCGTTGAATATAGAGTTGCATATGGTAAACAAATAAGCTTAGGTTTCTGTCGTTTTTCGCCGTATACCAATAACTTCACGTCTAAAAGTAATAAAACTGTATTTGTAAATACTGTCAGGAGAGTCTTGAAGTTTTCTTTGTGTTAGTAGAGACAGCCGCTTTGTAGACTACCATAATTTCTTCTGTTTACCGTTGGAATAAGGAAAACCATTGATTTGCTATCTTTGACAGCTTTTGACGCTCGGTATGTTGTCATGCATCTGCGTTTACAAATTACGGAGACTTCGTCGTTTTGTTCGTTTAATTCATTATTGGGTTTAGTGAGATGCTTTGCTGAATTTCTTGAAAGGTTATTAATAAAGGACTGGTAAAGCTACGGCTGAAAAAAGGATTACGAAGCCGTTGACAAAAATAGCACTTGAGATTTTGCACCTTTTCCGGCGCAATTTTGGGACGAAACAGTTGAATCTACGAAATCGTCCAAAATTTGCTTCACATGTTGGATTACTGTATAATTATTTACAACATCCAAATAAATAACTGAAGCTACGCTTTTAGGCTTGCCTAAATCTATATATTATTTCAGTACTAATTTGTCAGCATTATATTGGTTGGGCAAAAATCAAACATCAAGCGGGTGTCGGTCGGGGGAGAGGACACAAAGGGAGATAAGAGAATTATGCGCGAAATCTGCAACTTTCGACAACTTCATTAAACGCGCTGGGAAATAAGATGTGCTCAGCCAAACAAGGATTGCATTAGAATACGGCGCCAAAAAATCAACCGCTTATGGAGGTATGCGTCACCGCTAATTCATGCTTTTTTTCCGAGTTAGAAGACAAACTTGGCTTAGCGTTTAATTCTGTTGCGCTGCGAGATATGTGCACCAATACCTGTGGTGGATAAAAAAAATTGTACAAAGCACAGTCAAACAAAACACGTGCTTCGCTGTTATGAACATGACCCGAAAGAGCACAAGCTACCAAGGCTCCAGCTGACAAAGGACATCATACTACAAACAATGGTGTCCAGAGAAAGTAACGAAACCAGCTTAAAAAACCGTACACACCTTTTCGTAATCTGCTTTCTCTATTCGACGAGCAGAAGGTTCTGAAGATGGGCAAAATTTCACGAAAACTCTCTGTCGCAACTCGAATTCTCAAAGCTCTTGTGATTGAAATGTTCCGCACTGTCCGATTTCGTCATGCGTAGTGCATTTGGTCAGCAGAGGGCGTTGGAGCAGCATCTCGAAGTTGTAACAGAAAACGCGCGGCCTCCCTCTTTCTCTCGAGTGTATTTCCTAGGTAAAATAACTAAATTAGCAACTAGTGTATTTCTGCTGTGCTGGCTGTTGTTTAGTTCTAACAGCTTGTTTATATAGGCTGGGCAAATACCAATACCCAAAAACAGCACATGTTAAACCAATGCAATCAACATTTTCTTTCCACCGAGTCTATAACACTAGTATAGAAAACGGCAATTGATTCTGCTAATGTTACCCAAAGCACAGCTACAATGTACAATGACTACAATAGCTTAGGGTAATTTGTAAACTGTTTTCCACTGATGCGGCCTTCCCATTTTCCTATTGTTCTAATGCATTTTATCTTCGAATGACCTTAGTCACTCATAACCCAGAAGATGAAAGAGTTTAAGAAAGAAAACAAGTCTATGAACGAGTGGATGGACGAGACTGAAAAGTTGGTCAAGTCACTGAGCGTGAATATGGATCCGAAGAAAGCGAGCAGAGTACAAAATAAAATTAACGTGAGTACACAACGCCAACTTGATGCTTTTCGGTTTATTTCTTCTTATCCTTATCAAACCCGCTCCCAAACGCGTTTTCAATAAGACGTTAATGTTACCTGACGATAGGAGACCATCTGGCTTTTGTGACATTTTCCCTTTAAAAGTAAGATTTTTCACATGACAGGTTTTCATTCAGAAGATCTCACTAGCCAGTTGCTGCTTTATCCAGTCAATCCTCAGCTTTGTCAGAGTTGCATGACGTGGCCTTTGATACATGAATTAATGGTGTCTTCTTAACAATTATTCCACGAGTGTGCATTGGATGTATGAGATGGTAGGCCATAGTGCTGAGTTGGCTGTGACTATCTTATGTCTAACATAAAAAGGGTGATTAGAATAATTGTTTCATTAAAAACACATCGAAAATATAGCAAATTAATCTAAAGGAAAACAGTTAAAAAAGACCTAAAAAATCACGCATACACTCACCATATTCATATAGCAAGGTATAATCATGGCTCATAACCCATGCATGATGGCGAAGCCAAAAAAAATTTTGGAATTGCATTATCAAATGATCCGGTTTTTAATAAGCTGTGTCATTCAGTGGTTTTCATTGGAGTGTCGAAAGTAATTAGGCAATTACTTTGGTTTTGGTTTTACTACGGTTTGAGATTGCCTGAGTAGTCTAATTGGTAAGTAATTGGTTTGGTTTTGGTTTCACGACACTCAATTGAAGACAGCTCCAAGGTAGTGAATTGAAAAGGACTGTTCACGTCACAAGACCACAAATCCACAATGTTAAGAACAACTAAAAAAGACATCAGACTAGAGTGTTGTGTGGCCCCATTTCTTACACATTTCGTGCTGTAAATACTTTGTTTCCAGATGCGATATGGGGAAATAAAGGACAAACAATCTAAAGTAGACTCTGTCAAGCGGCTGAGCAAGCAGATTGAGAACGAGACTTTAGACCCAGCAATCAGCCAGCCGTTTCTAAAGGGAGCAGAAACACTGGAGGAAAGGTGGAGCAAGATCAAGGAGATGATTGAAACTTATGGCGAAAATGACGCTGGAAGCAAAGCTTCATCCGGCAGCTGCTGCGGCGTGTTCTTGAAAAAGAGACTTCTTCCAATGTGGTCATATAATTAAGGAGTGCATGCATGGTCACTCAATCAAAGACTGTAATGATACTGCGTATTAATCTGTCAAGGTACGAAGGTTGCTTGTAGAGATTTAAGGGGTTAAATAGTCATTGTACTCCGATAACAAGCGAGCAGAAATGCGAATAAACGTTACGAAATGTAAAGGTAATAAATGACATGAATGTAGCTCCTTTTTGTTCACAAATGGATGGGATGGATATAGGTCAATGTAGGTAATAATCGGTACCTTAATGTCCCCTAACGGATGCTGGGTACAATAGGCCACTGTTGGTGAATTTATTATATGAACAAATGTTACATGTATGATTAGATGCTTCAGTAAAAGGACGTCTTCCTAGGCTGCATAAAATTATAGAAAAGGTACGTATGTATGTGACCACTTAGGTATTAATTAAGAGACTGGATAGTCCAGCTCTTTCAGGCGATTCTGTCACTTGAAAAAGTGGTCTTTGTGTAAAATATATTACGCTGAATTACATTCAGTTGATTTGTATGCGAATGAAGTCTGTATAATTACCTTTTTTCGGTCATTAAACTGTTATATCCTGTGTCTAAAGGCCAGGCCGGGGTTGTTTGGAAGGTGGACGACGCTATCCCTCGCATAAGTCACCATACATCCGGCGGAAAGTATGATTTGTTCTGTTGACACTCATCCACTGGATAGCGATAACTTCATGGAAAATACGAGTGTGCGATGTTCACTAGTTGATTAGTATTACAAAACGAACCAGTGTGCGCAGCGCAAGAGTGAGTTTTCTGATACATACATGTAGTAACGAGTGACTAAAAATTGTACAAAGCATTTTCCATGAATTATTGTGTTTATTTCATAGGTACTGGGAGTTTTACCTCCAACATTTGCATTTTACATCTCGTTCCGTTTTTTGAGAGGTATTTTTTTTTGTTCTAAACTAAATTCGTCAACTGAGCAACCTGAATCAAAGCTTCCCTCGGCGATTTTTCAAAGCGAACAGGTTTTTCTGCAGCGGCTCTCGGATGACTTTCTCTTCAGTACGCTCATTCATCATCAGCGAAATTCTGTTTGCTTTTCTAATTGGACAAACGATATTTTTCACGGTGTCAATTAATTCGTGCTCCTATGTTTGGCTACCATTTAGAAGCAGCATTTTATTCACCTTTATTTTCGTGGGTAAACGTCAGTACCTATGAAATAAAGAGTTCTCCGCCTCCTCGGGATCCGGGGGAGGGTACTTAGCAAAGTTTAATAGGGCGAGGCTCCGCTTGAAGTCCAACCATTTACCATTTTATATACCATTTTGACAGAAAAGGCACGGTACCGTTTTATGTACTTTTCATTGAAAAAAGGTACCCTTTTCACATACCTACTTGTTGTCATTTTCATGTAGTGCTTAATGAATACACTGATACAGCCATAAGGTGCGGCTATTAGAAATATTTTAATTAAAGGCTCTTTTAAATACTTATATATCTAGGTGGGTAGGTAGGAAGGTAGGTAGGTGGGTAGGTAGGTTGCCTTTATTTATACACGATATTGAGAAACTTTTATATACCTGAAACCGGAAAAAGGTACCCCTTCCGGGTGGTGCCTTCCCATATAGGCCATTTATAGGGAGTACCTATCCCCGGGATCCAGCCTTCGAAAAAACCGGGGCCAGTGCATGAACCTAGGATAACGTGACCAAGCTTGACAGACGTAACGTGATCCAGGAGAACAAAGTTTCGACTATGACGACAAAGAAATTTTTACCAACGATTTCAATGTAAGAGGTAGTCGGATACAAGAACAAATGTTCTTCAATTGATCAACCAAGCAGTATTGAAAGTACCGCTGCTTTTCAAGGTTGTAATGGGTTTTCTGAATGCCAGACAACTAAACTACACTAAAACTTCAGCTTTAGGTATAGTTTTATCGTTCCCCCTCCTCCCGCCCCTCCCCCCCCCAAAAAAAGAACCCTTAATGATAACTAATGCAACATGCAACATAATGGAGTGGAGGAATAGAATACGGTAAATTACGTGGCGATTGCACAGTTAAGAGTACACCGGGTGGTTCAAGTGCTGCTTTTGAGTGACACAGGACCCTCTTTCTGGAGGAAAAACTATCCATTTTCGTGTCTGTCCCTTACAGATAGCTAAGCATTATATCAATGAGAATAACAGACTTTTCAAGTAACCTTTATTAATCAGCCAGCTACTACGGCAACTCTATCGCCCTCTGTATACGAACATGAGAAGAGGGCAAAACGTTTACCAATTACCAATATCACTTATTACAAGAACTAACGCGGAACGTCTTAATGATAGCACACTTCTCTTAACATCAACCCCTGAGATAATAAAGTAAAAGCTAATGGCCCATTTTGATTACAAAGATCCACGCTTCAAAGGTCGGGCCATCTGAACAAAACTAACTTTGATTTG
>Ga0126343_10000586_pt1 | contig 14538 bp, 10 predicted proteins | sample Cyp2metagenome_FD_92531 | JGI IMG/M metagenome (GOLD analysis project Ga0126343, IMG submission 92531) | Coral microbial communities from Lord Howe Island, Old Settlement Bay, Australia - Cyphastrea 2 metagenome | ecosystem: Host-associated > Invertebrates > Cnidaria > Coral ... | reverse complement strand
CTATATTCATTCGCTATTTTCTCACCTTTTGTACATATATATTTTCACCCCTGCTTTTTACACCTCACTTGTTAAAGATTGCAGACTGGCAGTCGAAAGCTTAGTTTTAAAACTTTTTAACCAAAGAACGTCTTTTAACTTTTCAATTATGCCCCCTGGTTATTCATCGATTTTTAAACTGGTTTAATACTACATACAACCTCAACGTCACATAATCTGGCCTGATTGAGCTTATAATCATCGCAACGAAAGATCAGTTGTTTCAATTCAATGACGAACTTTACGAACAGTTGGGTTCTCCTCTTAGTCCTCTTATGGCTAACACCTTCATGTGTAGTCTTGAAGAACAACTTCAGCTCCGGGACAAATTACCATCATACTACAAGCGCTACGTTGATGATACTTTAACTGTCATGAAGGATGAAGTGTCTGGCTATTCCTTCCTGCATGTTTTGAATGACCTCCACCCAACTGAGAACACACTCCCTTTCTTAGGCATGGTCTTAAGAAAAGACAGTCAGAACATTACCGCTAGTGTATATGTGAAACCGACCAATACTGGTTTATTGTTACATTACGACAGTCATGTTGATAATCGTTACAAGAAATCCTTAATTATTACTATGCTAGACCAAGCTTTTAAGCTATCATTGAACTGGTCACTATTTCATGAAGAGCGTATCCGTCTCAAGACCTTATTCCTACAGTTGGCATATCCTGAACACCTTATTCACTCTATAATCTCCAATTTTATTACATCCAAACAATCACCAGCACCTCCACGCGACTCCACACCTGACCTACAATCAGCACGAAGCGTTCTACCATTCAAGGAACAAAAATCAGCTGACTGTGCGCAAACAGTTGAAGGAACTTGGTAAGCTGTTAAACATTGACTAATGCCCAGTTTTCATATCTCGAAAAGTTGGAGAAGATTTGAAACATAAAGAAATCAAGCCCTCGTTGATCAACGAACAATCAGTAGTTTACACATTTGAATGTGGCTGGTGTGACGCCAGCTATGTTGGTTACACGAGTCGGCATCTCTACCAACGAATCAATGAACATAAAAGATCTTGATCAATATTCAATAACATCCAAAGTCAACACCCATCAAGAACAATAACATCTAATAATTATGTTTCACATTCTTAAGAAATGCTCCGGCAAATTTGATTGTCTTCTGTATGAAATGTTCCTTATTCGCGAGCACAAACCGTGTCTAAAAATTCAAAGTGACTTGATAAAAGCAAAACTTTTCACCTAGCCTCTAGGGACTAAGAACTTGACCTTGAACAATAATATTCTTGTTATCTGTTGAATATTATATTTTGACCTGATGATGGTTTCATGAGGACACCGAAAAATATTATTGTCTTAAATATGATTCTACCCGTAATTTTCATTATCAAAATACACAGGACAGACGCATTAAAAACTGACATCAGTTTGTTTTTTGCTAAAACAAATTGTCAAATTTCCCACTCTTGCTTTCTGAGAAGCCTGACATGTGTTAGTTTTAAAAGAATGATAGAAGCTTTAAGAAAAAATAGCTACAGCAATCTTTAAAACGCCAACACTAGCTTTAATAAGAACACTCCTACTGTCAAAATAATGTAATTATTGTGTTTTTAAGACTACAACATAAGGTGTAATTAGATTTGGTACTTTGTATGTAAGTATAAAAACAATAGTAGTTTACAGATATTAGTATATTAGTTTCGTAAAGTAAAAAAGGCCTTACTCTTGGTCATCGTTTGCTTGTTTCCTTAGCAGGTTAACTTCATACAACTCTCGCTCTAGTCGTCGCATGTCAGTTTGACGAGACCTAGCAAACAAAAGAAGAAAGAGATAAACAATAAAATACAAAAAAATTTTAATCAGTTACTGACTGAATAAAGAAATGAGTCCCCATCCCAAATAAGTCTTTATTAGGTCATGTACTTTCCAGTAATGAGAAAAAGATCTAAGTCCACAGAGGAAGGCAGGCATCCAAGCGAAGTGATAATCCAATGAGGCAGTAGATAAAAGAACAAGGAGTACTCAACTTGTTTATAATTTTGTTTGTTGTTGTTTGGTGGCGAGGTAACTTCCCTGATGGCAAAGTGACTATACACCATGCTAAACAACGCATTTAATCAAACAAAGATATTTAGATTCGATAACAGCTGCTTTTGAAGTCCTTTACCAACAAACAGGTTTAACAGAGAGATTTTTACATGCAGTTCTTACTCTACAGGGTTTCAGTTTGTGAAATTGATTGGCCATCCATCAACGAGTTACCACTAGGGCATAATCAACATCGACATTGCATGGGGAACAAGGAGAGTAGGGCCAGTGAAATGAGCAATTGCACACGTTATGAAGATTGCAATTATAAATGGGATGACTATAACAACAGTTAGGCAAATACAATCTGGTAAGCATATCATGTAACAAAGTAACTACTGTATGGAATGAAGCAACTTTTGTATGGAGCGAAGTAACTTTGATTATGGAGTGGACTGAATATTGGTTGGGGTGAAGTGACTGGGGGTGAAATGACCATGGGGCAAAGTGACCAGATACCTGAAGCACAAGTCCAGATGGGCCCAGATCTCCTTTGAGGACACAACATTAACTGGTGGCGTATGTTATACATGTATATGTACATGAATGCCTGCTAAATGTTCTTTACCTAACAGTATTTTGTAGTCTAAGAATTTGCGCTCTCTGATCTTCAGATGTGGAAAGACGCAACTGGAACCTCATTCTCTGAAGTCTGTCAAACGCTTCCTGTTGACAAAAATAAACTTTTGAAATCTGACATCACATTAAACTGCACATCGAATAACATAGAAATAATAACTGACCTTTTTTTTAGGTTCTGTGTACAATACAACATTGTGAGCAATGTCAATAAGCATTGCATACTGTGCCTGAAAAATGAAAACATAAAATAATAACATCGATAAATTGCTAACAAGATAGCCATTGCGAGGCAAAAACTTTACTGACTAACGCACATCACCCAAATAACATTAAAAATCAATTACTCATACATGAAAGAAGGAGCACAAATACAAAAACAGTCAAAGCTCTTCTAGCTGACACTGCACCACCACCACCACCATCATCATCATCATCAGACTAATAATACTAATAACAATAATAATCATCATCTTCATCTTTATTTTAAAACAACATTGCAAGAATTGGCCAAGCCTGCAGATAGCAAGGGCCAGTTTAGGTGGGTCAGTCTATTATAATCTAAATATTACAAATCTTTGGATCTTGTTTACAAATACATTACAATAGCAGAAAAATAAAAAAAGGAAATAAAATGGAAAGGTGGGAAAGAATGATACATGTAGAAGACTCTACACTGAATTGATTGTAAGTAGAATTGTTCAATCTTGTATGCCTCAATAAAATAAATGAATCTTCTTTTTAGAACACTTGGCAGTATAATGTGACCTTCCAAGGAAAAACATATGTTAGCGCTTTTCGATGAAATGACTTTTTTGTATTTCTGAATTCTGAGCTTGAGTGATTCATTATTAATTTTAATAGTTCTCTGACAGCATGGTATCTCAATCCACGGTTAAGTAACAATTTTTGATCAAAAGGCTTTATGAGCCAGCTCATGACATTCATTACACTTAATACTAGATACAATGGACAGTAAAACAAGTCATTTGGCATTTGGTACGTTAGGCCTAGTTCAGTTTTCATGAGCTGAACCTAATATAATAAATTAAGTACATGAAAAGCTCTGCATCTGAATGGCAAGAGCATAGTTGGTGTCACTCTCCTTCTTTTGGATGTACATTGCTGGGGCCAAGGTTGAAAAACACTGCTTTAATATTGAGTATCGTGCTGCTTCAGTGGAACCACCTACATGTATGACACCTTATTTGCATAATAAAATAACTCAATGTCTCAATAACCCAAAAATGAAAAAACATGCTTGAAAAAGGAATAAACCATTCTTCTTTACTTTGAAAAGCCTTTCAAGTAAGCTGCAATTATTTTTTACTTCATAGGCACTTTACAACAATAACTTTGAGATACAGAGTGAGTGCCAGATGAATAGGTTGTTACAATGGTGGTCTAGCTAGATATGGTTGTATGATGAGAGTGGTTGCAAAGAGAACACATCTACTCCATACAGTAGACCCCACTTCACTTCACCACTTTGCTATTACAGCCACTTTTCCTTGACCTGAAAAAATAGTCAGTCTACTCTAACCAGACTTTGGTGGGCTATTGGTGGGGAGTTAAAAAATTACAAGATTTCGCAAAATATAAGTTGAATGAACTGAAAAACAGATTAGTCATTTTCAACCATCCAGTTAGCTTTTGAGCTGTGTAAGCAACTTACTGAGTTTGTGGAGATCTCTAATAACTTGTGTCTGATGGTGAATGTGTTCACTGCAGCATGGCTATCCTCTTGAAGGTGGCTGGAAGATGATGGAGGCTAAAGAAAGAACGATATGACATCATGAATAATGAAGCTTTATATTTGATTGAATCCACTGGATCGACCAACTATTTAACATTGTCCACTAGAATGGAATGTCTCTTTCATTCCAATCAGGTCACCAATACTCTTAATCTTGGTTTGATGTTTAGGGGCCCTCTCCTTTTTCTTTTAGGGGACTTATCATTTGGACCTCTCTTGATACTGTACACATATCAAGGTGCATAGAAGTGCTGTACATGCTTGCAAATACTCCCGGTCTGCAATCGATCTCCGGGCCGAGTTGTTAGAAAAGCCGGCTAAAACACTAAGCCAGGATTGAAAGTTAACTGAAGTAATTTTTCTTGTTCAAAAATGTTTTAACTGCTTGCCTTTTGTGTAGTATGAGCTTAGTGCTACTGCCGTGCCAAACTCAAATGAATTTGGCTCGGCAGTGGCACAACGATAGGATGGTAGTGGTTTGAAACGTCGAACCTAATTCAGTCGCAGCAAATAGAATTCAAAAGACAAAACAAACTTTCCATCCAACGTTACTATATCCAAATAATGCAAAATACATTAAATCAATTTATGAATTAAGTTCGGCGCGACAATAGCACGCAGTTTGAAAGCAAGTCGTGCTACTGCTGTGCGGCACGGCAAGGCTTGCCGTGGTAAGTAGTCATGCCAAACCTAATTCAGCCGTGCCGAACTTAATGGTTTCAAATGGCGTGCTGCTGCCGTGCTTAAATCGAAATGACAATTTCATTTGAGTTCGGCACGGCAGTAGTGCGACATTTGGAACAGGCCTTAGGCAAGCTTAAAACTGAAGGACACACGTAAACAAAAACCTCACTGAGATGTTACAACCCCGGTTGTTCAAAACATGGATAAGGCTTTCCCCCGAGTAAATCTCCATCCAGCGGATAGCGTTGTTTGTTTTGTTAAAAGGTGGATAGTGATTTATCCAGTGGATAGCGTTATCCAGCCTTCGAACAATATACACATACATACATACATACCTACCTACCTACCTACCTACCTACCTACCTACCTACCTACCTACCTACCTACCTACCTACCTACCTACCTACATACATACATTTATTGTAACTCCCAAACTCTGCTTTTCAGTCACAATGTCTACAACATTATTATAACCTAAACATATCTAGATAAATACAAAAAAACTAATACAATATAGTTAACGTGCAAATAAGAGCAATAAAAGATGTATCCGTTGATTAATTAAGGGAAGGGAAAAAAGGGTTAAAAGAATTCGTCAATGAGTAATTTTACCACTAAGAAGCACATTGAGTAGACGGCGCCTAAAACCACTAACATTCTAAGCCAATTGCAGGTCATTCGGAAGATTACATGAATTTCACAACTTGCATCCACAGTACCTGAATGCGCGTTTAGCCAGATATTCAGGGACTGAGTCGTTTACGTATTTAAATACCATTACAGCATCGTTAAAAAAGGAGGCTCTCCTTCACAGTGAGCCAGTTAAGGGATTTTACATGTATGCCTTGAGAGATGTGGTCAAATTTCTTAAGATCTAATACGATACGGGCGGCAAAGCAAACAACGGGGGCCTGACATAAAAACTCTTTCTAATTCCGGGTTAGCATAATTAGGCTTTGAACAACCTAGCCCAGGACTGCAAATGATCCCCAAAGTGGACAGAAAATGATGCCCAAATTTTAACGCAAATCATCCCTGGAATGGGAAGTGGATTTATTTTATCCACTTTCTTTCTTAAAATTCCCAACAGCTAATTTAAATGCAATAATTACCATCTACTGTATTAGGTAGCACAAGCAAGATGTACATGTACACTATTTGAACAGTTGAAATCAGTAAATTTCACGATTGTAAAAATGATATCCAGCATCATGAATTACAATGTACATGACAACCACATACTTTCAGACTGGAATATGCATACTGTCAAATTTTTTGTTACTGTTTAGCCTTAAAATGCCTAAAAATAGACACTGATTGATGACCTACATGTAAAAGACATCTAATGAACCACTTTTAACTGTTAAACAGTATAACACCCTATGTGCCACTGGCATTATGGAATTGAGTGAGTGAGTGAGGGAGTGAGTGAGTCTAATGCAAACAAAATTAACTGGAACATGTAATAACAATATCACCAACTTTATTTTACTTGATACATATTTTAAATAATAAAAGTATGCAAGTTAAAATGACAATGCAAGAAGAGAATATTAGCTAACGGGGGGTTAGATGTTTGCAAGTTCTCACAGAAAAGGAGAAGATAGTTGAAATTGAAATTACAACCCAAGCAACATCAATTCAATCACCATCCAAACTTCAAACCCCTATGCCAACAAATGGGATAACTTATTTAGGCACATCTCAAAAATGACAGCACATAATAAATTAAGACAATTTTCTCTGAAACTACTTCATAGGATACCACTGTCCAAAAAGGAACTTAAAAGATACAAAATTAAACTGGACAATGCATGGGTTTTTTTTTGCAATCTCCAGATTCCATTGAACACACCTTCCTGGCTTGCCCTGTTGCTGAGGACTTTAACTAAGAAATGATGATACATGTATGTTTCTTGAAACAACGAACAGAAATCCCAATTAATATGACTAAACAGCAGATCCTTTTCAATGATTTTACACTACTCGTAGGACCACAACATCTACTGAGGTGGAAATTCGGAATTTTCATAGCACTAGTGAAAAAGTACAGTATTGTGCAAAAGTAATGCAAACGTATTTCGCCGAAATTCGCGACTTTTCTTGGCTTTTCGCGATCATTTTTTTGTGCTGTCATCTCACTAAGGAAGGGTAAACTTGTCTATTTCCATAACAGTTCTATAAGACTCACCTGGATATACTTCAAAGGTTTCCTTTACTGTTTAGTTTATGTTAAAAGCATCGCAGCTCTTACACAATCATTCTTTGGTCATTCTTGGTTTAGGGTTGTAGGCCGCAAAGGCCACTCGCCAACCCACGCCATGTTTTTGTGGCCAAGACTCCGCTTGTACTTAATGTTGTATTACCACAGCAACTGCTAGTGCTGACTAATTGGGCTCAATAAAAATAAAAATATGCAGTGCCTATCTTTTCTGAAAACATAATGATATTATTCTCGAAAACACCGCAACGAACAAAAATCAAAATCACTCGTTTAGTTTGATCATCAAAATGTAATGTACCTACGGACTTATTGTACGTTTACATTTGTTTTAAGACCACTTACCTGACTAAGGGAAAAAAAAAAACTACAACACCCTTTCTCCCAAACCTCTGCATCTTGATCTTCCTCTTTTTTTCTCATCCTTTTACCCAGACTCTAAGAAAAGTACTTTGTCTTTTTTATTCATAAACCCAACGGACAAAGGAAAATCGTTGTTCACTCAGCTGCTTAGCGACCCTCGAAACATCTTTCGAAAATTTGATGACTTTTCGTAGAAAAGTTGCAAGAACAAAGGACGAATTTCGATGAATTTTGTTTGCATTACTTTTGCACAATACCATATATCTATGACTGTAAAATGATGGAAAAATTTCCTCTTGGTAATCAATTCCAACAAAAACTGAATAATCAATGAAAATCAAAAATAGTGGAGATTGAATAGCTAGATCCTGATAACCAGCAACCAGCACTGCTTCACCTTATAAAAAATGTGATTTTAAAGTTATATAGAAATCTATGCCAAATTTTGCTAAGCGAATATTGCAAATGTTATTATACTGTACCCCAGGAAGCATGGCTCAACAAATGTAGCCTTTCTATTGTTTTTTAGAAATAATATTATTGTTGTCTTGTAGTTACATGTATAGTGTACTTGAATTATTTTCTGTAGTGTCTGTCATATTGCATGTCAATGTAACCCAAAGCTGTTAATTACAGTCCCTTTTTCTGTAAGTAACATATTGTAAGTTGGTTGTATGTAGTGTGTAGACTGTTATGTGTAGATATGTACTCCCTAGACTGTTCTCTGTAATCAAGCAACTCATCATCTATGATGATAATTAATATTATTTAAATAATATTTATATCTTCTGATCAATAGTGCTTTACAATCACCGTAAAGATAAAATATAGTTATAAATTATAAAATTACTTCTTAAAAAGATGTCTTAAGTAGAGATTTAACACTGTCAAGTGACGTTGATTGACAAAGCTCTACAGGCAGGCCATTCCAGAGTTTCAGAGCTGGTGCTGAAAATGATCTGGCTCCCAATGTTCACAAATTCTCTGAAGTGAATGCTGTCAGGACTGTTTGGGTTACTTCGCAGAAAGCTTACTACACCAGCCCAAAGTTGAGATGGTGTCTGAGCAGGGTTTCGTTTAGGGTGCACTCGAAGAAATACACTCAAAGAAATGCTCTTATTTAATTTCTGTTTTCAGGCTTGATTTCTGCTGATCTCTCGTTTACTCAAGTCGTCCTCTTAAACAATAGCTAGTAATCGAACCTATTCTGTTTAAGTGGCATCTTTTAGGGGTATAATGAAGCTCAGGCAAGTCTCCTGTAGGAGTTAAATTCAAATTTTCTGACAAGTACTCCATGCCTTTTCATATGGGAGTTTCCCCCCCCCACCAGTTTCTAAATGCCTAACAAGAAGTGAAGGAACGAAGGAGCAATGGAGCGAAATCGACCCACCACTACAACTTGGAGAATAATAAATATTTTCCAAGTTAAAAACTAAGGGAGTAGCACCATTACCATAGCTACACCTTTGATTTTGGGCATCCACACTATTGTTAATTGACAGCTGTCACAACAGCTGTCGACCCAACTCTTGGGTAGAGTTAAATTAGCTTAAGTAGGCTAACATCAGCTATGGTCACAATTTGAGCTACAGTACCAAATACAGTAAAGTATATGTTCTCATAGATCTACATGTGCTGTTAGAAACTCAGTTTAACTTTCTAGCCATTAAGAAAAGAAATTGGAAAACAATGTTTATCAAGTATGTTTACAAACAGCCAAACATTGTTGGTAACCCATAGCTATATTGTGTAACAATTTGGGAACAATAAGCAGACACGATGAGAAATCACATAGCCTCTAACTCACCACAACTTCATGCACATGCTCCTCTGCAACAGGATCCAAGTCTGGGCTGAAATAAACAAAGTAGAACTCACAGCTACATCGTGCCACAATCCTTTGTAACTGAGTAGGTTCTTGTCCAGCACCACTGCAAACAACAGCATTCACCATGCCCCCAACAGCCTCACCTGAGCCCACAATATTGGCTAGCTCAGCAATGTCAAAGGAATTCTTATCTTGCCGACCTGTTATCACTGAGGTGCTCAGCCATGGGGTACTGTCTAAACCAATGTTATCCTCTGCACCAACTGTAGCAAAGTACTGTACAATGGAAACAGAGTATCACATGTAATACCTCCCTACTTTTCAAGTTTACACGTGACTTAACCGTGGAGTCGCAGTAATAAAATAACTCTTACTTTAATACACACTAATTGGCTGTTGGTTTCCACAATTCCTGCCCATACATTACGACTGACACAGTTGCAGCTCTTGTAAGCCGACACCCTGGACACACGAAAAAAAGTGTCGGTAACTGGAGCTGGCTGCTTATGAAAATGGTTCTCAGACGTTGCCACTAGAGGTGTAGGGGATAGATGGTCACTCACAGGAGCTTGCCGAGCTAACAATAAATACGGTACCATATCGGAAATACAAAAAATACCACCATGTAAAATGACATTTTTATTATATTGTGCCCTAAACTGTAACACACTACAATAAAATGACTGTAGTTTTTAAAGTGGGGAACAAAAAAAGAAAAGACTATAACTAAAAACAATCTCTGGCTAAAATGATTAAAAACTTCGAGTTTCGACTGCCCGAACTGCAGTCTTCGACAGGTAAAATGAATGATGAGAAAGGGATGAGAAAATTTGAACAAAAAGCGTGAATTGCAAAATAAAAATGTAAACAATTATGAATGTTTGTTAAAAAGAATGTTGTATTGTCCAGGTAATGGCCAAGAATTGTTATCTGCATTAGGTGTCACTCTGGTATGCCACGCTTCTAATGTTCTTCCGTTAGCAGTAAAAGTCAAAACGTTAGAGGGGAGAGTGCAAGTGTTAGTGTTAGCCTGTATCTGTTAGCCGTTAACATCATACCGTTAAAATGGAAAGCATAACACTACAGAGCTGTTAGAAAAAAATTAGCATCTGTTTGAGGCTTAGTACAAGCTATTGCTTGGCATACAGAGATTACTTAAATATTTACACTTTGTTCAGAATTATCTGGCTCACTACTCCCTGAGCCTCTTGCATACCATTTCTTCGAAAAATTGGTTATTTCTAACTCTATCAAAGCATGTCTTTTCAGTTTGCATTGATTGCACTGAGAGGCCAGAGTAAACAAAAGAAACTATGTTTGAGGTCGTGCCCGTGCCCGACTTCCAATACACACGAACAGTTTCTTCAAGTTTTCATAAATAAAGGATTCAATTGATACAAATATTTAAGGAAAGAATGAGTAAAAGTACAATAAGCTTACCTTTCATTTCTTCTACTTGGTTGTGAAGTATGTGCTAGTTTCGAGTGTCTTGATAGAAACCAATTGCAAATCAAAAGTTGTCTGTGCTACTTTATTTTGTATGAAGGACGTTTTGAGAATTAAATGTACTTTCCAGTGGCAGTAAAATGAATTTTTCAGAATTAAATGAAAGCAAAAATGCGAAAACCCCAACCACAAAAAAGTTAGTTTAATATTTAATTTGGCATTAAATTTTCGTGGGCATGTAGACCTATTTCTGTAGTGATTTGTTCACTGGTCTTTGGCTGTACACTTTGCATGGCAGCAATTGCTAATGCTCAAGCAGATCAGATGCAAGCGTTAAGGCACTTTCACGGTTATCTGTTAGATTTTTTTCTCAGCCATTAAACGGTTGCCATTCGTTTTCATGAGTCATTAGGCAGGATTACTAGGCCATTAGACCATTAGGGCAAAGCGTTAGAACATTGTTACAAGCCGTTAGGCAAGGCTTGCTAGCCGTTAGAAAGTTAAAACAAAGTGTTAGAATGCTTCGAAGGCCATCCATTAGTTATCCGTTAGTTTTTTGCCGTCCAATGGATACATTGTAAGTGTGAAAGTATGTTTTCCTGCGAGCAGTCACATTTTACTCGTCAAAGACTGCAGTTCGGGCAGTCAAAAGCTCATAGTTTTTACTCATTAATTTTTAGCCAGGGACTGTTTTTAATTATAACTATGGTTCATCCTGGCTGGGGCCCTTCAATATTTTTACATTAAGGAAAGATTGTTGTGAGGGGATATGGTTACGGCTTACAAATTCCTTGCCAGTATGTTTTTTATGGGGACATTCAAATGTCAGTCTTAGCTAAAATCGAAATGCAAGTGCCCATATCCAGCCTAAAAATCTGAAAAAATATCCAAAAAAATGTGTTTTGGCAAAAAAGCTTCAGGAGTCAATGGGTTAAGGAAAAAGAACTAAGTTTACGTGGACACTTAATGAGCACTCTATGACCGTCACTTTTCAAAATAGTGTTCCAACAAATCAAAAAATCAAAGGATCTGAATCTTTTAAGACTCTCTTAACTTCTTAGCAGTAACACAGTCCCTGAAGCACACAGGCTTCTTGACAATTCACAATGAACTCTGCCCAGTTTGTTGACTTATTAACGGACTGTCTGCAATTTGGTTTTCAGTTTCTCCTCCCTTTTCTAGAAGGCACTGGGTTGTTTCCAGACGCTCCTGTCATTGTTTGGTCTATTGTGCTTGTTGCACTTCTTTACGCAAGCAGTACTCCCCTGAATTCCTCTCCAGCCTTTAATCTGACTGTTACCTTTGTTTCAGTCTTCTGAACAACTTTGAAAGGACTTGGACAGAAGTTAGTTGAAAGCTCGTTAGACTTTTCCGCTTTCAATAGAATAGTATCGCCAATCTGTACTGACTTCGGCGTTCCACCTCTACATGCATTGGCATAGGCTTTACCCTTCAACTTACATTGTATTTGACTAATCGGGATCTTGAACTTCTTCTCTCGGCCCCTCTACAGTTTCTCTTCTCAACTCCAGCAACTTTGTCCTCATCTCCGCCCAGACATCAGGCGTGGCAGCTGTGGTTGCTTGCGGAATGGAATGGTACACTGCCAGCCAAGTAACCAACTCAGTTCGACAATTTTTCCCTTCTAAATTAGCAATCTGAAGAGACTTGAGTAATGAATGGTTTTGGTGTTCATCCTCGCTGTTTGCTTGAGGCCACACTGGTGTTGTCCTATGATGCTCAACAACTTGCGCTTGTAGGAATGACTCAATTTCATCAGACAAAATCGGCAGACCATCATTTGTCACCCATTATCCGAGGGGTGATTGCCTCTCAAATCTTGGTACTTATTGTAGACTTCAAAACAGCAAGTTCCAGAAATCTACTAAATTAAACAACCACCACTAAAATGCTTTCTCCTGTGGATGGGGTCCTAATAAATCTGCACTGCAGTCTTGCGAAGGAGCAGTTGGAGGCAAAACACAAGACGTCAGATTAGGTTGGTCACAATTTGAAGCAACTTGACAGCCATGGCAAACCCACAAACTGTCGACATCTTTGTCCATTCCTGGCCACCACACCTTACTTTGAAGCAAATACTTTGTCTTTATCACCCCCTGATGACCCTCGTGTGCCCGTCTGACTACATTATCTCGCAAGACCTTGGGTATCACAATCCTTGTACCATGAAGGAAAAGCTCACCATAGTGCATAATTCGTCTTTGACATGTAAATATGATGGAATTGTACACTGTTCCCAGTTCCCATATTTCACACAGTTCTTCACTAAGCACATGTACAGGTCCTCATACAGTAAGACCCCTCTTCAATATCCTTTGGTGATATAAAGCTACAGGCACGCAGCTTTCTACAATGACTCTGATGAAATCATATTCATCATCACGCAGGGGTTTAAATAGGAGCGACACCTGGGTACCGTATACTCTGAGTACACTACCTGCCTTTGCTCAAATGAGGTACAAGTACACTGAAATACAAAATCAAAACCCACACTAACCAAAACTTCTCTTCACTCTTAGCCCCATCTAACCAGGAATTGCACTCCAAATTACAATTCCCTTTTTCATTTTCTAATATTTTTGTGTCTGCATTTCCAAAGGATTTTTCAAGCAAAGTAATGAATGTCGAAGTTTGATCGAATCGCTTGTCATTGCTAAACACATCACCTGCGTTAAGGACCCTCTCTCACGCTGTTACATAACATTTGAATGTGACACTTCATGCGATCAAAAGCACAGTCATGTTTACCCTAGTCCCAGAGTTTTTCCTAGATTTTTCTTCTTTTTGCAGCCCACTCGTGGAGAATCAAAGTGGCTATGAGCCACTTGACTTGGAAAAATTAATGGATCGTTTGTGTACAGTGACATACAATTTTGATGCCATGGACTTGAGGCTTTAATTCGAAGGCTAAGTTAAAGTGAAAGCCCACTGACATTGTTAAGAAATAGTGCAAAACGGAATGGTAAGAGAGTGCAAAACGCAATGGTAAGAGAGTACAGGAGGAGGTAACTCTATTATATGCAAAAGGTTGATAAAATGCTTGTCGTCTCGGGTACAAATCAAGGATTCTGGTCTCACTTGGGGTGTTGACGAGGAAACATCACCATTTTAGCTGTGAAAGTATCGTTTAGGGTGCACTCAAAGAAATAATAATTAAAAGAAATGCTCAATTTCTGTTTTCAGGCTTGTCAGGCTTGATTTCTGCTGATCTCTCGATTACGTGAGTTGAATCTAGAAGTGCCCACGGGATCCTCTCTTGAACAAAAGCTAGTAATCGCACCTATTTCGCTTAAAGTGGCATCTTTTAGGGGTATAATGAAGCTCAGGCAACGTCCCCCTGGGGTTTCCGGATGTCTAACAGGGAGTGAAGGAGTGAAGGAGTGGAGGAGTGAGGGAGTGAAGGAGTGGAGGAGTGAGGGAGTGAGGGAGTGAAGGAGTGAAGGAGTGAAGGAGTGAAGGAGTGAAGGAGTGAAGGAGTGAAGGAGTGAAGGAGTGAAGGAGTGAAGGAGTGAAGGAGTGAAGGAGTGAAGG
>Ga0126343_10000585_pt1:5000-14552 | contig 14552 bp, 3 predicted proteins | sample Cyp2metagenome_FD_92531 | JGI IMG/M metagenome (GOLD analysis project Ga0126343, IMG submission 92531) | Coral microbial communities from Lord Howe Island, Old Settlement Bay, Australia - Cyphastrea 2 metagenome | ecosystem: Host-associated > Invertebrates > Cnidaria > Coral ... | reverse complement strand
TAGCTAACCGCAAGCAACCTTTTCTTAGGCCTAAAACACTATTTTCAAGCATTTTTAACCCAGCGCATAGGTCAAAATCGCCATTATTTTAAGAAGTCTTAAGCCTGCGCTCAGTTTAAAATATGGTAAATGCACCCCAAATTATGATATTAAGTTTCCATTTCGCATACTTTAGATCTTAAAATCTCGAAGAAATCGGGGCTTTTTTCCTTATTTTAGACAGAAAATTCGAAAAAAAATATAAGTCTAAAAGTATGTGACACTTAAAAAAAATGGTAAAATTTAGATTTATTCAAGGCAGATGAGCCTCAAAGGAGCGCTACTGTTTCCGCTGTTGTTTAGCTAAACAAAGAACTGCATGCATAATAAATGTATGGGGTTATACGGAAATCTTGCCAAAAAATGTTTGAGAAAAGAGTAATGACACATTTCCATTTGTTTTTCACCACAATATCAACAGTATCAACATCAACGAATTGCTTTTTTCAGAGCGCGAGCTGAGAAAAGGCTTTGCGTGACACCTTGACGTGAGCAGCATGGTCAATCAGATTGGGAGATTAGCAGCAATTGTGGTAAAATTTAACACTCCTTTGTTTAGGGATTTCTATAATCACCTGAGTAATTATACTAAAACAAGTTTTTGCCTTAGGCTCATGAATATATATATATACAATAGCCTCCATTTGGCGCAAAAATATACTAGGATATTTGTCCACGGACATTATCCGTACCGAGTAGCGAACAGTTTTCCGAGAGCGTAGCTCAAGAAAACTGCGAGCTACGATGTCCAAGGACAAATATGCGAACATATTTTCGGCCCAAATGGAGGTTATTGTGTTTATTATCCTTCAAATCTTTTTCGCAACGCGCACGGTTTTGAGCTGGGGAATATTCGCCCACGTGACATATTTAGACCAATCGCGCACGAGCGAAAACATTTCAATATTCACTTCGCCTTTGGCAAATAATTGGCAAATAATCAACCCTTAAACCAAGTACCAAATGATTAACGCATTCATGAGTAAATGAATTTGCAATTAAAATATCCTACTCACATTGGGGTAATTAAATGTCTGTAGTGGTGGACTGGCACCTGGTCTGTAATTTCTTTGACCCCTGAAAAAACACAGAATCAAGATATAAGCGGAAAGTAGCTGGTTGATCATTCCTGGTAATGAAGATTTCTAAACATAGTGGGGAAATTTGTAAAGCTGTCATCCGGGCTTGCACAACTAAAGCTCTTCACTTAACTTTTGAATGGATGTAATTGATCTTGAACATATTACTTTTTAAAACCTATAACCCTTAGCCCCCAAAACTACCGGAAATACCAGTGACGAACGCAGGACACTTTCATGATCGCGGCCGGCCGGCCGGCCTGTATGGTATAAGATGGATAAACACGTTTCCAGTTTCCAGCATAACTTCTCTATTTATTTTTTCGTTCAATGCTATAAGCTCAAGTGTAAAAGAGAAATCGCGATAACCGAATGGTCACCATAAAGCTAAACTGAAAAAGGTTTAACTGAATTGAAGGAATCGAATGTGTTGTCCTTGATGTCCTTGATGTCAATCGATCACAAATAAGCATACTACTTTCCCAAAACTTCACTTAGGTAAGTCTAGAGCGCAAAAATCATTTAAGCAGCTTTAATCGTTAGCCGCTTCCTCTGAAACGACAACTATATTAAACGCCATGGCAAATTTAAAAAGTTGAATACTACGAAGAGAAGGCCGGGTTGAAATTCGTCTTCACAAAACATTTGCATCACAGGCAGGCAATTGGGTTGCTCAAGAAATTTTTCTTCATCGAGCAAAACGTAACGGCCCGATTACACAAGAAAAATAACAGAGGGCTAAAAGCAATCTAAAGAAGTTTATCTAACTAAAAAAAATAACTACCTGCTGCTTCCTCCACGACCTTTGCTTCGATGTTTCGTAAAACTCATATTTGAGGAAAGTTCGCACTTGGCGTTCCATGAGTTTCACAGCAACATATCCGCAGAGAAAACGCGTATGGCGTTCACGATTTTAAAGAACAGGCAAGAAACCTTATTCCTTGATCGTGGCATACACCATGGAAAGGTTTCTAGGCAGTCATAAGGAAACGACTGCTATTATTTCCTTTCTTTTCACAGGATCTGCGTAGCACGGCTCCCGCGCTACTCTTGGCCCAACTGATGAACTAAAGAGAATTTGCTGTTTTATCGTTTGGTAAGATTGTCGGATTCAGGTGCCAAGGGGAAGGCGCTTGAACAACTTCCTCTTCGGGTAAACCGATGCAAGATCTTGATTATGTCGATTATGGACTGTTTAATAAAGTACCGAAAGCCAGCATTCTCTGGTGTAAATGTCTTTTGAGATGGAGAGCAAAGCTGTCAAAGTCTTGAGCTTGGAAAGGATATCTTTAATTTACGCGTTTGAACCTTTTTTGATAACACTAGAGGCAAACACTTAAATAATATTCCCTCACATATGGAGGGAATTAGAGCCTGTTATTCAAGAATAAACAAAATAGAAAACCAAATGATCAAGACAGACTGATAAATTATTTTTGACGTCTCGAAATTCTCAATACCATGCATGCAAGAGCGTAGCACTCTTGATTTCCCAACATGCACTCGGCCCCTGCAACACGGAAGAACACCAGCCCCAGCCCTACCCCGGCAAGGTTGTAGTGGGTAACCGTCGGTAACCGTGACCTCAGCGATACTGGTGGAGATGCTCTCCATACTGAGCTATCAAGACCTATAAAGCCACACATTGGGAGCGAGGTCAATTAATTGAGTTAAGGGCGCTTTTATGGCCTTTTTCCGCCCTGATTGAGTTCGTATCTTCCTGTGAAGAGTGAAATGATGTGAAGTATATATGAAATAATTCATATGTGAACTCCGCATGCGGTTGTAGGAGTGAAAGTGAAGAATCAGGAGTGCACAACGGGAAAAATTTCAAAATTGACTTGTTGTTGTTCGGAACTGTTAATTGTCACCTAATACGGTATAAATAGTTAATGATTAACAACCGTGGGAAAATAATACCCGCTCCTCACAGCCAGCTAGCAGTTGATAGCTAAATGAAGTTGCCAGCCAGGAATCGTTTGTGGATGTGCTTTTTCCCAGCCAGCACAAGTTATGAACGACTGATTTTTCCAGCCTTTTTGTACATAACGTTTTTGCCAGCCAGGAATTCTCGGTTTTCAACAGGAAAGGTAGTTTTTAATTTTGGAATACGACTACGTCACATGAAAACCGAGTAGTAAAAATGACTTTTTTCAAAAGTCAATTTTAATTTAACATCATTGAGTAAATTAAAATTGAATTTGAATTAATTAATTAATTAATTGATTAATTAATCAAATGATTCAACTAGCTTGTAGTTAATTAATTTATGTTGTATTTTTATAATTAAATATATAATTCAAACATGAAAACAATTTTACTCACCTCACAAAGTGAACGCCGTAATCATCAGTGAATGGCAGTAGGATTAGGACACTTCTCCAACCAAAAATTCAACTAATAGTAATTTATAGTTCACAGCAAAACAATTGTCGCTGAATGTATCACAATTGAACCGAGTCCATGGCCATAAACTACAAGAACTCGATGTTCCGTTCAGCTTTTAATGGAAAATGCAACATAGATTGCAGTTTTTCTTGAAAATGTATAAAGCGGTTATTAATTGAGTGTGGTGAAGTCAAAACCAAACCAATTACTTACCAATTAGGCTACTCAGCTAATCTCCAACCATCGTAAAAGCAAAACCAAAATCAAAGTAATTGCTTGATTACTTTTGATACTCCGAATTGAAAACTGTTCTACAGGCTACACAAAAAAAGTATGCATTTAAAAGTAGAAGCGGAGGTATGTTGTAAAAGACCATTTATTTTGATATAACATGAAGAAAACCTAGAAAAGTAACATTTGCTATACGTAATTACTTTGTTGCTGTTAATGTTCATGGCTGTCAGCCTTTTTAGGACACCAATACTACAACTAACGCCAGGTTGACACTGCTCTAATTGCCTTTTGATACTGGTAGAAATTTTCACATGCATTATAATGGGGTTTTATACTCGGAACTTTTCAAAACATTTGTAAATTGAAATTGATTTTTTTTTCATCTTTATCCACAATGTGAGATCTACGTGATAATGCAGCTGTAAACAAGGACTGAAACCCTCGAGCTCACACGTTCAATTTTTAAAATTACAATGGTGTACCTGCGCCCTTCAAAAAGATCTACGTAACTTTTTGACAACTCCGAGTACATCTTCAAGTATTGGTGGCACTTACGAGAAATCGCACCTGTACCCTAGAAGCTATAATCTTGACTGTATTAATTGTTAGCCAAAAAAAGAAACCACGCCATTGAAAAAATTACATTTAGCAGACATTTTGAACTAGTTTTCACGCTAGAGTCAGAGCTATATTTAAGCTCCATAGATTTACTCATTAAGTAAATCAATCATGAGCTGTGCTCGTAGCACTGGAGCCTCTTTGAATGTCCATGTGAAGCATGTCTGGAAACCCCTACAGAAGTCTCTTACACAAAACAGCACTCCCACTCCGCAACTTCCTGAGCCAGTGGGTTGATCTGGCATTGGCACTCTGAACCGTTGCACTCTGTTCCAGATTGATGGCCGAAAGCGTGAAAGACCAGTTGTCTCAGAAATGGTGTTTAACGTGGTATTAGCCAGTTGCTGAATGGATGCGGTGATGGGATAGTGAAATCCATCATCATACTCTATGGAGCAATCACGGACATCGAAAACAAGAAGTCCCCAGTGATTACCATGTAGATGCATGGGTAGGAATATCACATCCACTGTACTCATGTCGACGTTGCCATAGAGATTGCGGACTGCACTTTCTCGGAAATTCGTAGAAATGTCACTTGGCAGCATACAGAAAAGGTCTCTTCCAAGACGTTCATTTGCTGCATCACAGTACTTAATTATGAGCAAGTTGATAACTTCATCAGTTAAATAACGTTCACAACACAAGACAGACAAGAGACCGGCTGAGAAGTAACAGTGAACCCTTTGTACTGAACGAGAAACTGGCCGTTTAAATTCCATCGGTGGAGGAGTGCTTCTTTCAATAGCTGCTTCTCTTTTGATGAGAGTCTCTCACACGCCCGATCTAGCCACCGTTCTTCCTCTCGCACCTCTCTTCCTATTGCTCTCAGTGTGTCGTATCTGCCTAGAATCCGCACTCCTTCTTGGGTAAAACAGCCATATGAATCGTACTCGACGACAAATTTAAATCCTTCATTTCCCTTTGCGTTTTTGGCCTTGACGAGTGCTTCCATAGATTCCGTCAATAAGGAGATAGGAGGAACACGGTCAACTGTTGATGGCTCTTTCAGTGTTTCATCTAGTTCATCCTTCACACGCTTAACTAAATACACTCGAATGCTCTGATCTACTAAAGGAAGTTGAGCTTCCGCCAAGTATTTCCGTGGGGTACAAAAGTTATTATCTCTACGGCAAAGATCATTCAGTACAGACCTCTGGATGTCGTATTGACCTTTGTTATCAGTGGTACGGACGTCAGTGTCATCACTATCCAGGTTGATAACATTGCCATGTTGTTTGTTTAAACTGTATTCCTTCTTGATCAGACTCGATCGAAACGATTTGCCTTTTTCCTTAAGCGAAGAGCTTGATCTTAGAGTACGTTTAGGTTTCGATGGTCTACTCTTTTTTTCTGGCTGACTAACATTTGAGGAAGTATTGTGGGTCAGTTTGTCCTTGCTGGGTTTAGCATCTTGCCCGTTTGACTTCTTTTTCTTTTTTGATTCAGGCAGCTTTTCCGTTGGAGTAGACTTGATCTGGGCTTCGTTGTGAGCCTGATTTTCTCCTTTGTTTTCTTTGTTAGGCTCGGCATCTTGCTTGCCCCGCTTTCCTCCCGTTGTTGGTTCAGGTGGCTTTTTCCTTGGGGGCCCGATGATCTGGGCTGAACTGTCGTCGCTTGTCTTGTGCTTTCTCTTTCGACCAAATCGTGATGTTGTCTGAAACGACACCGCCCTGTTAAATGACGAAGCCGGCAACCACATATCTTCTTCTGGTCCGTAACCCTTGAATCTTACGTGGAATTCATACGTCATGTCTTTGCATATCCTTCGTCCTAACACCTCTTCGACTTCGTAAAATCCTTCTTCAAGTTCCTGATCTCGAGAGGATTTGTCGGTAACTTCTTCCTGATTATCCATGTTTCCGTCAAATGGAGCATAGCCTGATTTCGTAAGCCACTTCTTCGATTCTTCGTGCAACAAGTAGTGACCTGGACTTTCTGCAATGGGAAGCAGCTCAACTGGACCCAAAATTCCACAGGGTGACCTCCAAGGCGTCAAAACTATTTCTTCCCCCACTTCATACTCGTCGTGAGCATCACCACGCGTAACACGAGTATACAAGGCACATCTTAATCTCACTGGTGGATTATCTTTAAGCTTAAAGCTCAATACCTCTGCCCCATCTTTGGTCGACTCAATTCGTTCCACACGTGATATTAAAAAGGTGTTGACCCCTTCCTTAATTTTCTTCACAGCAACATTTCCAAAAACAACTATATCGTGCTCGGGATTTAGTGGTTCTTTACCGGGTAAAAACTTGGCAGCCCAGTGTCGCTTCTGTCGACATCTTGCGATGTACTCTCTTGGCAATAAAATTTTAATTGCTTGGCTGATATGGATGTTTGTCATTTTACCCTGCTCCATCTTTGAAATCATCCATTTTTCTCCTTTGGTATTTACTTCTAGTTGTTGCTCCAGGTCTTCCTGCTCTAAGTCAAGTGAAGCATCGCTTGTGATCCTATTACAGTCCTCTTCGTCTTGATCATTCAACAATTCAAGTGTAATGTCTTCAACGAGAGATCCTGCAGTTACATCCAAATCAAGTTTGTTGTAATTTGCCGGAAGTTCTCCATCACACATCTGCAAACCACCTGGATGGTTAAATTTATACGGAGAGTCCCAACTGTCATTCTCTTTGAGGAGGTCAACACAACATTGAGGCATGTATTTCGCAAAAAGGTCTTGCCCAGCTCTCACCCCTGTACGGTGCGCTTCTCTCTGCGTCTCTCTGAAAGCTGTATATGATATGACCTGGTGGGGACCGGCTGATTCTGTGGGTCGCTCACAAGGCTTAAACGCGAAAGCCTTTCGCTTTCTCTTCGAAGAGGATTTCACGTTTATACCAGCTGCTGCAATTCTTCTCTTGGCATTTAAATTGAACTGCACCTTTGCACTCCTGTCAAGCATATCTCCAAACGTTGGCTGTGAATCAAGTGACTGCAGTTCCGTTGTTTTCCCTTGTAGCTCACTGATTATCCTCTCTGTTGTTTTCGTTCCCGAGTTGTAAGGTGAAGCCCATGCTCCGGCCTCGCTAGGAAAGTGAAGAAACATCGCAAGTTGGTGTAAGGTGGCAGCGGCAAATAAGATTTCAGCCGTTAGATAACATCCTCTGGTAACAAAATGTCCCCTGTTTGCAGGCGTATTCTTGGCGCCACGTTTCGAATGGAGGAGTAGCTTTTGAAGCTCGATCACTTTTTTCCACAAACGCAAAATAGTTATGCCGCATGAGATGGACTTTTGGACATCACACGGCGAACCAAAATCGGGTTTCCTGAAAGGTTCAATCAGGTGAAACACAGAGCGGATATAGAGGCTCGTGCCCTGGGAGCCAGGCACATGGATGTCGAGAAGATCGGCAATCCGTTCTGTAAATAGGCGTTCACATGCATCAGAGTTTTGATCACAAAAATAGATCAAAATAAGGTCGGTTGCTTTGAGACCTGAATCCAACCCTTTCTCTAGGCATTGCTGTCTCAGCTCCTTTAAATGTTGAATTGAAGCCATTCGAGTGATGGAATCTTTTTCTTTCCAGAACGTTAGCTGCCTTGTCTCGTATTTCAGACTCTTAAGAAACAACCTCTGCTCGTGGTCATAATCAAGGTAACAGATGGCAGGCAGAAACCAGTAGTAAGGAGCGAGAAATTTCTCATCTTCAACACCGAGTCCAAGATAAAGAACACCATTGGCAATGTCTTCTGCACGTGGGGTCATCGAATGAACAGCCGCTGAGAGTGAGAACCCAGCAGAGTCAGTGGAGTAGCCCAGCAAGTGGATTGGCTCTTCTCGTACTTCTCCGTTGTCATTGTAATAGCACAATCTCCGTAACTGGTGCCAATAATTGAGCAGATGTTTTCCGGTATACCCTTAATCTATCGTTGGCCACAAACAGTAAATGATGGAGGGTTGTTCCATGGAAGTAAGGCAGTTAAGATTATGAATCGATACTGTCTTGGCAAGGGAGTCAGTTGCAATAACTTTGTCAATGTACCGTTTGAGTGCTGTGAAGTCGTCTTTGTCGCCTTTCTGAACATCTTTTCTAGGGACTGGAACTTCTTGAACATGCCAACGTTCAGTATTCGGATCCCATCCTTGACCAACCAGTATGACTTCTCCATTGACGTTCTTTCGCGCTTCTAAAAATCTGAGTGCTCGTGCTCCATCACTTGCTTCGTTTACCGGCGATTTCTTGAATAGGTTGGCAGCCGTTTCAAGGGCTTTGTTGTTGATTCCAGGATGGAGACGTGCTTCAGAGCCATGGTTTGGTGCCGTTGTTGCCCGAGCTAAGCCAAAAGCTTCCGCTAAAAGCGAGTAATTGGTTGGACCAAGCTGGTTCTTAAATAATCCACTCAAATCTTTGATTAAGGAAGCGTAGTGATGGTTATTGTTCTTGAGTAGTTTGGAGACCAAGTTTTGCAAAACAAGAATTTGCACTGGCTTGGTTTTGCCCATACCTGATTTTAACAAACGAACCAGGTCAATGACGAGTTTCTGCTCGTCTCCTGCGATGCAGGAGTCGAGCAAACAGTCCTCAATCTCCCTTGGGGCAAGTTTCACCTTAGCCATTTCCTTAATTTGTTTTTGTGCAGATCTGCGGTAATATTCAGCTTTCTCAAGTGCGTCGTCTATCTCACCCCTTCTGGCGTACCGTTTGTTAAAACCGCTTACACCTACTCGGTTCGTGGTATCTTTGAGACTTCCAGTGCGTCGGTGCTGAAGAGTATTCTTTAAATCTCTATCCTGCCTGGTACAATTTGAACAAGTAAATGGATGTTTGCCATGTGACATCGCTTCCTCTAAACAGGGGGGATCTAGGCTCTTGATACCTCCGGTCAATGTGATGTTTTTACCGTGAACTCTTACAGTTTTTTTTAGTGGTATGTACACCGATTTTGGGCGTTTGCTAGCTTCTTCGACGAGCATTCTATGCTCTCCTGGATGCTGCTTCTTCCAATCCTCGTACCTGTAACACCGTTTATGATTCATGGAGTCTTTGTAACATCTGATGATACCTTCATAGCGCCTTTTCTTGAACATCGACTTGGATGTGGTGCGTCTAATTTGTTTGTCATTTTCGAAATGTTTTACGACCTCTGGATCCCAGTAATAAAGACATCTGACAATGCGTGGTTTGTTTTCGCATTCAGAGGGACCAGAGGTCGTACTCAGTTTAAAGTCTTCTTCGGGCCAAAGTAA
>Ga0126343_10000584_pt1 | contig 14555 bp, 8 predicted proteins | sample Cyp2metagenome_FD_92531 | JGI IMG/M metagenome (GOLD analysis project Ga0126343, IMG submission 92531) | Coral microbial communities from Lord Howe Island, Old Settlement Bay, Australia - Cyphastrea 2 metagenome | ecosystem: Host-associated > Invertebrates > Cnidaria > Coral ... | reverse complement strand
GGAAACGTGAATCGAACAAACACGGTAAAGTTTGATGCTCACTGGACTTCAGGAGCCCCCAAAAAAGGAGGTTTTGAGATTTCCTTAGCAACAGACAGCAAAGAACTTGTAGTTAAGTTTCTCTCCCCTTAATGATTCCAGAAAATCCCCTGGAAGTTGGACGGGCATCGAGAAAATGGATTGCAGGCTTCGAGGACAAAACATTGTACTTCGAAATCACAAAAATACATCCCCTCCAGAAAGAAGGGACGACTGCGTGAGCATTCTGAAGATTTATGGCAGCAAAGAAATCAAGCAACTCACACGTAATTTGCCTGATACAGCATTGGTGGTCGGAGATGATGATTACAAGAAGCTGAAAAGAAAACCATTTTTTACAAAAAAAGAGCAAGCACCACGCCAGATTTATGTTCAGCAAGCAAAGACGAATCGAAGGCAATCCCGTTCCCAGAGCTTCGTTCCCCTTGATCAGTGGTCAGAAAATGAGAGCTCTGGTGCAAGTTAGTGAACCCTATACATATGTACATACTAATGATAAGCAATACTGTTGAACACATACGACCCGTGAATGGCTCAAATGATAAACATGCGAACAACAAAGCATGTTCTTTGTTCCAAAAACTGACGTGAATGGCCCAAAGTGTAAAACACTGTGAATGTTCGTCATTGTCAAGGGGAGAGAGCCCAAGCAAACAGTGTTTTATGTATACAGTGTACTCGCATTCCTAAAGCAGGAGAGTCCAAAAGCACTACTTGGAATGTAATATGTTCCTCGTTCTAAAACATGGATGCCCCAAAATGCAAAACACAATGGATGTTCTTCATTCTCAAAATGCGAGAGCCCAAGAGCATTATATTCAGTGTATCTTCGGAGTTCTAATTCCAAAAGCGTTAATTATAATGAATGATCTTCATTCTAAAATCGTGAATGCCTGAAAGCGCAAAACACAATGGAAATTCTTCATTGTCAAAGCTTGAGAGCCCAAGACCGTTAGGATGTCGGTCGTTTTGCCTGCTGCCTACAAGTCGATCCGCCTACATTGAAGTCAATTCACATACACGATCTAAGTTGTTTCACCTACACCTAAGTCGAGGTTATTTTGGGAAGATTGATAAACACTGGTTGTCAGACTTCTTTTGGTGAAAGGAAGATGAAAAGAAAATTCACGCGGCAACAGGTTATTTTTGCAAATCAGCGATATTTCATGGTAAGTGCCACTCAATCACATCGTGCACTATCACATTGTGCTCTTATTATGGAGTGAATTTTTGTGGAAACTTTGTTTTTGCAGTACTGTTTTGGCAAATCGTGGAAAAAAACGCAAAAATCGAAAAAAGAGGCCTTACCCCATATGATGTCAACAAGATGTGAGCGTGCAATGAACTTTGGTCTTAGTGGTCATAGCAGCTTAAATATGGCACGCTTTGGGGTACACAGAGCAGTTACTTAGTGGTCCAAGGGAAGATGGACTCTCCGCCACTCCTACGTGAATGCACACTGTTGGCACTTGGAATGCTCAAAATCACTCAAGAAGGGCGACGTATTCCAAGGGATTGGTTGCTTTCGGGAAAAGAATACCTGCAAGAAGATTGAAGTCAGCTAGAAATGGAAACCAAACCAAACCTGTTGCCGTACCACCTACAGAAACCACTTGGCTGGACCAGGGAGTGAAGGAGGACATATTCAAGAAAGTCCCAGATAGAGAGGCGATTACCTGGTGTTCACCACTAGTGGTTCAACCCAAACCAAAATTCACAGAGATGAAGAGTGAAGAGTTGGAGCCCCACATGATTAGGGCAAGCATGGACATGAGATTTCCAAACCAGTCCATGAAGCGAAGCCGGTGTGTCCAATCACCAAGAGTAGAAGACTTCATCTACTGTCTACACGACTGCAAGATCTTTACAAAGCTGGATCTCAGACAAGGCTAACATAAGTTGGCTCTAGACCCCTCCTCAAGACAAGTAGCAACATTCAGCACACCTTGGGGAAATTACAGACTCCAATGATTGGTGTTTGGAGCGAAATCATCGCTTCGACGAAGCCATGTTCAGAATCTTTGGGAACATACACCACGACTTAAACCAAAGAGGTGAGATACTCCTGGGGAAAGAGACGAGACAGAACATAGAGAAGTACTGGAGACCGTCTTAAAGTGAGCAAGAGGTCACAGAATCACCATTTAAAGAGAAAAATGTCAGTTTGGAATGGAACAAATTGAGTTCTTCAGACATGTTTTCACCAAGGATGTAAGAGCAGTCAAAGAGTGTGGAGTGGCTGAGAACAAAGAGGCAGTATGAAGCTTCCTTGGAATGCCAGGCTACCTGGACAACTTCATCAAGAATTATGCAGCCGTCACGGCAGCACCATTGTACCAGCTGACCAGAAAAGAAACAAAATTCTAGTGGGGTAGACAAGAAGAGGAAGCATTCACAGAGATCCAAGACAACATCTCAAGTGAGAAGACCATGACACTATTGAACCCAAGCAAACCTATAATCCTCCGTACAGATGCAATCTTCAATGAAGGGTTCCCAGTGGCCCTGCTCCAGAAGACAGACAGAGGCATCCAACGGGTGCGCTTCATCAGCCAAACAATGACAAACGGAGAAGAGGTACAGTCAAACCGAGAAAGACCGTTTGGCAATGAAATGGGCCAAGGAGAGACTGAGAATTTGCCTACTTAAAGCACCCAGATTCACAATCGTGACTGTTCACAAACTACTAGTACCTTTATTTAACAAAGTGAAAGCCAAGGTACAACCAAGAATAAAGAAGTGGATCATGGAAATGCAGGACATCCTCTCCAGACACCCTCTGCCTGAGAAAGGACATGACAAAACTGAGAAAATCATCAGATGGAATGTGGATGCAGAGCACGCTGTGGTTGTCACACGGATCAGAGAGGAGACTAAGAAAGATGAGATCATACAGCGATTAGCCAAGAGGATCGCGAAAGGGGACTTGGAGACACACAAGAGAGACAAGGACCTTGAGCCCTACTTAACGTCGAATCGTACTACCACCAGCACTTCAGAGGAAGGTGGTTAAACTGGGACACGGGACAAGCAAATGCTGAGAGAAAAATACTGGTTCCCACCGATGAACAGCACGATTGACACAGCTATTGACCAGTGTTACGAGTGCGATATAGCTACAAAAGGAGACAGAGAAGAACCGATCAAGGTCACTAGCATCCCAAACCGCCTTTGGGACATAGTATCCATAGACCATGGTGGACGGTACCCAGATGGACACTACAATCTGGTCCTGATTGACAAGAGAGCCAGATACCCAGTGGTAGAGTCCATAACATCAACTGACTTACAAACCAACAAAGAAAGATTGAAGCACATCTTTGCCACCTATGGAACCCCGAGGAGAATCGAGAGCAACAACAGACCCCATTAAATTCTTAAGAGTTCATTGAATTTGCAAACCAAGAAGGTTCAGCACCACAGGGTGACGCCCCTTCACCCAAGAACGAATGGAGAAGTAGAGAGATTCATGCAAAACGTAAACATGACCGAGAAAATTGCAAATCTGCAAGCAAAAACCGTCTTTAATGGAGACATGTGGTTCAAGACAAGCTTATCACCTACAGATCAACACTGCACCCAGCTACAGGAGTTGCATCTTATAATTACGAAGTCCTTTAAGGGGACACTTGTGAGAACTAAACTGCAGAGAAACGATGAGGATGACATCGCAGACCGCAGGGACGCAGAATACAAGCACAAAATGAAGCAACAGATAGAAGTGAGAAAGACCAGAGAGAATAATCTGCAACTAGGAAGCTATGTGCTTGTCAAACTTGTAGAGGTTGCATTAGGAAAAGCTCCAAATTTGACCCATTATTTGGTAAAACAGAATTCACGTTAGACTCTAGTGCGAACGTTCCCCCAAGTAACGATCTCTACCTTCAATGCTTCTCGTTGAAACGCTCCTCAGTTGGATTAGTCAATAGCATTGTATCTTAGTTTGACATAGATAAGAACGCATTTCATGACTGAACATGACTATTTGATAATTAGATTAGTTCTTGTTTATTGGTGAAATAAAAATTTGCATTTGAAATAAAACAACTTCGTAACTCTTCAATTTTTCTTGAGCTATTTAGCTGCTTTCCATTTATGTTTAGCAGTAAACAAAAAATACAAATCTTTCTTAGATTTTCGAGGAAACATGAATATCATGTTGCATACCTTGGCGAGGAAAACAAAATTATCAAGTCATAATTGTTGGCGTGAAAATTAACTTACTGATTTTAAAATGACTGTAACTCAGCGTAGAACAACACCATAATAAAAGACAAAATTCAATGCTGTTTTGACAAAATAATGGTAATTGTGAGTTAGTTTTGGGCCTCGAAAGAAAATACAAGCATGGAACAAACACAATGGTAAGATTACGTCTAATCGAGTTTTTGTCCACACACAAAGAAAGATCTAGTTGCCTACCAAGAGAGAGAACGGCATGGGTGAGGACCTATGTGACTACTGTATCAGAGCCGTAAATTGCCCTCTGCACTATCTGAGTTGTCTCACTAGTTTTGCTTTAAACCTTTCCCCTTCTTTATTAATTTTATCAACAGGATTTAATGATACAGTTGAAAAAGGTCTACACAAACCCATCATTTATGGAGTGGGTAAGGCTAATAGTAAATATAGCATGGTCTTTCCTTTACGTGTTGAAAAGCTTTCTTCTTCAACTCATACTCAGTCGTGCAATTAATTTACCATGTAAGGTCTGTCTCAGGTCAATGGTATAGCCCATACAGGCGGAGCTTATCTCAGCTACCGTAACACTAAGTGACCTATGTCTTCTCACCCTGGGATGGGATGCTAGACCATTGCAGGGTTAACACCGGCATCGTAAACCATTTTGCTTACACAAATATTTCCTCGTTCCATTTCCTTGTGGGGGCAAGAAGTGATCACTCGGCCCAAACTGACCTCATTAATTCATTAAATGAATCAAATTTTGCTCCCGCAAGGGGCTGGAGCTAGCATTAGCAAAATAGTGTATCAGCAGGTGTAGATTATTTAAGCAATGGACTACCCATTCTATGAGTTTACCAGTCCGCAAGAATGCCAGAGAAGCGATGACGTTACGATTCTATTGTTTCGCTCGAAAATCGCAGAAAAATGATTGAAGGAAAATATGGACTCCAGAAAAAGCTTGATTCTAGTGGAGGTTCCATTGCTCAATATTCGGAATTTCAGAGCCTCATTATCGAACATTCCTTTAGCGAGAGTTGGGAACGTTTGGCAAAGGGAATCAATAAAACCTGTGTCATTTTGGAACGACCTTTGAAGAATTGAAGAAACCGCCATTTTGACCGGCATCGAATATAAGTACATGTTTTCATGATTTTTATGTTTTTTTTCAATAGCTTGCCAAATTTTTTCGATATCAGGACTAATTTTCCTCAAAATTGCAATATGTTAGTGTCGCCAAAGTTTCATCGGTGACGACAAGCTAGTAAAAATGGCAACCTCGTATTGAAAATCATGTTGCCGTTTAGAAGGCGAGAGTCTGTTATTCTGTGATAGCTGAATTATTTAAGCAGATTTATGAAATATTTTTTTATCAGCGTGAGAAGGCTGGAATTTGACTGTGTAGGTTTGATAAGAGACACATATATCATGCACATGCACCAATGCACATTTCTACATGGTGTATGTCCCCCATGGGTCAATGATTATTTCATTCCTTGTCTTCCTATTTATTATATGATGTCTGTCCATAATTTGGACAACCATTATTTTAGAAGTGTTAAAGACTTGTTGCTGTTTGCCGGACTTGGTCAAATGAAATAATTGTTGTGATCAATGCATTATTTGTTGCCATGTCTATTGATAACAGATTATGTTATCTCGATTCTGTTGTCTTTTTTATTTACAAGTTCAAGAGGATGCTAAAAATCAAAATAATAATAATATTACATTGTACGTTGAACTTTTAGTAAAGAGTAATTCACATTTTTCGTCAATTTCATTTGACTTCTTTGAATAGTTCTGATGGGGTTCAAATACTACAACTTGTAAGCAGTGTAAAGAGACTACCACAGCTACTAGGTCTAGCACTGTCACATTTCATGATCAGCACTACCACAGATTAAAAGCGATGCATGCATTCACAGCAATGCTAGGCATCGAACTGAAATGTTTGAAAAGTCAAACAAATTAAAGGAAGGAAACACACAATCTAAATTCGGAAAACTTCTGCAGTTAGCATTTTGTGATGAAAGGGAAGAGAAATGTCCTTTCCACTTGTGGAAAAGTCCCAGTGTCCAAACTTTCTGTGTATCTTTTCGCAAACCCCTTTTCAACTTAAACTTTAAGATGACAACAAAAGCACTACTCTAAAATAACTATACTTTAATAATTGTACTTTGAGGAAAATTAGGCTACTGACTGATGGGGACACATTTGATACATTACATGCAGACCACTGTTCTTGGTTCTACTAATATATACACAGGCTAGCCATGGCTTGAGGCCTTTACACCCACTTTCAGTGTTACGTACATAGGTGACATCTTGGTTCATCTTTTGACATGCGGAAACGTCGTCGTCGCTTTTTAAAGTCTTTTGACATTTTTTTAGAGTTTTTAACTGAGATGGTTTTAACTTTTGTCCTATCGCAATGTTTTATAGTTAAGTTTCTGTTTTGAGTTTCAAAAATCACCCTATACACAAAACAAAGCAGCAAAAAACGTTTGTATAGAAGAGAAAAGTTCTGATTCGGTTAACTTGAAATCCTTAATACGGCTTCAGAACAATCCTGCCCTGTTTTCAACAAGTTAACCTGACGTGAGCCCGCGATCCAATCGGAAACTAGCACTTGGTCAGCTGTTAACTTCACAAAACATGTGACCTTGATGAGCTGTAAACTTAAGCCCGCGATATGGTCATGTGATACTGGTCAGCAGATACCTTGTTTTGACAGGTGTTAACGATTATAGTATGGATGTACAATATCAAAAGTGTCTCTTTTTTGGAGTCTGGCCGTAATGTTGGGCAACTCCGTCGGCGTTGTCACCGTTGTCTGTACGCACCCACGAGCAATGCCGCTAACCATGATAACCATGAGAAAATCAACTCATGGGTTTCCTTTTCTTTCCTGTATATGGGGCTCCGCTTGGTGGCCCTTCAGGCCGCAGGAGCTCCGCTATAAAAGTTTAGGAGGGTATAGGAAAAAATCCAACCCACATCTGGAAAATCGCAGACACCCTTTTTGAGGGTGATGTGTGAGGAAACATTTCTGATGTTAATCGCTTCGCTCCGATAATTCACGCGCGGAAACAAACCAGTTTAAGTGAAGCAGTGGCTCTGTATATTTCTTGTAACAACACTGCAACAATAACTTTTCATAAAATTTCAAAGGTATGATTGCATTCTATAGCTATTAAGCTTTCAGAAAATGTGTAGGATGATGGGGTTTTCTTTCAAAGCGTCAGTGTAAGACCGCGATTTCTGTCAATCCACCTATCATGATACCTTAAACAAATACAAACACATGGTAAAAGGTGTTAGCGACGCACTATCTGGCAGGTCTGCTGGCTGAAACTTTATTTTCTCTAGAAATATTTATTGTAAGTTTTAGCGTTCAGGTTCGGAAACAAACCTTAAAGAACCGCTTTTGTTGGAAGTTTATAGTTCTTTACAAAGTTTATATTCATTCAGTTGTAGTTCAACCTCACGTGCAGATCGTTATCTGTTGTGCAATCAAACAAAAACAGGCATCATCCGCGAGTGAAGTTTTGAGCTCAAGTTCGTGTAATAAATCGCTCGGATTTTCTTACCTTTCACACACTACAGGGAGCATACAATGAAAACAACAAATAATTTACCTTTGTCTCCTGTTGTTCTTACGCGACCTTACAGAGAAAACCGTTACCTACAAGTCCTGCGTACAACTGTAGCGCTAAACTTGTACCCAGGCCTTTTCACGCTCTACAGAATTTTTTTGCTTTACGTATACTACCATTTGCGTTCAACCGTGAAGCGTGAATGTTTTTCGCGCAAGTTTATTTTTCAAACGAGACAGTATCCCAGACAACTGTGCCGACTGGACCAATGGAAATGTTTCGTTTGGACCATGAAACTATGAATGTTTGTCAAAGAAACGTAGCACATTTTGCGCACGAGGAGTGCAAGGTTTGCACCGAACATTGAGTGCAAGTATGTCTCTAGTGCAAATCAAGGTAATTTAGACTACTATTCTTCCAAGCGTGTCACTCCTTTTTCATAGGGCAGGAGGAACTTTTGGAATATGACTTCGAAGCGTTCAAAGAACGTCTCGTAAGAGAAGTTCCTCATCTTGCTGAAATAACAAGCCTCTCTGCTGCGCCACTTCATATAACAATGAATGACAAAAAAAAAAAAAAGGTGGACCTCTCTCCAGTATATTTTACTTTTCAGTTCAAAGAAATGCTGTCGAAAGCAAAACACATCACCTTACAAGCACTTACATTCGAATCACCATCAGTTTAGGGAGTCAGGACTGATCAGTGTGAAATACAATCAAATCAGCCATCTAATCGACCAAAACATTTACCAACCTAATTTCTGTAAGAATTTGTCTGGTCTTCCATAAGGCTCAGAAGAGGGGATATTACAACTATTACTGGATTCGCTGCAATTCCATCGTGGCCTCGTGATGATAATTTGGTTTCAACTAATGGAGCCATCTGGAACACAAGGGACTTTCCGCAGTACCAGAAACAAATATTTTGAGAGCTTTGAACTGTTCAGAGAACAGTTTTTCCACGCCAAAAACTTGGCAAACCTTTCGCACAGCCGACTCGAAACCTTCCACATCTTCCGCCATTTTGACTTACATTCCATACATTCCACACTTCTGGGAATATGAAATATCCGCTCTGATTGGCGGAAATTAATAAAAGCTCTGACGTCATGAACACGACCTTGCACAGAGTATATCGGACGAAAGAGGGAGAGCCGGAGGGGAAACGAAGTGGCTGCGAACGACCTCAGATGTCTGAGAATCAGGCTATGTTCCACCTTGAAATAAAAAATAAAATGACCTTCTACTTATGGTTTCTTCTTTCTATCCATAACAGGTATTAATATTGAAGATGGCGAGGTTTATCCAGCATCATTTCTGGACAAGGGCCCTGATGAATGTGTGCGACACGCCCGTATATTTGGATGCATTCAAGGAGTAAGCTTTTCACTGAGATGGACTATCGCAAAATGAAATTAACCTCAATCTAGAGAGCTACTTTTACAGAGAGCAAACTTACATAATAGAACTGTGCAAAAATTTTCAAGACGTAATATTACATTACCCCTAAGGGTGACTGAGATAGGGACTCAGACGTATTTTTTTTAAGGTTTCCACTATATCTTTGAGACTTTTAGTTAGCCATTGACAGCAATGGAATTTGTTCTTCTTTCCCGCTCATGGAACTAGCCATAAAATTATTAACAATATTAATTTAATAAATAAGACAAGTTATTCTCGCATTTTGATTGGTTCTTGCAAATGATCTATCAGAGGAAAGTTGTATGATTTTGCGGCCCACTTCCCACTGAAAACCCTTACCCTATTTGTGACCAAAATCTGTGATTTTTGCTACTTTATTTATGGTCTGACCATAGATGCGATACCCCATTAATGGCCTTTATACCTGGCACAGTTTCCTAAACTGTTTTATTTCTTCAATTAAAAAATAAATTCTAACAACGCCAAACAAAGCTTGAAAGTACCAGTGAAACAAAATTTAACAAATTTTACCCATGTCTGCACAATTTCTCTGAACTTTGAAATTTGCCCTCTTGAGTTCCCATTGAAAAGTGTTTTTGGTGTTGTTTCCGGCAAGTATTTACGTCTTTAAGAAAATTTAAAAAGAACTGCAAAACTCCTCAAATTTTTCTGGTACCAGGTTTTTGTCCTCTAGAAATAGTGAAATTGCTCAATTTCCTTCTGGATTTCGTCTTGACGGTATTATATAAAAAAAACACAATGCATGCTCAGTTTCAATATCGGGTATATAGCAGCTGTATCCTAATAACTCGTGGATTAACCAGTATCTTCTTTCTACAAACAGATGGTGGAAATTTATAGTTCAACTTACAAAGAGCTGCGAGTCATGCCATATGATTATCAGAAGGGGTTGGATCCAGAATACTTGACCATCCTTCGCCAAGCACCTCGAGAGGTCATACTAAAGGTAAATCGTAGAAATGTCCGTCTATCCGTATGGGCTCATTACTATTCCCAGGTAAAACTTCGCATCACATTTTGTTCGTTAAATTAGCCTACGTAGCAGGATTTCCCATACCACCGGAAAGCGCTTTTTGCAATCTGGTTTGGCGAAAGTTTGTGTGAGAGTAAAATATAAAAAGAGAGACAAGGTGAAGGAAGAAGACTAAACTATTCTGAAAAACGCCCACCTATTTTCCACGGTTGACTAGTATAGGTAATCAAATGATTTCGAGTGCAATTTGGAATAAACAAGCACGAGTAAATTTTCAAAGACTGCAAAAAAATTACGCGAGCTCGTAGGGCGAGTGCAATTTGTAGTCTTTGAAAAATTTACGAGTGGTTATTTATGCCACATTGTGCGAGAAAAATCACTTGATTACTTGTTAATAATATGCTAACAGAGAAAAAAGAACAACAACAGATATTATTGAACCCACGACCCTCCGTGATCTAGTCGGATGCTCTAACTACTGAGCTACTGGAGACTCTGTGGTGAGCAAGGAACGAATTGTTGGTATATAGACTCGAACCGCATCGCGTGGCTACACAGCCACGTACTGGCTCATATGATCTCACTGACAGCGTCGCGCCATTACATTAAAGCATCATATATGAACTCACTAATGGCATCACGCCGTCACATTAAGGCATATCGAGATGCGTCCAACCACCCTCCTAAGTGAGTATACTAACAGAGAAATTACAACACATATGAACTCACTAACGGCATCACGCCGTCACACTGATTAAGGCATATCGAGATGCCTCCAACCATCCTCCTAAGTGAGTATACTAACAAAGAAATAACAACAACAACAACAACAACAGATATTAATTATAGGAAGTACGTAGACTCGGAAAAAATCCGAGTCCCAGATGGGATTTGAACCCACCACCCTCCGTGATCTAGTCGGATGCTCTAACCACTGAGCTACTGGAGACTCTGTGGTGAGCAAGGGTCGAATTGTTGGCTACACAGCCACGTACTGGCTCATATGATCTCACTGACAGCATCGCGCTGTTACATTAAAGCATCACATATGAACTCACTAACGGCATCTGTTGTTGTTGTTATTTCTCTGTTAGTAGGTTCTCCAATCAATCCACCTGGGATACAATGGAGAGTATAAGTGTATCCTTGGAGCTAGAGAATCAGTGTTCTGGCCTGGTATCTCCACTGATATTAAGCAGATGGTGAAGAACTTTGACTTATGCAACAAGCATCAACCAGCTCAACCCAAACTTACCCATTATGCAGCCAGACCTTCCAACCCGGCCATGGGAGAACCTTGGCACCGACATCTCCGAATTCAATGGAAAGAAGTATTTGATGGTCGTCGATTACTACTCACGATTCCCTGTGATAAGACTTGTCAATGACATGACCAGCCATACCGTGTGCAGCCACTTCGCAAGCAACCTGGCAGAGTATGGCCTACCAGTACATAAGGGAAAGGTTCAGATGAACAAAGTGGCATCACACTGCTCTGCTTTCTCCATATCACCATCAAGCAAACAGCCTAGCAGAAAGAGTAGTTGGAACCTGCAAATCACTCTTGAAAAAGGCACTGGAAGAGATTGAATGCCTTAACACAGCCTTATGGATATATCGCTCCACTCCACCTGATGATGAGACTCCATCATCCCATGAGTTATTGTTTGGACGTAAACCCAAACATCCCTCCTAAGCAGGAGAACCACGCTAAAATCCAAACACCCAGATAATGACCTTCACCAAGAAGCTAACCAGAGGCGACAAGAAAAGCAGGCAGTATGTTATGACAGAAAGGCTGGCAGTGACAAAAGGCCCCTTTACAACCTGGAACTAGTGTTTGTCTGGAATTCCTTGAAGAGAACCTGGCAACCAGCCGCTGTGCCAAACAGGCCGCAACCAAGGTTACCAGGTTACAGGTTACCAGGACAGGTTACCAGGATAGGGCGTGTCACCCAAGTCCCAGCTCGGTTCAAGTATTGAACAGAGACAGAGACTCGCAAATGAAACTTTTTTTTTGTTTTTAATTAGGTTCATACTGACAGCCATTGAACGGTTTTGGTTCCTGTTGTCATCTGATTGACATTTGTTTGATTCAATTACCAATGATTATCATGTTCTTCGTATTAATTTATTTGCACGTATCCAGGCTTTTATCAACAAAAAGAGGGGTATCATCACGGTATATCTAGCGTGGCAGACCATATATGGGCATGCGCACCCTTTTACATTCTTGTAGTCATTCGCTCGAGTAGAACCGAATTCGATTAAAGAAGCAAGAGATCATATTCTTAGTCATCCAGAGCCTTTGATCACTGTATTTCTACCCCTATTGATCTAATGGCAAGCAAACAACAGTAAATAGATGCTAACCGCAAGCAAACGGCAGTAAATAAAAGCAAACTGCAGGGTGATTATATGGGTGGCCTACGATGAATTATATGCCGTCATAAAAGGTGAAAAAGGCTTTGCTATACTGTTATGTCCCAAACCAATGTGGCTTGCAAGCAGGCTCTTTCTTGCCACGCAAGAGAAGTAATGATTCTGACTCGACTTGAAAAACTGATACTTGTTGTTTGACTTGCATTACAGAATCTCTCGACGTCTCCACACTGTGAGCCTCCGGACTTTGTGTGTAACACCAGAGCAGCTCTTGATCATATTCTTAGTCATCCAGAGCCTTTGATTACTGTATTTCCACAAGGGAAGCCACGTGTGTACAAACGACTGGATAGTATGGAACATTGGACTCGTGTAATCAGTTAATATACTTACCCCCTGCCTTCCTTCTTTTTTAAATGTCTTGCGCAGCTACTGAAATAGCACGACACACAGGTATTATATACGAAAATGGAGGAAAAACACTTGTTACATTTGCAGTAGTTACTTTTCTTTCCTTCGACGACTTATTGTGTTATAGGTAATGAGTTTGAGCAAAACAAATGCACAAGATTAGAATGATATTTGTGTAGGTCTCAGACAAGATCAGCAAAGCGTGCAAAAGTTATTTTTTGGGATAGGAGCATTTGTAAAACTGTTTACAGTAATGATTTTGTTTTAAAAGAACATTTGAGCAGTTTTTATACCTTTTACCTTTAAAAGTGTCGGACTGAAAAAATGTCAAATTAAACGCTCATTAAATATAAATAAACTGCTACTGCTGAGACGTAAAAACCGTCCAGAAATGAGAGATTCTTTTTTGTTTAATATCCTGGGAACAGTAGCTGGTAACTGGAGAGCTGTAATTGAATTTACGCCCATATTAAAAAAAAAAGTATTAAGTTACCATTTGAAACTAAAGACAGCAAAACATCTCGTGGGAACAAGTGGTGACGATTCGTCAGCTCTAATTTAATTTACTCCCTTGTGAAAAACAAGAGTGTCGAATTACCCTTTGTAACTAAAAAATAATGATATCTCGCTTTAGTATTATTACTCAGGTGATTATGGAAATTCGTGCGCTCCCATTGGCTGAGAATGGCGTCATATTCCGCTATAATCACCTCCGCGGAGGTGATTATAGCGTAAAGTGAAACAAGATGAAAACTGTGTTGCGCAAAGTTTGTTAGATAAAGAAACTTAGTAAATATTCGTTTTTGCGCGGAAAATACGTAAAATATCATACGTTTCCAGGCTGCTGCCTCTTCATCAGTGGTAAAAAGTAACTGTAAATTGTGCGCGTGACATAACAATAAAAATTTGAATTTGAAGTTATTTGTGCGCGCAGACAGAAATGAGGGCGCCTATTAACATTCAAATCAAATGCAATTTCGATGTCACTAGCGCGCTTAGATTTTGGGTGTTTATATAAAACAAAGCCGGTATTGAGTCCTCCTGGATGTAACGTTTTGTGCTTGAAGATCATCCTGGCTTCAAAGCGGCGCCTATCTTGGGTATTTCGGAAGCCAGAGCGGATTACGGACACCAGCATATCAGTACAGGCATGTCTTGGTGATGCAAAGTGCCGACCAACGGGAAGATCGGTGTTGGTTTGTCGTGTGGAACGTAGGTGTTCACTGAAGCCATCTCCCAGGCGTTTTCCTGTCTCCCCGATGTAGATCTTGTTGCAGGTACGACATTTGATAACGTATACCACGTTGTGGCTTATACAGGTGTACTCTGAATTGATGGTGATGCATCCCCCAGGCGTGTTGATCGTAGGCGAAGCGTCAGTGTGGGCGCAAGTATTGCATCGTGACTGACCACATGGAAACGTACCACGATCTTCGTCAGAAGCAGTTGTGTCGTTCAGATGGCTTCTCACCAAGGAGTCACGCAGGTTGGTATCACGACGATACGCGCACAAAACTCGTAGTGGTTGGT
>Ga0126343_10000583_pt1 | contig 14563 bp, 5 predicted proteins | sample Cyp2metagenome_FD_92531 | JGI IMG/M metagenome (GOLD analysis project Ga0126343, IMG submission 92531) | Coral microbial communities from Lord Howe Island, Old Settlement Bay, Australia - Cyphastrea 2 metagenome | ecosystem: Host-associated > Invertebrates > Cnidaria > Coral ... | reverse complement strand
TTTATTTAGCTTTAAAATGACATATAGCATTGCAAAATTGGTTGAATATAACATGAGCTGGTCATTTTTTAACCAAAACATGTCAAAAATGGCCATTTTTAGGGGTAGTCACCATAGGGTTAAGCGATGTTGCCGTTTTGCGTAATGAACAAGACTCTGACTTGCATCCAATATCCAAAGACAAGACAAGACAAGACAACTTTATTCATTTTGCACAATACATTAATGACAGATTTGGCACCGCAGGTAGCAAAAGACTTGCATTGTTTTGCTTTGACCAACACGGATTCTTAAATTGTGAAAATAAAGTTGTCAAGTTTTTACCTTGAAATATTTTCATGCCATACTTTGTGGCTTTCTTTGTGCTCCCTGGTGTTGCGTTTTGTAATAGTTCAATGATTTCCTTTTCATTTAACTCCGGTGCAAAGCGATTTTCGCCGGCTGCCATTGTTTCTTGAGGGAAAATTTTTTAGCTCCCTTTTAATTTTAAGCTGACGCGTACGCTTACTATATTTGTAGACTATGGTATATTGGCTCATATACCATAATGGCTAAGCCAATAAAAAGTCTTGAATTGCATTATCCAATGATCCAGTTTTTAATAATTGTTGTTAGAGTATGGGAACTAGTCATGTGATATACCCCCCGTGAACCCTCATGTAGTAGTTCCGTGGCGTTGTACTTTTACGCCCTTTAGCGCGAAACAACAATGGCTTCTGGTTCTAAGTCCAGCACGAAGAAAGATGTTGAAGGATTCATTCACCAAGTATCCGAGGTGAAGATTCCAGCCAGTGGAAGCAGATATTTCGATTTTACCCTTCAAGAAAGAGATGAGAAGCACAGAGTGGTTTGTTTTTATCCCGACAAACGTGGCGATCTTAAACAGAAGGAAGAGTCAAAGTCGCCTGTACGCATTTTGAACGTCAGCCCGCAAAAGCGAAAGTTTCAACCTGATAGTTTGGAGTATAAATTAGAGAGGTTTTCGAAGGTACAAGTGACGAAGAATTTGTCTTTCCCGTGGAAAGATCAGTCCAGTGTGGAAGCTACGATCAAGAACATCATGGATTCAGGAAAAGAAGGTGAAATGATGTCTCTGAGATGTAAAGTTTTATCCAAATCGGAGAGCCAGAGTGTGTTTTCCCATGCCTTCAAGAGAGATTTGAAGAAATGCCAGCTAGTGGTGGCGGACCAAACTGATGCTATTCCCACAACGATCTGGGAAGATATGATTAGTCAAATCGATAAAGACAAATCGTACATTTTCAGCAATGTGAAAGTAAGTTTCTACAGGTTTAAATACCTTAACGCAGTTAAAGCCAGTAAAGTACAAGAGATAAGTGATAGTAATATTACAGTTTCAGAGGAAATTTGTAAAGCAGCTGCAGCACTAGCTCCCAAGGAAACCGAAAGCCAGGATGTGACTGGGAAAATTTTAGCTATTGATGTGAACAAAGTGTTTGTTTGTGTTAATTGCAATAGCAAAATTTCCGATTACGACGAAGAAGATGAATTTGTGAAATGCCGTTCATGTAAGCTAACTATGCTAAAGGCTAGAATGTCATCTGCTGTTTCTGCAAATATTGTTATAGAACAGGGAGGTGAAAGTATTGGCCGGTTCTTTTGTTCAGGAAATGTACTAAATGAGATGTTTGTTTCTATTTCGGAAACAAAGAACTATAAAATAAATGAAACTGATGTTACTAAGTTATCAAAGAAGATGATAAGCGAAACTCTACTTTTGATTAACCAGGTTACTTTTAAAGTTTCGAAAGAAGAAAAAGTTGTCGTATCTATGAATGTCATAGATTAAGTATTGGAATGTAACAGATACTGGTAGGCTGTATTGCATTGTATGATTTGCGTCTGTGAATTTCAACGAGTGAACCTGTTGTTGCAATTCAGTTAGATTTAAAGATGCCAGCTACGTAAGATCACATCACGATCACAGAAATATGTAAACTTCAAAGTTCAAAAAGTCTTGTCAATTAGTTAATGTTCAGAACTGAGTTGATACTTGTTTTTACCTATTGTTACATTGTTTGCAAAATAAAGGTACTTTTTATCGTTGAAATTTATGGATAGTAGTAATTACCGAATCTCTGGGGAAGTTGAACATGCGCTTGCAACATATTTGCAGATCTGTATTTTGGTCGCACAATGAACAATTCATATGAGTTATTTACCAATTGAGAGGTCAACATTGCTGGATATTGTCCAAGATCTTTTTTTGCATGTTTATGGACTGATATGGAGTCGAGTTCCAAAAACACCAGCCTCAGTAATCGGCACGCTATGCATTTTGAAGCGATGAAATTTTAAAATTGGCCTTAGAACATGTTGTACGTCAACAACTTTGGCAAACTTGAAAACAAGAAACATTATTCTCATTGTTTTGTTCTGAAATGAACACCTAATTATCTTTAACGCCATAATTAAAAGAGGTTTGGCAAAGCTAATTACCTTACCTGTATACCTGTTATCGATGAACCTTCGTTTTTCCACTTTCAAAACCATTTTCTATCGCTTAATGACAACCATTTTCTCTTTGACAGAAAATGTAAAACAGAACATTTGTAGAACTTCATGTAAAACTCAAAACTTGAAATGAATTGTAATTTGACTTAATTGTCACTACTGTAAATTGTACCTCGACTTTGTTATCATAACTGTTAAGTTTTTATTCTACTCAAAGGAAACCTGTTGTTTATTCTCGAACAGATTTCAGTGCTCATCACTTCTCATACAGTGTTTATTCAACTCAGTTCCAAATTGGCTAAAGTCCAGCCAAAATTGCACAACCAACATATATATTTACTTAACGCTTGTACGACTTTAGTTGTCGATGAAATTTATGCCCTGGAGAAATTAAAATCCACCGCTAATTATTTTCTTTAAAAGCCGAAGTTAAAGGCACCATCCCTACTGTAAGTCTACTTTTAAAAGATAAAATTAAAGGCAGTCCGCTTATCCCACAAAATGCAAAAGAACACCGCAAAGATTATCTTTAAGGACCTGAATGAAAGACACTTCGTAAAGCTAATTATCTGAAATTAATTTTGTTGTTTTAACCTTATACCTGTTATCAGTGAAGTTTCATTTTTCATGAGCATAATGGGCACTGAAATCTGTATTTCCTTTGAAATAGATTCGAAACCTAACAGTAGTGATAATTAAGTAAGGGTACACAGTAGTGGTTAAATTAACTCGGGTTACAATTCATTTTCAGTTTTCAGTTTTTGATGAAGTTTTACAAATGTCCTGTTTTCTAAGAAAGAAAGGTTGTCATTGAGACATCAATAATGGTTTTGTCACTTGAAAAACGACAGTGCATTGATAACAGGTATTCGGTTAAAACAACAAATTGATTTCCGGTGGCATAATAATGTCCTTAAAGATAATAAAGTGTTGTTTGCGTAAGCTTTTGCGGTATTACAAACATGTCCTTTCGGTGTTCGTTTGCGAATAGTAGAATAAGCGGACTGCTTTAATTTCAACAGCTAAAAGAAGATTTTGAGGGGGAATTGTTCATTTCATTTCGGCTTTTAAAAGAACATTTAGTGGTGAATTTTGGTTTATCCAGTATCGGATAAATTTGTGTTCAAGGCCGGGCAACCTCGTCATAAAAACACATCCATATTCGACAACCAAGTGGCACAAGTGATAGGTTACGGGTACATATAAAAATATCTGACTATCACTTGGAAGTCTTTATGATTGAGCATAAGGGCCTAAAAATACGCGTTGGTTGTGCAATTTCGGCTGGAATTTAGCAAATCTGGAAGTCACTTGAATGAACACTGTATGAGCTTTGTTTCGTCACTGGAGTATCTGTTCGGGAATGGGCAAAAAGTTACCCTTGAAATAGAAGAGAAAGTTTACAGTGGGCATAATTAATTCAAGGCACAATTAACAATAGTAACAATTAATCCAGATAACAATTCATTTCCAGTTTTTAGATTTCCAGCAAGTTTTACAAATGTCCTGTTTTACAATTTTGTCAAAGAAAGAATGGTTGTCCTTAATAGACCGATATGGTTTGGTAAGTCGAAAATGGAAACGGTTGCTTGATGATAGGTATACTGTTAAAACAACAAAGTAATTTCCGTTAAGGTAATTAGCTTTGCCAACTGATGATAAAAAGGTCTTGATTTGAGAAAGAAAAGATAAGAATCTGTATGTTATTTTCAAGTTTGCGTATGTTGTTGCCCTGATTGCTTTTAATTTCACCTTTGAAAAGATTTTGAGCGGAGACTGTGCTTTTAATTTCGGCTTTTAAAAGAAGATTTAGCAGCAGATTTTGGTTAATCCAGTGTCGCATTTTTGCTTTCAAGTGCAACGTTAAATAAAAACATATCCATGGATACAGAGAAGTCTAAATCGACAACCGAAGTAGCACAAGCGATAAGTCATGGGTTTAAGTAAACAAAATATCATGTGTCGGTTGTGCAATTTTGGCTGGACGTTTGCTTATATAAAAGGAGTTGGAGGAGCTTTGTATGAGCATTGTATGAGCACTGAAATCTGTTCGACAATGGACAACAGGTTTCCTTTGAAATAGAATAGAAACTTTACATTAGTGATAACTAACTCAGGGTACAATTTACAGTACTCATAATTAAGTCAGCTTACAAATAATTTCCAGTTTTCAGTTTTTGATTTAGTTTTATTAATGTCCTGTTTTATATTCTCTGTCAATGAAAGAATGGTTGTCACTAGAAGATCGATCAATGGTTTTAATCAGTGACAATTCTCCTTGAGCTCCTTTATTATACTGGCGAAAGTCCAACCGAAATTACACAACCAACACGTACAGTTTATGTATACCCTTGACCTATCGCTTGTGTTACTTTTCGCGATATAAACTCCTATGTTTGTATGGATATGTTTTTATTATGAGATTGAACGTGAACGCAAATTTATCCCATACTAGATAAACTAAAATTCACATTAAATTTTCACTGAAAAGCCGAAATTAACAGCACAATTCCTACTCAAATGTTCTTTTTAAAGATGGCATTAAAGGCAGCCGGCTTATACTACAAATCGCGAAGGAACACCACAAAGTACACTTTTGTCATACCGTAACAGCGTAGGCAAACATGAAAATTATAAAGTGATTCTTAACTTTTATTTGTGAAATCAACACCTTATTATGTCCATTTGACGTACAGTGGTAAACTGAATGCTGGGGGTAACCTATCCTGGGGGAAGAAATACTTCTAGGTCCTTCATGCTACAATACCGGAATAACCTCTGGAGAGATGGGTCAATTGATAATTTGCAATGATGCAAAAAGTGACCATTATTGTGTAACTGGGTAAACATTGTGCTTTAGGTTTTTATTGAGGATTTTCCAACTTGTTATTCTTGAAATACAATACTTTCACTTCAGCTTTCTTTAGTGTGTGATATTGATTTCACAGAACAGGGATTACATCTCAATGTTTTCACATCCATTTCATGGTATTTCTAAGAATCATATGTGAGCACCAGAATTATTATTAATTTTGAGCGATAAGCAAGCTAACGAGAGTGGTTTCAATGCCATCAGTACAGAACTATGTAACTATATACAATGTAAATATACTGTTGTAATGGTAAATTCAGAGTTTTGTTAGTGAACAGAATAGATAATTCTCTCTGTAAGCACAGAGCATGTCATCCTGACAAAGGGTACAGTTATGTTTCATTGCATAGTCCAGAATTTTAATAAAGGAGAGAACAAGAAACCAAACCATCTCACTTGGAAGTGCTTTGTGATGATAACCAGTTTTTGCTGAATGAAGTATCCTTTTTGAAACCAAAATGTTATCTTGGTTGACAGTCCACTTTGAATTGACATAGCCTGAAGGACATTGCTTCACTTTCAGAGAATGTGTTCTTCATTTTGTCAAATGCAAACATAATTGTAACAAAATATTCCCAGGTCGAGTTCATTGAGTGTTGATTTCTGGTGGTCGTTAATTAGTATTTCAGTATTTTTCAATACAGCAATTCAGCGTCTATTAATCCAGGATGTATTGGTGTTATTTGTACCACTATGATTTGCCATGACAATTCTCCCTGCAGTTACAGCATGTGATGTATCTCATTCAACCTCTTAAAGTTTCTTTGCCACTATTCATTTTACTGTATCATTATGATTATGGGTTGCCAAGAATTATTCAGAAGATGTAGAATTAATTGCTGCCCCTGAAATTGAAGAAAGAAATAAAAATCAAGATTTAAGCATAAATAATGTGGAAATTAGCAGAAAAAGGCCTATCCCTGTTTTCAAGTTGACCAGGATTCTTAATGAAACATCCAAACTACAGACAAGTCCAGTTCAAGCATTTTAACTTGGATGCTGTGAGAGCTCTTTAGATGTACAATTTCTTACCTGTTCTGTGTGAATTAGTCAAGGTGTTGGCTGGGATACCAGGTGGTCATCCCATGCCTGGTTCCCTATGTTTTTTGTTTTGGTTTGTGTGGCTGTTATACATGTACTAAGCAAGTTTTTCTTTAGTTGTTAAGCAGATTATTTTCCTTTTGTATGTACATAATTTCATGAAAATTATGTAAACTGATGAATCAATAATTTGCCCTATGGGGCTCCTAAGGAAATATAGATGGGTTTGTGATCACTGTAGTATGACTCAAGGACACCTGTTGATACTACAAGATGTGGTACATTGGTATAAATGTGATCTATTAGTGTGCGATTGTCAGTGGTGAACTGTTTTATTAATTGCTTATACCCTCGTTCTTCGATTAGACACCTTGCAATTGCTCTTTTTTCTGATGTCTCTTCAAGTAAGTTGATGTTGAAGTCACCAAGAAGTACAGATGGTACTGGACTTTTCATTTGTGTGGCATGGACATAATTTAGAGCATCAATCAACTGTGAAATTTTGACTTTGCTTTTGGAACGGTAGGTACCAATAATATGTAAATTTCGAATTGGTTGGTTTGCAATCATGATGGTAATTTCCACCTCATTAAAGTTAAATCTTTGTGGTATTTGTTTACAACTCAAACTGTTAGCAATGTATATAGCAGAGCCATAGCAACTTCTAGTATGTGAATGATCATGATCATTTCTGTAAAGTTCAAATCCCTTTATACTATACAAGACATCATAATCTGCCTTGCAAAGTCTTGTTTCAGCAAAAATATTTACATCAGCTTTCTGGATGTTGTAATCATTTCGTACATCATCAATGTGCAAGTGCAATGATCTAACATTATGAAATATAACTGTTTTAGTAAGTGATGAAGTTTTAGTTTGTAGTTTTGCCATTGTCATAAGGCTTGCCTCAGTCCTCAGTCTATTCATTTCATTGGCCACTTTTTCACTTACTCTCATTTTGTGGTCATTTAAGTTGAGAATATGTAGAGATGAGCTGTTACGGACTCTACTTAATCCAACATAATGCATGTGCTCTTGTGTCCTTGATGGGAAATCAATAACTGCTGCCTCTAAAGTGTCTCCTTGACAACGGTGAATAGTTTTTGCACTAGCAGGCCTTAATGGAAATTGTCGACGAAGAATTTCTATTTGGCATTTCTTACAAATCCTAAACTGCCTCGTTACTTCTAGAATGGGAGTCCAATTTCTCATTATGTTTTTCATGTTATATAAGTGGGCATTATCTCTTCGCTGTTTTTGGCCAATGTAAGGATCTCCAAAAGACACCCACACAATACTTGGTCTAGTAGAGCTTTCAACTCTATAGTCTATGTTCATTATTATACATTCGGCACCATTAGTTAAGCCATCAGTAACATCAACATTTATAGTTAAGTCATATTTTCCATTGGTGGCTATTTGTACTGTTGAATATAACCCCATTGTTTTTGTAGGATCATCTGGGATTTTCTCTCTAATTTGCTTTTTCAGATCATCTGAAATGTCTCCTACTATGATGTCCAGTGCCTTAACTTGAGATTTGTTTGCTTTAGATAAAGTGTACAAGTTGTTATTATGTGCATTTACAGAGGCATTTGTTGTGAACAAATGTGTGAGATCCATGGGGTAGTTCAGTTCATCAGGTTTAAGGTGGAGAATTCTTTGTTTCAAATTTGCTATGTCATTCTTGGACTGATTTCCTTCTCTTAAACGATTCAGAAGCTCAGCAAATTGTTTATCGTCTTTTTGTCTCATTATCTGTGTTAGTTCAAAGAGGGTAAAATAATCCTTCCACAAGTTATTAGCCAAAGTATCATAGGATGAATTTGAATTTTCAAATATCCATTTGTCAAAAACAGGCTTAAGTTGGAAAAGATCTCCAACAGTTATTAAGCTTATTCCTCCAAAAGGCTCCTTAGTTCCCATTATTTGTTGTAAACGTAAATTTAAGAAGTTAAACATCCCATTTCCAACCATGGATATTTCATCAATAAACAGAACACTTAGTTTTCTTAGTTTTGCCCTGATTGTGTTACGTCTATCATTATCTAGAGCACAGTATTCAAATCCTTTATTGGCAGGTATTTTAAAAGCAGAATGCAATGTGTTCCCTTTGATGTTGAATGCTGCTTTTCCTGTAGGCGCTGTTTTTATGACTTTAATTTCATCAGGATTTTCACCTGGAACGCTATTCAAATATCTTATCAGAGCTTCGTATAATGCATTTGTAACTGTGGATTTCCCAACACCTGCACCACCAGACAAAAATAGCCTGAGGGGATCATGAGTTGTTTTAACTGAGTGTAGAACATGATAGAAAAATTCCCTTTGTTTCTCATTTAGTGAGCGAACTAGCTTACGATATTCTTCATCAGATAGACGCCTTATAACAAGTTCTTCCTGGTCATCACTTCGAGGAAAAATACCCAAGTCATCAAGCAAGTCATACTGGTTATGCAACTTATTATTTCCTGGATCAAAGCAGCCAAACAATTCACTTGGCTTTTCTTTAATTGCACGGTCCTGCTCATTGATATGTTCAGCATTAGGTGCTACATTCTCAAAACTGTCATATTCATCATTGCTCAAATCATTTATTGCTTTGTCTAGTATTTTGCTATGGCATTCATATTGTTGCCTTGTATAAATAATGTCCTTCTCAAGCTGTTCAAATCTATGTTCATAGCTTTCACAGCCTCTAAGCAAATCCATGTTTTCCTTGCGCCAAGGGGTATAAAGCATAAGTTGCTCTCTGTAATAATTTTCTGGATCTTTCTCTTTATGAAATCTCACAAAACGAATTATCCTAGGCTTTTGTCGCTTTACAAGTTTCATTTCGTGTGTCATCTTGTACTCATTTGACTCCCTGCCTTCTTCATTTGTACATATATTATCCATGTCTTGAAGGTCATCATCAGTGTTTTCTTCAAAGAAATTTTCAGGAATAAAGTCATCAGCACCTCTTACTAGTTTTTATCAGTAGCAGTATTTGCATTCTCATCTTTGACATAGTTGAACCAGGAAGCAAAATTAGCCAAACACAAGTTCTCCAGTTGTTTTGGTCTTCTTTGGTAACGCTTAATGAGATTGTCGGACTCTATGTCATGAGAATTATCTGGTAATTCTCTTATTTTATTTAAATTCTTTAATAGGAAGGTTCTTTCATCTGGATGTGATGTATTGATGAACCGAAACTCTCTGGTTGATCTCCTCAATGGCATTTGCAATACCAAATAAGCAGCTTCCTGAGCACTTATTTCAACAGCATTTAGAAATTTGTTTCCTATGTGCCTCACTTTATTAGCAATATCTCTATTGCCATTCTTTACCTCTTCTGTGGCTTTTTCAAGAAGTCTACTCATTCCTCTTTGACCCTTTGTAATGTATGACAAAATATATGTTGCACAAGCATAGGGATCTAGGACATATTGTATATCCATGTTAGCTTGCCATGCCTTTAACAATGTAGTGTTGAAATTATTTATTCTTATTTCTGATGGTGTTCTTTTCAAAAAGAGAGAGTTGCGCTTTATTGTATGTCTCAAGGCCAAGATGTAACTTTCTTCAGTCATTGCTAATTTCTCTAGGAATTGCTGAAAAGTGATCTCTTCACCATATTTCATGCTATCTAGTTGATCTTTAATTTTTTGTGCATTTTCTTTCACATGCTTCTGCTTCTCAGCCTCAAAAGCGTTTATCTCCTCAAGAGGCTTTAAAATCATAGTTCTGGGCATTGGTGGCAAGGGAAAGTTGAATCTACAGACTTTCTGGCCTGTTCTCTTACAATTTTTAGCATGTCTGTGGATTTGTAGATTAACATAATCATCCATTTCACTTCCATGAGGTTTTTGGCAAGTGAGGTATTTATCAACGAAAGTAATAACTTCTTCATCAGAGTTTTTCTCATACTGTGGTGCATCTTTAACCCAAAACAGGCCATGGATATGAGGGCTTCCCCTTTGCTGGAATTCGACTCTATAAAAATAATCATCAATTTCCCCTATTGGCATAACATCACTTTTGAGGACTTCGCGAATAAATAGTTGAACCATGTGGTCAAAGTTTTGTGCACATGTTACTGGATCTTTCTGAATTAGATTCGACTTCTGTTGCCAAGTCATGTTTTCTATCTCTTCATCAGTGTATTCCTTTTTTTCAACAATTTTACCAAGACATTGAGGTAAATGTTTCCACCTTGTTTCTGCAGCTGAGAAAGAGCAAAACCATGTGGGATTGCCAAGCTGACGAATCATGGCAAATAAATCTTTTTTACAACGTTGAAAGTATGCTGGACTTCCTCTTAGATTTTTTAGAACTGTGAAACCTTCATCGAGATGTATCAGCTTTTTAATATAATCCTCAGTCTTAAGGTCACCTGCAGTAAATGTTTTACCTTTTGTTTTACACTTTTGCAGAGAAATGCAAGCAGTATCCTGAATTTGCTTGATTTGCAGCTCTTTAAGCTTGTAGAAAATATTAGGGACTGACTGTGCTACTCTTCTATCTTGACATCTTAGTTCCCACTTAGCTACTGTGCTGTACGACACAGGAACCTTTCTTTCGTTGTTATTTGGTCTACGTCTTCCACAGAATATTGTGGGAAAAGATAAAAATTCTGAATCTTTATCCATGAATAGCCCTAATGGTTTGTTTCCCTCTGCTGGTGCAAAGCTTATAATTTTGTCAGAATATTGTGATATGTCTGGCTGTTGCAATAGAGTGTCTGTGACCCCCGATGGGCGCTCTTCCACTTCACACCAATCATCAATTTCAGTGTTGTCAAGACTGGAACTATAATCATTATCAGTTATTGTTTCAATGGTACTACTTGCATTTTTGGTTTCCTGCAAGTTTGAATTCCCTTCAAAAAACTCATTCCACTCTTCACTTTTATCACCATCTGAGGAAATTTTATTGTGCCATGTCTGTTGAACTTTTATGCCTTCACTTTTATATAAATAACTTGTATTAACAAGATTACTGGCAGCATCTAAAACCTTCCTAGGTCTCACATTTTGAAATTGGTAATGATGTTTATAACATAGACGTCTCTTCAGTTTGATTGGAATTGTCTGTGATTCACTGAGAGGTCTAGGGAGTGTTTGTACAGTTGAAGTAACATCACTTGGTACATTAACCACATTGCCATGAATAGAAAGCTGGCCACCCCTAGGAAGTTCACGGATTTGCATGAATGGAATACGTGGTGACACAAGTCTTTCCTCTAATGGGGTTAAATCCAGTACTGCTGGCTTTTTAGGGAAACTCATGCCATTTGCTTTTGCACATTGGGGTAATTTACCGTCTTTCAAATTGGAATGGCGTGTATTACAGATCCATTCAGTATCATCAACACTTCTTATTCCAGTAATACAAATTTTAACAATGCTTTGATCACATTGGTTAAAATTGCTAACATTGCATTTCTTGACTGAAGATTTGTACCACAGTTGATCACAGCAAGTGCAAATGTACTCTGGGCCACATCTAATAACCTTATGAAATTTATTTATTATGGCAGTATGATCACCAACATCAGCTGTGAAATGTACTCTGTTTTCTGTACTGTTCATTATTCCTTGTGAATTATTTACTTTACCATTACCTTGTTGATATGCATTATCTACTTCTGTACATGCAGCAATAGTCTTGTTTCTTTGAATAGAGGTGCTTTGTTTTTCCAGATTATCTGCCTGAATGACAACATGAAAATTAGCCATATTATTTTCTCTTTCTCGATCATCAGTGTTTTCATTTTTGGCAACCTTCTTAGAAACCTTTCGTCTTTTTGCATTTTCTTTTTCTCTATAGGTGGCAACAGTTCGTTTCCTTTGCATATAGTTCCTCTTAGAGGTCTTACGCTTTTCAAGATTACTTGTCCGCTTGCCCTCTTGATGTGCATTTTCTATTTCTCTACATGCAGCAATAGTTTTGTTCCTTTTAATAGAGGCACTTTGTTTTTCTAGATTATCTGCTTGAATGGCATCATGAATATCGGCCACGTTATTGTCTCTTTCTTGGTCATCAGGGGTTTCCGTTTTGGCAACCTCCTTAGAAACCTTTTCTCTATATTTGGCAACAGTTCGTTTCCTTTGCGTAGCGTTCCTCTTAGAGGCCTTATGCTTTTCAAGTTTATTTGCCTTCTTGCTCTCTTGATATGCATTTTCTATTTCTCTACATGCAGCAATAGTTTTGTTTCTTTGAATAGAGGCGCTTTGTTTTTCAAGATTATCTGCCTGAATGACATCATGAATATTGGCCATTTTATTTTCTCTCTCTTGATCATCAGTGGACTCATTTTTGGCAACCTCCTTAGAAACCTTTCGTCTATTTGCATTTTCTTTTTCTCTATATGTGGCAACAGTTCGTTTCCTTTGCATATAGTTCCTCTTAGAGGCCTTACGCTTTTCAAGTTTATTTATCTGCTTGCCCTCTTGAATATTGCCCATAACAATTTCTTTTTCTTTGTCATTAATTCCCCTTGCATTGTCCACACAATCAGAAACTATCCATTTCGTTGTATTTTCCTCTGTATAAGGGTACATACTTTGCTTTCTTTGTATATATTTTCTTCGAGATGCTTTACATTTTGCTACTTGAGGGTCATTTAGACCATAATTTGATGCAAACATGTGTACAGTGGAGACATAATGACTTTCTCCAATGTGACCAATATAAATATTCTCTGAGTTACCAGTAGTATTGGCTGGTCGAATAACTGTAACAGGCGAAAATGTTTCAATTGACTCTGTTATATTAATTGTCATATTCATAGAATTGGCAACAGCTTGAATTATAATTCCATCTGCCCAAGTTCCTTGCCTTGACATAGTAGTTAAATAATTCATCCAAGACCTCTCTGTATTACTTTCTATAAACAGCTCTGGATTATTGACTAAATGCTGAATTCCAAGTCTGCGTACATAGAAATGATTATTGGGAGTACCATATAATTGATGTGATACAGATCGAAAAAAACAATCACCATCACCACCAACATCAAGTGAAGCTCTCCCCACCTGAGATAATCGGTATTCTAATATTGAAACTGGATCAGATCTTGAGGATAATACTGCACTCATGTTATCTAAAGGACCAGGATTTTCCTCTATGTCTCCACTTAATGAAATTACACGATTTGATACCCACAATGTCTGCTTGTGAGAGTACATGTATTTTAATTTTGTTAAACCAGTACCATGAGTGTAAATAAAACATGGAGCAACCTTCTTGTGTTTTGCTGACCTAAATCTTACAAAAACTGAGTAAAACCACTGTATAGATGAGGTTTTAGACCGCTTCTTGGTTCCATAAGTTGCACTAATTAACCTGTGATATGCATCACTTGTCCTCTTGACGTACTCGTGAATCCTCGATGATTTTGGAACAGTATACTGGATATATTTACGCCACAAGCGTCTCATTTTTTTGCTCTTTTGCAAAACACGCTTAAGTTTGTTTGTGGGAATTCTCGACACTGCCCTGTCCCTCTGTCTATTGTTAATTCCACTGCTTTGTTTATTACCTGAGCTAGAGAAGTACCCACAACGAGTTCTAGGCAATACTTCATTATTTACCTGCACTTTAATCTCATTTGCTTCACAATCAGGGTTAGCGGATGTAACATCGTTACATTCCTTCATCTCGATGTATTTCTGATCGGGGAATTCGCATGCTGGTTGACAAATACACCAGCGAAGATAATAAGCAAGGCAGTTCAGCTTCTTCTTTAGGAGCTTCACAGTGTCGTCCACTACTGACATTATTCGACTGGTAGCCATTATTGGGCAACAGTATTGGTATTTCACTGGTATTCAACACACTTTGATAGCTTTGATAGCAATTGATAAGCAGCGACCGTAAACCAGGCTGAATTCTGGGCTCTAAGTCTAACACAGGTTTTAGTGTAGTTCTGGGTCGCTTTGATTTTGATGTGTGGTATGTATGTTTGACTTAGAGCAATTTCAAAACAATTTAAGAAAGCAATATTGACTTACCGAAGCTCGCAGTAATGGACAATGGCCGCCGCCTTCAGGCTGCAATGTTGTGACGTACATACATACATACATACATACAATTTATTGAAGCTCCCTTCCAAGGGCTTTTCAGCCACAATATACTAACTAAGACTAACTAATATACAAAAGGATGGAACTAAATTATTAGCTAATTAAA
>Ga0126343_10000582_pt1 | contig 14569 bp, 9 predicted proteins | sample Cyp2metagenome_FD_92531 | JGI IMG/M metagenome (GOLD analysis project Ga0126343, IMG submission 92531) | Coral microbial communities from Lord Howe Island, Old Settlement Bay, Australia - Cyphastrea 2 metagenome | ecosystem: Host-associated > Invertebrates > Cnidaria > Coral ... | reverse complement strand
TTATAACTCAAAAACGAGCTCGGTGACCCCCATTTTTTATTATCGAATTGTAATTAGCATGATAAGATGCAACTTTTTGCAAAGTTTAAAAAAATTCTGCGAAGAGGGTTCAGAGCCACCTTATATTTTCAAAAATTTAAGGTGGCTCTGAACCCCCTTCGCAGAATTTTTTTAAACTTTGCAAAAAGTTGCATCTTATCATGCTGATTACAATTCAATAATAAAAAACGGGGGTCACCGGGCTCGTTTTTGAGTTATAAGCACTTAAAGCCAAAATTAAGGGTGTTTTTAGCAGGTCATATTATTGCTATGGTAACCTATTGTGCCACAGAATTAACAGCAACTTATTCCCCGATGATTGTCCAGTTTGTTGATACCAAGATGTTGGTGTGAACAAGTATAGAGTGGTTATAATGACCCATCAAACTCTAAGTCTTGAAAAGTTTTGGAAACTGTTTCCAGCCACCTTAAAGCGTGGAGCGAAGACAAGCTGAACAAGAAATTCGTAGTGGCTGAAAATTTTGAATGTGTAAAAGGGCGAGCTTTGCTGACGTTTTAAAATGCTTACGGTATCAGGAAATACGAGAAATGATCTATCGCCGTATTTTTAAATATATAGTGTTTACTTTGTTCTCAGTTTTGTTGGAGCATTTGAGAGCCTTTTAAAAAGTCTGTTAAATGTTATTTTTTTTAAAGAACATCTTTATTGAAATTAAGAACCTCCGTAAGATTGCTTTGAGAGACTTTGGATACTTAAGTTGTGTTGTCATTAAGCATGAGCAGATCACTCTATTATCATTAAAATTGCAGTTCACACAAATCTTAATCCAAACAGTAGCCAATTGTTTATTACAGAATATGTACATTTGAATAAACTATAAGTTTTGCACAGTTATTTTAACATGCTTGGAGGGTGGATGATTTGACCCTCTTTAAAGTTTAAACGGGTGGGGCATTTGACCGTCTAAACTGGCAATATAGCGGGGGAATTTGACCAAAATTTTTCAAAAAAGTCAAATGCGCCGGGGTTTGCCGGGGGGGAGGGAGGGCATGGGCGACTTTGGAATTGATCGGTACATTAACGTCCTCTGCTAACCACGTAACACTGAAGGCGTAGGAGACGTGGCCTACGGTTTATAGTCCTTATCCGAACGACTTGAACGTCTAACCGTTTGCAGATATAATTACAAAGGCAGCACATTCTCCTCATAAAAATTCTTTGACTTGGGCCATTTTAGTTTCCGAACGCAAACAGCGGTTACAAACATTTGCTTGAACTGCTGTTTGCGTTACATTCTTCCCAGTTATTTTAAGACCCCGAGTGTTGGCCCGGTCTGAGGCTCGAACCCTCGACCTCCCGCACAGCAGACTGGCACAATAGACTGGCATTCTACCAGCTGAGCTAACTAGGCGACTCAACCATGTAAATAACGATTTCAAATGGACTCGTTTTGCTTCCGACGCGAGTCAGAAATTTGAAGCCGTTCCGAGTGAATAAAAATCGTTCCCGTGTTGTGGAGGCACGAAAGCACAACGAAACAAAGATGGACGCCACGTTTATTTCTAACTGTCGCCCCCAAGGCATGCTGGAGCAAGCGATAACAATGCATGATGTAACTTCCCCCCTTTTGTGACAAAAAAATACAATATAAACACAACAGTGAAAAAAAGCAGAAATAGGAAAAAGCCTGAATAGGCTGTTAACAGGTTTAACTGTTCCAACTTAATGTCGCCACAATTTAAACGGGAACATTTCAAGACAATGTTCAACTAGAATGGTTTATAGAATGATCAAGTCCAATCAATTTCTCGCTAACTCCACACATCAGAGTCCAGTAAGTCCCTTACAGATCCAAACGCACTGTTGCTTTCACAACTCTGCCAGAGCGAGTCCTCAATTCGTTGTCTGGTGTGTTGGTACTCTCTGCTTCACTGTTGACTGAGGTTTCATCAGATGCCCTTTGTTGTTGTTGTATAACTCTATGCAGCCGCGAGTCTGTATGTCGGTTCTGGAATGCTGGTACTGGACCGTGTGTCTGACGAGGGCCTTTGCTCTGCTGTTGTGATGATTGCCGCTGATTCGGAGGAGGTGTCATCGGCGCACTTACGGTGGGTAGTGGCTGCCCTAATGGCTTGTCATCCTTATAAGGCCGGTGCAGTTGGTTGCTGGTATATATAAGTGGTGGGGCTGCGGCCAGCCTAATCTGTGTTCTGTTCTTGCGCATCTCTCCGCCATTAGGAGTGACAACAGTGTCTGACCTGGGCGAGGACACTTCCTGTACAATGCCATGAGGCTAGGCAGAATGCTTGTGCTGAGGGTTGGATTTGGCATATACCCATTGACCAGGCTGAATTTCTTCATGTGACTTTCATCCGAGATTCCTGTCATAATATTGTTTTGCTCTGGTTCGACGAGCACCAATTTATTTTCGTTTTGACTGCAACAGGATGAGCGACTTCAGGCTGGAGAAGCGCAGATGTCGTTGGAAGTATGCCCCTCGCGCGTCGGGATAAGAGCCTTTGAGCTGGAGAGTGTCCCTGGCGCTGTTGAGGGGTATTTCTGTAGTCCAAGAGTGCTAAATGGATATCCTTGTTCTTTTGATACATCCTCTTGACAATCTTCACAGCCGCTTCGGCCTTGCCGTTTCCTTGTGGCCAGTATGGAGACGACGTTACATGTTCAAATCCATATTCAGAAGCAAACTGCTTGTACTCAGTGCTGATGAACTGTGGACCATTGTCCGTGATTAGGCGCTCTGGTATCCCAAATCTCGCAAAGTGGGCTTTGGCCAGCTGCAGTACTGCTGCTGTGAGTGTGTTGGGCAGAACATCGATTTCGACCCAATCACTGTAATGGCAAGTCGTGACCAAAGTGAGGATATCTTGGCTAACCACAGACCATGGGTAGTCTGGAATATCATGGCTAAGCATGGGTTCTTTAGGGGCTTGACTAGCATACTGAGCACACAGTGGGCATGACGCGCACTTGTTCTTGATATCGGACGTCATGCTTGGCCAGAAGAGAGACACCTTGGCTCTTCGAAGGCAGGAGCCTACTCCAAAATGAGTTTTGTGGATTTTCTCAAGCATAGCTGGTCTCATTGAGCTTGGAATAACTGCTTGCTGGCCTTTATACAGCATGCCGCCTGCCACAGAGAGTTCATCTTTGAAAGTGTAGTAAGGTCGCACCAATGGATCCACACTCAGTTGTTTTGACAGTTGGCCAGCCAGTCATTATGAGAAGAGATAGCTTTTGCAGTGCTGGATCCATAGCTGTCTGCTCCTGCAAGTTTTCTTGCTTCTAATTCTACTTGAAAAATCTGTTTCCCGGAAAGATTTGCTGAGGAAAGCTGTGGTAAAGGATAGGGTGTCTGCTATGACTTGTTGTGCACCTTTCTTATACTTCACTTCAAATGACCATCTCTGAAGTCTCATGCGTATGGCTTGCAGTCGCCGCGGTGCTTTGCTGAGAGGTTTCTTTAACATATTCTCTAGTGGCTGATGATCTGATTGTACGGTGATATCTGACTTTCTAAAAAGAAGACTGTCCCATTTTTCAAACGCCTAGCAGAAAGCAAGACATTCCTTTTCAATCACAGCGTATCTCTGTTCAGTTTCTGTTAGAGTGCTCGAGTAGAATGCCACTGGTTGATCATTCTGCAAGAGCGCTCTACCAACGCCAACACCTGATGCATCCACCTGAAGGGTTACAGGCAATTGCGGATTGAAATAACACAGAACAGGGGCATGAGCAATGAGTTCCTTTGACTCAACAAAAACTTGGTCATGTGAGTCCGACCACTGGAAATTGACATCCTTGTGGGTTAATTCTCTGAAAGGCTTGACTACATCACTCAATTTTGGACAAAATCTTGCAAGGAAATTGAGCATGCCCAAATAACGCTGAACAGCATGTGGGTCTGCAGGTTTGGGCATGTCTACGATTGCTTCGACCATGGATGGAGCGGGGCTAACCCCTTCTGGACTGAGCTGGAAACCCATGAAAATCACCTTTTGCGTTTTGAGTCTCCACTTGGTCGGGTCCAGGTTGAGTTTCACTTGTTGCATTCGAGGCAGAAAATTGTAAAGATTCTCATCGTGATCTTTCTCGGCCTCCTCTTTGGTTTGTCCACATCCATAAATGAGGACATCATCAGCAATGTTGCAGATGCCTTTCAATCCTGCAAGGGCTTCCTGTTGTCTCGCTTGATACTCTTCGGAGCCACTTGAGACTCCATAGGGCAGTCGAAGCCACCGGTACCTGCCAAGAGGTGTATGGAATGTTGTGGCCAAGCTTGATTCGTGATCTAGAAGTAAGTTGTAAATTGGTGAAACCTGACATCACGTCTGCAACTGAAAAACACTTTGCACCGTTCAGTTGTGGCAAGATGTCCTCGAAGCGGGGAATTGGATGCTTGGGGACTCTTATCGCCTTGTTAATGGTGTTTGATGGGTCTAAACAGATTCTGAATTTGTCCTTTGTCTCTCTAATCGTCATGTTGCTGCACCAGGCTGTTGGCTCATATTGTCGGCAAATCTTTCCTTCGCTTTCCATTTTGTCTAACTGCTCTTTGATTTTGGCCTGTGTTGCCTTGCTACTGGCTGCCGGTGGATGGCATCATGAACTGGAGTGAGTTTAGAGTTGTCTTTGCTAAATAAAGTTGCTTTGCTAGGGCTGAGGTAGTTTGTGATCTTCTGCCCACGAGAAATCAGTGATTGGATAAGTCTTTCTGGGAGTGCACGTGTGTTGCAAGTGGAGGCGGTATCCAACTGCACCCTGATCGATTTGGTTAGGTCCTTGGTCACTCCTAGTCTCAAGTGGCTGTAGAATTTACGGCCCACCACCGTCCCATGAGGATTTTGTGAGGTGCTGTAGACACTTTGGGCATACCTTTCTGGTCAGTTTCATACTCCTCTCTTAAAGTGGCATCAAGATGGTGCTTCTTTAGTTACCCTGACCCGAGTTTTGCTCCGACTTTGAGGGCGACTTCGTGCCGGTGTAGTTTACTTGTTCTGTGGGACCTTTAGCTTGCTGCATTATTGCCTTGGCCTATTTCAAGTCTTATTTGTTTTATCTCTGTGGCCTTTATCCAGTAGTTCTGACATCAGTCTCTCGTCGTTGATCCCTGATATGAGTTTATCTTTGAGTAATTGGTCTTCACATTTGTTACAGTACTCAAGTCTCCAACCTTGTTCTTTGACTCGTCCTTCCCAGGCCGTGACAGCTTCTTGGTCTTCCTGTTTCATTTGGGCGAACTTTGTTCTTTCCTTTAGCACTCCTTCGTTAGCCATAAAGTGTTCCTGCAAATGTCTCAGTATAACGTTCGGTTCGTTTGCTTCTTCCTCTGATAGCTGAAAGCCGTGTACAAAGTTTTCAAGATCTTCGTTTCCAGCAATGGCGGAAAGCTTTCCCTTTTGCAAGCCACTTTGGCTCCACAGGCAAGGGATCCGCTCCTTCTTCTGGTGTTTAGGGTGGAGGCTCGCTGTCATACCATCCATTGAGCTCGCACCAATGTTTGAACATCTGGATGAACTTTTCACAATTTCTTCGTGGGTCTCCCGTAGTCGAAAACCTCGGGAGCATGACCGCTGCGACTCCCTGTCCTGACGAGGACGTCATCGTCAGATTTATCCTGACTTCTGTGTTCCGAAAAGAGTGTTAATTCACTTCTGAGACCATGTTGTAGCAGCACGAAAGCACAACAAAACAAAGATGAAAGCCACGTTTATTTTTAACTCTCGCCCCCGAGGCATGCTGGGGCAAGCCATAACAATGAATGATGTAACACCCGAACCCGTCAGACACAACGAAGAGATACGATCTTGCTAACCGAACTGTTCCCTGCTAGCATAGGCTCTTTTCCTGGTTTTCGCTGACGGGAGAAAACAGCAGGAAAAGCAGACAAACAGGAAGGAAAAGAGCAGCAGGAAAAGAAAAGACAAACAGCTAGCAGGGAAACCGAACTGAATTTCTAGTGAAAAAAATCATTTTTGACGAGAGCTGGGGTTTTAATTTTTTCCCACGAGAGTCTGTGTAGGGGAAGTCGGAGTTAGAATTTTGATGAAAATAGACGGAACATTGCTCTGTATACCGTCGGCGAAGCCGAGTTCCGTTCTCTAATTTAGTACAGAAAAATTCTTTGATAGTTAAAGTGCACCTAACCCCAATTTTTTTCGGCCAAGGTGAAACTTTGAAACACACACAAATAGAATTTGCTAAATTTATCAGTTTCTGGTATTTGCAAGGGCTTAAAAAAGTAGCTGAAGTTTGATATCTTTTGTACTATGACCGCGCTGGTGAGGGGCCTGGGTCTATTCCTGGGTTTGGGTCACAAACTGTTGTATGTTTACAAAGAGTTATCATTCAAGCAATAGACCACAAGTTTCTATGGGTTATAGGCTGATAAACCACGCGGGATGTTGGCAGAACACGAGAGGAATTTGTAAATGACGAGCCGCAGGCGAGTGATTTACGAATTCTTCGAGTGTTCTGCCAACATCCCAAGTGGTTTATCGGCCCATAAACCATACAAACTTGTGGTCTATTGCTATTATATACTAATTCAGAAGACGCGCGATTTTTCCATGGGTTTACTGGCACAATAACCCACAGCTGATTGACCAATCAGAGCGCGTGCATTGATTTGGTTATTATATAATGCTATGTAAATAAATCTGTGATATCAACCCGGGAATAGACCCAGGCCCCCTACAAGCTTGGTCATAACACCAAAGATATCAAATTTCAACTGCTTTCTGTTCAATCTCGTTCCCATAGCCCACGTGTCCTTTGGTCAGCGCCAAGACACGGAGCTCTGGAATAATCCATTTCAAGAGTCCAAGATTTTGGGACTTCCGGTTTCACGGAGCATGCGTGTCTTGGCTCAAAAAAGGCGTCCAGAGGTAAAATCGATGTGGATTCGTTCCACAAAGGCATTCAATACGCATTCACATCGACTTTATCTCTTAACACCAACCAAGGTACGCATGCGCCGTGAAACCGGAAGAAACCGGACTTCCGGTTTCACGGCGCATGCGTACCTTGGTTGGTGTTTAGAGACAAAGTCGATGTGAATGCGTATTGAATGCCTTTGTGGAACGAATCCACATCGATTTTACCTCTGGACGCCTTTTTTGAGCCAAGACACGCATACTCCGTGAAACCGGAAGTCCCAAAATCTTGGACTCTTGAAATGGATTATTCCAGAGCTCCGTGTCTTGGCGCTGACCAAAGGACACGAGGGCTCTGGGAACGAGATTGCTTTCTGTTAATTTTTAAGCCCTTAAAAATATCAGAAATTTGGCAAAAAATGAGTTTCAAAGTTTCACCTTAGGCGAAAAAAAAGTTATGCTCAGGTGCACTTTAAAAAATGGCATCGCTTGTTTACGAAAGGGAAAATTGCGTCGGCGAATGAGCCTACTAAGCCAGCTAAAATACCTCGAGCTTATCACAAGGATGATGAAAACAAAGCACATAAAAATACCTGTAGAATTTGCTGTGCATCCCAATCACGCTCTTCCCTTTAAAACTTTGGGTTTGTCCTCGCGTAGTTTTCTTCAAGATTGTCATTCTGCTCTCGACGTCTTTCTTAAAGTCAGGGTAACTATCATCAACGAGGTTCACGATATCGTCGAGTGCTGATGGTTGAAGACCGGTAAAAATGTCTATGCTGAACTCCCTACTCAAACTCTGCCATGACTTGCGCTGGAGAAGCTTGTTTAGTTCTTCTCGAACATCTTGAGGAAACCTTATCAAGGAAACGCTCATCGATCTGCTCATTTCCAGAGCCATCACACGAGTCGGTTGTATAAGACCAAATGTTCGATACAATGAGCTAAAAGGACAAAAACGTTATGTTTTATACACGTGCAACTTTCAGTTTTGTTTCTTTCGGGGGTTTTCCCTTACGTGACGCAGGAGTTTGAAGGGCAGTTGGACATAACTTCTGCAAGCTAAGCAATTTTGTTTTGTTCTTATTGCTCGGAAGATTTTTTTTTCTAAATTCAAATTAGAGCACTTATATCTCACATACGTTGTAAAAAAAAAAAACACTGAATTGAATGATCACAATTTTCAGATCCTCCTTTGCAGAACTCGAGGCCGAATTTTGCGTCGAAAATTTTCTGAGTATAAACGGAAAGTAATTGTTTCTATTACGGGAAATCTCCCCTGCATTCCGGAAGATATTTTAAAATTTTCCGGGAGGAAAAAAAGATAAGCAAGTGATTTCCCAGAATACAAACAATTACTTTCAGTTTCCATTCAGGAAACTTTAAACGCAAAATTCGTTGATCATTCGATGCAGTTTGTTTTATACAAACTCGTGTGGGATGTATGTGCTCCATTTTGAATTTTAGGAAAAAATCTCCCGAGCAACAAGGACAAAAGATATTCCTTAGCTTGCAGACGTTATCCCCAAACTCCGGCGTCACGTAAGGGAAAATCCCCGAAAGAAAACAAAAGATGTTAATTTTCCGGGAGGAAGGGAAGAAAAGCCAGTGATAAGAAACTGACGCGACAGTTAACTCAATAGGCCACTTTCGATATATTTTCAGCTTTGTAGTGAGGCTTTGAGGACACAAACAAAGGAAATTAAATTATCGTGTTTATTTTATTTTATTTATTTTATTTTTTTTAATTTAACTTGCAAATGCTTAACGTTACATTGCCTACTTACAATGCACTATGTTACTTATAAACATCACTTACACGACACTAACTGCCTACATTACATTACATTACATTATCCGACATGATATGTTTATTGATAGCCTGCGAATACAGCCGCCTCTCATTCGCTCCCGCTACTAAGTGCAAAACGCGAAGACAGACTTCGCGTTTCGCACGTAGTAGCGGGAGCGAATGAGAGGCGGCTGTATTCGCAGGCTAGTTTATTGATCTCTTTTGTTTGTGTCCTCTTGGCGTCACTTTAAACTTTTCAGTGTATCGAAAGTAGCCTTATGTCAAGTGACCCAAACTATCTAAAAGGGGAAATTTCCCAGAATAGAAACAATTACTTTCAGTTTCTACTCAGGAAATTTTCGGCGCAAACTTCGTTGATCATCCGATTCGGCTTTTTTTTACAAACTCATGTGGGATGCATGTGCTTCATTTTGAATTTTAGAAACAAAAATACCTTGCATGAGTTTTTAAATCTCTTTGAGTATTTAATTCGATATCTCACGAGTGAGCGCAGCAGTTGAACACGAGAGGGGAAATTCTATATCTACAAGCAACCATATTTTATTATGTGATTATACTAGTGACGACGTTTTTGACGATTTTCCGAAGATTATCGACGACTTACCGACTTTTCAAAATTTTTCCGAAGGCCAGACGAACGGTTTTTAGCATTTTCGAACATTTTCAAAGATTACCGAAGATTACCGAAGACGACCGAAGAAAAACCGAAGATGTCTCGACCATACACTAACAAATCTAAGTGCAGTTGATTAAAGGGACAAAAGGAAAATGTTATCGAAAATGGTACTTGATATGTTTGTAGTATAGAAAAAAGCTGTGACCGAGGTCTTGAAAATGCTGCCGCAGGCAGCAGGCAACATTTTCAAGCCTGAGGTCATAGTCTTCCGCTTTTCGGACCGACCAGAAGCCGTCCAATTTTTGAGTTATTTATTAATTTTTTTTGTAAAAAATACCTCTCAGCCGGCGCGTCGGGTATGTTATGGACGGGTCAAGGGATGAGTGAGTGAGTCAGTCAGTGAGTGAGGGATGTATGTATGTCACACCAATCAGATTGGATCTACTATAAAAAGCCAATCAAATTTCTTGTTGTAAAGGTAAATGGTCTGTGGGAAGATCTGATCCCGATACAGTTCAGAACGGGCATATTTGTTCTTCTGTAAAAGGGGAGGAAGTATTCGTATATTGGGTTTACTTCGACATTTTCTTTGGGTTAAGTGAGGATTTTAGTTATGAACGACATGGGCCTTGAGGTTTGAAACAGTGCGTGAGCTAGTTGTATGCAAATGAACGAGATATTTTTATTTTAGTAGCAAGTGTAACTTGATATTTTTGTTTATTACAAGGAGTAAATTCAACTAGGGGTCACGCAACGTCGCTTCTTGTTCGTAGGAAGTGTTTTAGAGGAAAGACTATTTTGATTTGAAACAGTTCGAACGTCACAATAGTAAGTGCAGGTAACGATTTCTTATTTTTTAGTTACAAGAGGTAATTTGACACAAGGGGGTAAATTCAACTAGAGCACACGAATCGTCACTACTTGTTTTCCCAGAGATGTTTGCTATCTTTAGTTTTAAATGATAACTTAATAGTTTTGATTTTTTTTTTATATCGGAGTAAATTCAATAGGCCATTCCGAAATTCAACAGGGAACTGGGCGAGTTTCAAATTGTAACCAATCGATAAACTGACACCAGTACATCAAAGATCACGTTAAGATTAGTCATTTGATCAAGTTTCATGCCTTTAATTAGGGTAAACAGAGACCAAGCTATGGACCTTGAAACGTGGTTCAAAATCATACTAACCTCTCTAATGTTGAGACAGCGTCCCCCAAAACCATATAAATGCTTAAATTTTTTATAATATCTGTGATACTCTTAAAAATTGGCAAACATACGTGATTTTTATCTCAGCGTCTTTCAAATGGTAGCTGAATGACGGGATTTTACATTTGTCACGAAACTGATAAAAACTTTTAAGAGTTTATATGGTTTCGGGGTGCGATGTTTCAACATTAGAGACGTTTGTACGTATTTTGAACCATGTTTCAAGGTCTTTAACTTGGTTTCTATTTGCCCTCAAAGCATGAAACTTGATCAAATGACTAATCTCTACGTGATCTTTCCTGTGTTGGTGTCAGTTTATCGATTGCTCACAATTTGAAACTCGCCCCAGTTCCCCGTTGAATTTCGGAATGGCCTATTAGCTCTCAAGTTATCGGCCATTGTTCCAAGGATATTGAACAAAAAAGCAGCTTTCATTTCTGGACGTTTTTTACGTCTCTACAGTAGCAGTTTAATAATATTTGATGAGCATTTTAAAACATTCTTTTCAGTTTGATATTTTTAAAGGTAAACTGAAAGGTATGAAAACTGCTCAAATGTCCTTTGAGGACTGCTTGGGACCAAGTAAAAGTGCAATTTAATTAAATCAGACTTTCAACGTGTCAGGTTTTTTCTCTTTCTTTCTATTTTCGGTGAAGCAGTATTGTGTTGTGTAAAATGGGTAAACGTGCGACTCGTATAAAATGCGAAAAAGTCTCTTTACTTGAGTATTTTGAGCAAAAATTCCTCTTAGGGGTTGGAAGGGCTATGTGATCGATGAGCGAGGGAGTTATGCATGTGCGCGTGTCATACCAATCACAGTGTGGGTTGTCGTAAAGAACGAATCAAGTTGACAGTTAGAAAATAAGATGGTTTCTACATTAATATTGAGAAATGTCAGATTACTGCACCTTGTTCAGTCAAACATTTTATGGCTTACTATTTATCTGTCTTACCGATGCAACATAGTATGTACAATAAATTCCCAGTTTCTTTCTTGCTGTAAATCGCAACCAAAAAATCTTAACCAAATCATTACTGTAAGCAGTTCTACGAATAGCTCTTATCACACACACAACAAAATAACTCTGGCACGTTCTGCATGCCTATGTTTTCTTCCAGCAGTTAATTAGCAATCTTCCTAATGCTACAACTCGATGGAACAGGTTTTTGAGGAGAAACGACCTGCCCAAATTTACCCGCCTATTTTATGTGAGTCGAGAAGTTTTGGCTTCTACTAGATAAAAAAGCCGTCAAAACGCGCTAAGAAGTCACACAGATGCGCTTTTCTGGCGAAGTTTCGGAAGAGTACTTCACCAAAAATGATGACCACTGGGATCAAGGGGGTAAGTGAAAAAGAGCAATCAAAACAAAACAAAAAAGATAACAAACAAGAGGTTGGAAAATGGCAGCCGCGCTCAGATTCGACCCAGACCCTAAACTCGTTTCACGCATGAATGAGCTAAAAAAGCGAGCGAAGTGATCGCCAGCCCGAAGAAGGCTGGTATGGGGGCAGAGCGAGCCAAAGCACATCCCTGTCATCAAGTGCACGTTGAAATGTTTCACAAAGGAGAAACCGTGCGGGTCTTTCGAAATGCTACGAAGGTTTTCAGCTGTGCATTTCCTGAGCATGCATCTGGTGCCCCCAATGTAGAGAACCGGGCAGCGACGACACGAAATACAGTTGACCACATTGCTAGATTTTATAGTAATTCTTCATTTTACTGCAAGCTAATAACAGTGACAGCTCGTGATAGTGGCGTGCTACTTTCACATACTACTTAAAACTTAAAACGGCAGGGAGAAATAAAAATCAAACTTTAAGCGGCTTTTAACCTGGAGGATCATGGGGTGCTTTCTATTGTGCCAATTCAATTGGAAATCAAATGGAAAGGTCCGTTTCGATTCGGGTCATAAGTTTTAATCCATGATAATTCACTTTACTAGTACCTTACCATCGGAAGCAAGAGATTATCATCTCTGAACGCAAATTCTGTTTACGTAAATTTCCCCGTTATTGAACAAGAGGTGTGATACTTTCTGTGTTCCATGATTTTCGTCCTAATTCTCGACGGAATGAAACTAACCGTAAGCAAACCTAGGACTACTAACCGCAAGCAATTCCATAAAGGAAAACATGTACAGCGGTCTATTAACACATATACCTTGCGTAAGCTACATCCAGGCGTCCAGCCCCCTACTCCGCGCGGGCGTTATAGTTACTCTGTTCACTCTTGTTCCAGGCCTTCTACGTCACATGTTTCAAGCACTGTGTTGCCTCGTAATGAAAACGAGGATTTGCAGTAAAAATAAAAATTTTTGTTTGTATTCTAATGGGGGAACAACAACTAGCTGAACTGAAACAGGCTATGCATTTACAGTCTTTTAAATCTGAAGATAAGGGGATGGATTTTCTAGCTCTAGGAAAAGACTTTCGGTACGATTTCTAAGAACATGTTGTTAAGTCCTGAAGTTACACAGTGCATATGAACTCATTATCTCTCACTGGACTAACCTAGTCACCATTCTTTATAATTCACCACGTTATAATTATAATAATAGCTATTCATAGCAATTTTATTAAAATATATTTTTACACTCTAATTTGAAATTTTCCTGCTCTGGTGACATATTTGACTCCTTTGAAAGGCTTGTATTTCTGAAATGGAAAGAATGATCCAAGAGTGAGCCACCAAAGTAACTCAGTTAGCAACTGTAGAGCATAAGTGTATCATTAACATTTTCAGCGGGAGTGCAACTGGTCTTCACTGGCGGGAAAAACTGTTTGAACTGAGCTTCTATTTAAGAAATACATTGCTCCTAGTCAAGCCAGGCAAGTAAAATCATTCGAACATTCGGTCCATTTGCCGGGTGCCCAACACTCAATGAAACCCATGATGGCACCGAGACGTACGTGATAAGAGCGTGGAAAACACGAGTGACGCGCGACCCCTTTTCGACTGAATCCACAGTCAATTAATGACGACCAATCCCTCAGAAAAACTAATGGATGAATAGCAAAGAACATACAGGTACAAGTACAAGCGACCACTTTAATGAACACAACCTCGACACCGAGTTTTAGGACTGCTTAGTAAGCTGTGACAACAACGAACCCCGAAAAGTGCACTATACAGAAAACCGGGTCATACCGACAAACAGTTAGACGAAACATCTTCACACAAAGACACGATCAGCCAAACGATAAGGGCGTGACTAGCTTTTGACACACAGGACGCCCAGCATGTCTAACAAAAACAGACTATACACCTCGAAAAACCCTCTCGCAACCCTGCAATATCCGTGTAGCCCACATACCAACAACAACGTTACAACATTTACTGATCAAGGTTCAAGACAGGGAGCGGTTTACAAGATCATCCATGAAACAAGCTGAACATTTCAAGCTTCAAGTTCACCTACCTCTCCATAGATATCCAATCTGCTAACTTTAAGGCCTGAAGCTGCCAGTTGAGAGATCTTAAACTTGACCTAAAAGTTATCATGACAAAAACATTACTGTTGCTCAAGAAGTGTTCAACACTGTAAAACATGAGCTCATAAACCTTAACTAAACTTACATCCCTTACGGGACATTATTAGAGCGAAGACGAGAGCAAGGTTACTTACAGATATCGTGCAAGATTCGTCAGGGGGAGGTACGCCAGTCTGAAGAGACATCTGAAAAGACATAAAACAAAACAAACAATCAATGTCAAATGTTGCTATATTCTAGTAATGTCACGGTAGTTTTCACTAATGTGGTTTCTTTATCTGCCATAAACAAGGCATTTCCACACATGTACTTCAACGCAGCTCCTCACACTGTATCGACATTTACTTTTGTATCTGTCATGACAGATAACCTGATGTAAGATTCACAAGGAAGCATTCCTGTACTACACTACTGAAGAACTTAGCCAGGGTTTTCATTAGAAGCCGGCAACCGGCGAACTCCGGCGGCTACTTTCGATATCAGCGCCGCCTACTTTTGCTGACTTTTGCCATTCGAACTCTCAAAGTTTACTTTTTCATTTGAAGG
>Ga0126343_10000581_pt1 | contig 14588 bp, 5 predicted proteins | sample Cyp2metagenome_FD_92531 | JGI IMG/M metagenome (GOLD analysis project Ga0126343, IMG submission 92531) | Coral microbial communities from Lord Howe Island, Old Settlement Bay, Australia - Cyphastrea 2 metagenome | ecosystem: Host-associated > Invertebrates > Cnidaria > Coral ... | reverse complement strand
TCTGATTGGTTCACTCGGAGGTGATTAGCCAGTACTATTCACCTCCGAGCAACCGGCGCGAGAGATTTTTCAATTTTCGACCGCTTTTCACACTTAAAATAACGTTTTGGTCCGCTAATTATTTAGCTTGTGTGGTATATACTAAAAGAATTATTCACCTCAGTGTCGGTGAAAGCGATGGATATTTACCTCGCCGCTTCGCGGCTGGGTAAATATCCATCACTATTCACCTCTACTTCGGTGAATAATTATTAACTATTACTACTTATATTTCTTTTTATATTACAACGTTTTTTTTCTCCTTCCTTTTTTCTTTATTTTGCTACAACTGATTTTATGCACAATAATCCTTGTAACTACTCAACTCGTTTAGTTCTTAGTATTTTGAGTAGTTTTTTTGCTTACTGATTTAAGTTTAATTTATTTTTTTGTGATATTTATATGTGCTTAGCAAAATACACAATGGCTGTTATTGTTGTTGTTGTTCCGTTTGGACAGTCGCGCTGGTCGCTCCATACTGGTGGCCTGTGTCAGGGTCTCTCAGTCCTTGAGGCATACCGGGTGGTTTGTTAATCCCGATTGTTTATTAATGACATTCTTGTTGTGCCATGGAAAAAGAATGTCATTTGATAGAGTATGAGGCAATGAGATGCAACCGTAACTTATTGCCCGGTAGATAACACCGCGGGGCAGCCGCGATGACATGACATATGTCAATGAATTTCATTACGCTTGGACACCAAAAACAGCCGCTAATGGTCGGTGTTTGCTGCTAATGGTCGATGTTTGTCGACCGTCGACATATTTAATGCAAAGGCAATAATAGCCGTACGATCATAACTTAGGTTCTCTTCTCTTCCAGCATAATTATCGATGAAAAGTCTAATGCAGGGCCATAACAAATGTGGTCGTTGAATCGATCGATCAAAACTTAAATCAGTGACAGACGTGGCATAGTTCAGTAAATAGATTACAGACACGTTCATGTTGTCCATTGACAAAGCTCTCGACTAATCCATGAATACGGCTTGACCGCCTGTTAAAGAGGGACATATTTCATATTCCATTGGTGAGAGTGAAATGACAGATATTCATAAAATGTACTTGCCGAAACGAGCGTAATATTTATATAGACCTCGAAAAAGCGAGGAAATCACCGGCTAGTTAGACCGGCAAAGGTACATGTATAAAAAAAATGACACAAGTTGTCGCTCGCTCAGTAATCAAAACCAAAGATTTTCTTGCGGTTTCGCTTTGTTTTCATCTTTTTTTAACAAAAGTTTTATAGTTATTCAAGTCTTCCAACTGATTTGTACTCATTCTCGCCGTAACATGAATAGAGAGCAAACAGACTAAGAACAACATGCACTCTCATACCTCTTGCGTAAAGCTTTTAAACAATCCGCACTGCTCAGTCGTTGTTATATGTTGCTTTCTTCAAGGCGGCTCGGGGCACGCTGAAGAGCATTACAATTTGAAAGTTAAACGTTGAGCACACCTCGTGTAGTGAGTGAGAGGTCATTTGAATTGCAAAAATCACCCTCCATTGTGTTAATCATTATTTACCTTTCATTCCTTGCCACCAATTTCAAGTATTCTGTGTTTGTTAAAAGACGTGAAAGCGGATCCAGGTATTCAGTCGAAATCTGTAAGTATCCTGCTAAATCATCCCGCAAATTAAGCTTTTTTCCTCACGAAGAGAAACCAAGAGAAAGCAGAGTAGTCCTTTTCAAAGACCACGCGCTCTATGGAGACAATACCATCAACAACATTCCTTTCACGCCTACGTAATCAAGTCAAACAAGATTCTTTCTTAATTAAACCGGCTTGACTTGTTTCAAAAACAATACGTGATCTCCATAGTCAATTAAAAATATCAGCTTGCAAGGTGGTGCTTCGCGGCACTTTCATATGCCAAAAGTTAAAACCGTAGTTTGACATCCTTAATCGGTGGAAAAGAAAACCACTTGTTATTTTAATATGACACGTTCCAGTTCTGCTGGTTTATTTAGGCATAAATCAAAAGTCCCCGGATCCTCCTAAGCATAACTACAGCCAGAAAATAAAGAAACTCGCCTTGAATTTATAATATATAATTTCGCAAACTCTTTGACTGACAATAGGCTTATATAAACAATGAGTCGGCTGCCAACTGATTCGACGCTGAAAAACATCTGCTAACGCTGGAGCTTTCCTTTTCAGGAACAGTGAAGCCAACATCAGCTGATATCCAGTCGAATATGTCATGGCGATTCCTATCACGATATCGTGAAAATTGATTGTTTTTTTTGTATTGACTGATTGATCAGCCGCTGAACGCAACTGAGTTTGGATGTGTTCAAAATCTATGTAACATAGTTTGTACCTGTGCTGATTACAAAAATATAATAACAGAAATTGAAAAGCTTAGTTTTGTCAGGCGGACCTCGTGGAATATTAATTAAACGGTTTGTATTCCTAGACCCGACAACCGCTCAGAAGACAGACACACAGGCAAATGCAATAAAAATATATTTACCACACTAAGCGTAAAATATAAGCTCTGAACCAGAACGATGAATATATATTACATATGGTATAAGCAGGCAGTTTTGGAGGGAGGTGTACATGTGTCGTGGCTTTTTTTTTTAACAGTAGTTTAGTTTGCAAGGAACATCAAAGTGCAGTGGCGTAAACGTTAGTCATAACTGATTCCCCTGCTCAAGTTTTTGTTTTTGGATTTGAGTTTCATCTGAGGTCATTTCAAGGTGCATTTAGTAGACGATTGGTCAGTCAACCAACCGCTTGCTTTTACTTTTTGCTGCTACACCGTGCTGACGAGGCCCAGGCAGGTCGAAACAGCTGTCCACGGCTGCAGTCTTCGCTTTTAGCTTGGACTCTATCATGTCGTTGTCACGTTAAATATAATCAGCCTTGCTTCATTGTTATGTTTCTATTCAGTCTCGGCTCATCAGATCTTAGACAGATCCTTCGTACACCGGCTGCATTACGTTCCCTTGTATCATTGTATTATTTTATTTTTGTCATTTCTCTCTTAGTCGAATTCTGGTAGAGGTTTCGTCAGTGTATCTTTCATAGCCACGTAATAGGAAGATGGTCTTGCTAGTTCCGTACTTCGTGAAATGTTATTACAGTTTTACTCGAGCTCCCCAACTTCAACTCACCGGTTTACATTTATTTAACCGCTTATATATTTTGATCCCCCAAGGCAGAATTAAAATAATAATAAAAAATGTCACTTCAAAGCTGCTATGAGACTGCTCTTAGTCTACATATAAATTGAAACTTTTCGTTACACTTAAAATCTTCACTTCAATCGAATACAGATGACCTTTGTCCTTGGAGTGTTCCTTTCTGCCCTTTGGTCCATAAATATCACATTCTCCGCAATGCGCTTATCAAATATCGCTAATGGCTATATTAGTTCGTAGTACAGGGGACCCCTTCACTGGAATAGACTTCGACACTATGATTTATCTGTCGATAAAACCTCTGTTGCTGATCGTGTTGATTTCAGCCTAGACAGCTAGTGAGATCATGTAAGGTATATAGTTAAACCTCCATAACTTTCAACGGGGATCTGGATTTTGTCGGTAATAGCGGGCTTTCGTAACAGCGGGGTGTCCAAAAGGCGACAGTCGACTGTATATGTTTAAGTGACCGTGTTGGACGCACTCATAGTCTTTCATTACTGTAGTTACTATTTTCGAAATTATGGCATACCGGAAATAGGTCGTATTAGTGGGTTCAAGTGTAGTGTCTCTGTATTTCAACGGTGATAACTTGTTGTGTGCGTGATTTTGAGTTTGATTGAATTTGGACCAACGGTCGTTTTCTCTCTGCCTTTGTGGACGTGTTTGACCTGCGGGCATAGAGCGTTAAGAACATAATAGACCTAAAGTTTGCACATTGCTATACAAAAAAGTCACGTAGCTCTATATGGATTCGAAAAGTGTTATTGTATACGAAGTGTGGCGGCGTATCATTTGGAACTACCCCTGGCTCGGTTCAAAAAATATATTCTGCTGCTTTAAACTACGCTAGGCCAGGGTGTTTGTCAGGATTCAAATAAAGAATCTTCTACTGATATGTTTTCGAGAAAACAAAGGTGTCATGTTACATTGCGAGGAAAACAAAGATATCAAGTTACAAATGTTGGCGTGAAAAGTGAGTCACCGTAAAATTCGGCAACGGTGCATGAGTGTAAGTCGTGTTCGGACTGTGAATGAATAAACACATGTGGAACATGACTGAAAAATACACGATCCCGAGATTACGTCCTACATGTATCAAGTTTTTCATATTTTGCAAGGGGCAAATCCCTAGCTGACTACCAAAATGGTATAGTCAGCTGGGAGTTATAGTATAGATATCATGGTCTTCTGAGTTTTGTATTTTGTGTTAGTATGTGTACCCTTATAAGTACGGCTTTCTCCCAGGCTGGTTTGACACTTATATAAAAGCAGCACAAACGTGGCTGAGACACAATGATATTCCAAAATTATATTATGAACTCGAGATTTCTATGAGGTGATAGTTGACGAGGCCGAAGGACGAAACAGCTATCGCTTCATAAAGATCGTTTTAGTAGAATCCTGACTAAATTTCCTTCAAATAACGATTCCAATTATTTCTGGTCTTAGTATTAAACTTCATATTTAGCGAATTCGTGTGGGCCTAAATTTGGCATTGTCTACATTTACGCGCTCTTAGCAGTTTTTTAAAAAAATTTCGAGCTTTTTTAATTACTGCTAATTACTGTTACTGTTAATATTGCTGTTACTGTTCCGATTGCTACTACTATTACTATCACTATTATTAATAGTAACCGGACCGCGTGGAGTTTAATTCATAATGGTAATTGAACTGAGTGGAGTGCAATTTGGTCTGAAATCATACGAGTGATTTCAAAATCGAACGAGCGCGTAGCGCGAGTTCGATTTGAAATCACAAGCATGTTTCAGACCAAAATTACACGACACGAAGTTCAATTGCCACTTTATTAGATCCATTTTGAAATTGCACAATTTTTGGAGAAAAACAATAACAACAAAGTTTTGGCATTAGTAGTTGCAAAATTCTCTACACAATTACTTTTTGCCTTTCATTTTCCTGAAATTTTGGTGATTACTTTAATCAAACCTTGAAATCTCATTGGTTGTTTTTTTTTACTGTCCCTTTCTCATTGGCTGAGAAAAAGATGCCATTTAGGGCAAAAAATGGTGCGATTCGTGAATATATCGCACCACTACGAGCCAATCAGATTGCAAGGATGACCAGTGATTTCAAAATGGATTTAATAAAGGGAGTAATCGCGCGAGTAAATTCAAAATCGGACGAGCGCGAAGCGCGTGGCCGATTTGAAATTACGAACACGATTACTTTCTGAATTGTACGACACGAGGTCCAATTACTAATTAATCGTATCTATAACAAATTTCGGAGTTGCAAATGTCTTTTGAGAACTGTTCTTTTCAGTGAAAAAGTCTGTTACGCTTCTCCGACGCTTTTCAAAACTTTGAAAACTGTAGGAAACAGTGCGAAGGAAGCCACTAAAGCTCGCGTAATTGACGTGCGAATCACGTGGGTATTGAATTACAGGTGTCCGACTACGAAAAGTTCAAATCGGACACCTGTAATTGGACACCCACGTGATCTCGCGCCGATTACGTGACAAGTAGGCCCGCGGAAAACCAATCACGTTCGAGAATTTTGTTATGGATACGATTTATATTGTTATTATTTTTGTTAAAGGAGAAGGTCATTCCAAAAAGCGTATATTTTTGTCATCACCAATAAAAAGTTTACATTGAGTTAAGTTACTCACCAAAGTTTCAGTTTCTAAAGTGCATTCTATCCCGAGAAATTAGTCTCTCCAAAGAAGCCCAAAATCTGGCATCGACAACTGCCATTTTGAAACAAATACTCAGCGGCCAGGCCGGGCTAGGCCGCTAAGCGTGACGTCATGTAGTTCTAGAGAGTTTGTCCTTGCAAGCGTGTACTCGAGGTCATGGCTGTCTTCAGCCTTTACCGTTTTGAACCAGAACGTGTTCCTAATCCTGAGGATAGCGAAAGCGAAAACGAAGAAGTAAACGATCGGTTAGAAGGCACATTTTGGTGTACTTGTGAGCGATGTGAAATCATGCCAATGTGATGAGAATGTGTTTGTTATTATCCCAAAATGGAAGGTAGAATATTTAGCTTATACTGCATTGGTTGTACTAAATGGAAAAAACAATTTTCTTTGTAACTGCTTTAGATAATAAAAGGCGGTCTAATACAACCGCAAGCAGTTATATTTTACCCCTGTTGTTTGTATTTTCATTTTACTTCTTGGCGGCGGGCGACACGAAGAGCTTGTATCCCTGCAAACAAAGAATTTTCGATGGTTTGTTTCAACCGAGCGGTTCTAGGAACTGTGATAGTACGTTTCCACTATTCCTCTTTCTCGTCTTCGCTCCCAAAATTTTGTATCAGTGACTGACTGACTTCGTAACAATCCCCTGTGAAGTGTTCATAAAATACAATCATAGACATTCTAAAGTGTTTTGTCATAAAACGTGCATTCTGACGAAGCTTGTCTAGGCTGACTTTTTTGCTGACTGTTTGCCGCTATACAACAAATTATGAACACTTGAGCGTTTTTCTGGATCTTTATGCGATCGATTTGAACAACCAGGGGCAGAATACGACGACATTTTCACACTCAACTACACAAGACACCAGACAAGAGAACGGTAAGTTGATCGACATGACGTCACGCGTAGCGGTCTAGCCGAGCCTGGCCGCTGAGCATTTGTTTCAAAATGGTGGCTGTCGATGCCGGATTCTTTGGAGACTAATTTCTTGGGATAGAATGCACTTACCACCGTTTTCGTTGATACGCGACTTTGGAAAACAAAACACTCGCGGAAAGGTTTCCAAAATTTCCGTCAATCTTACGTGTTATCGACATGTCGGATCGAAATCCACCAATCACAGCCCGCTAGCATGACGTAGAGAGAGACTAGTGGCCGTGATTGGTGGATTTCGATCCAACATGTCGATAACGCGTAAGATTGACGGAAATTTTGGAAACGTTTCCTCAAGTGTTTTGTTTTCTAAAGTCGCGTTTCAACGAAAACGGTGGTAAGAAGCTGAAACTTCGGTGCGTAACTTTACTCAATATAAACGTTTTATTGGTAATGACCAAAAATATACACTTTTTTGAAACGACCTTCTCCTGTAATACAAACGGAGTGTGAACGGCAGGGATGAGGACCTGTGTCGTGGGTTGACTTTGTGTAAGAGCTTCTCGCCTCGATTTTCTGAGGTTTGGAAGACTTGCATAAATTTATAGGGGTGACAGAAGGGCACGAGCGAGTTTCAACGGGTGAATTTCAGAAGGAGAATTTTCATGTATGTTCATTTCAGGCTTGCGTTTTTTTAAAGTACCGATTTATAATTCTTTATTTTTAGAGAACTTTACTGAGAAAGCCGGTGAGCGGAACGTTTTCCTAATAAAGAATTTTAATAAGGTTTAGCCTCGGGCAGTTCCAATCACGGGATGGATTATTAATTAAGAGGGTGAGATAGGGGGTTGTAATTTACGATGGGCATAATTCTTTTTTGGTGGGCTAAAGCTTGTGCAAGCGCTTTTTTTAACATCAAAAGAACAGGACCTGACAGCATTTGCTCGATTTTGCCCCATCGTTCCCCTTGCACCTATTTACTTTCAACAGTTTTTGATATGCAGGGATTTTTTTCTGGAAATTGCCCAAATCCCCCCTCCATAAAGGGATAATGGTCCGTCTCTTAAGAGTATGTGATTCGAATCGCAGCTCAGTTACGTATGAAAACGACTTGGCAACTCCGTCATTCTAGCAACGTTATGTAAATGTAATGTATACACTCATACAATCGACAGTTGATATCAGTGACACTAATGCTCAAAGCTGACACTTCTCTCAAACCTATCAATTATGATTTTAAGCAAAAGCTAACATAAATACAAGACGATATTACGCAACACGAGCACGTTCTAATGTTGCAATGTCTTGTAAATGGAAATTTACCATTTAACACAAACCTGAGTAAAGGCTCTGTTGCCTAGTTTCGTTAAGGGGACAAATATTGCAGCTGCTAATAAGCTCGATCACCATCACTGTAGATCTCCTAACAAAGATTTAGTAAAAGGCCTGCAACTGCACGTATAAAATGTAAGTCAGTGAAATTAACAGGTTAGTTTGCTGTTTGATTTTTAATTTAAAAGAGGCATCTGTATGGCCAATGATTCCTGAAATTCATAATTAACTGATTATTCGCCATTTCTGTTATCTTGTGTCATCTGTAAGTAGGATTACATGCTAGCTACAAATTAATAGTTTCAAAATGAAAGGAAACCATTCATAGAGCTGCAGCGTCAATTTTTTGAGGCTACTAGCCGATAAATGATCAAGAAAACAATGTTAATTTATTTTGCAATTAAAACTAAATTGTCATGAAAATAAGGAAAAAAGACCCAGAATTGTTCCACTCGTTAAAGGAAGATTCTTTGCCTGTCATCTCATGTTGGTTATTTTTAAATCCAGATAAGACGACTTAAATAAGGGAAGGGTTAGAGTCGATTTTAATCATTGTTACTATAGTAACCTAAGTGCACCCTAAAACGTCCATCTCGTTAAACCTGTCTTCGTCGTTTTTATTCACGTTCGCTCATCGCTCAGTCATTTTGCCGGGGCACAAGAAAACACAGCGCTCGACAAACTGAATCACTAACATGTAAAAGAGGTAAGTAAGTGATCTACTTTTTCCATTTTCTTGTGAAGGGAAAGAGAGCGTTAGGGTATCGAACAGAAATGAAGTTGGCTGAATATTTGAGAGCTTTACAAGTTTACTACCCAAGTTAAATTAAATTAAATTTACCTTGGGTTGCTCGACACAAACAATCGTGATTCGGCACTCGAGACCTGAGAGAGTCAAATGCCATCTGAGAGCAATTTGTTTAAGCTGAATAACGACGAGAATGTCATACAAGCCAAAGGCGTCTAAAGTGATTACGGGCATTCTTGTTTAATTTAATATCCATTCTCTTTGCACTGTCTTAGTAAAAGCGGCTTTAACTAACCTAGATGGTAAACTGTTCAAGAACACACCAGCTAGGCCAATTAGCTGAAGTAAAAGTAGCTACCTAAGAAATATATATAAGCTAGCCGATGTGATGTGAAGCGATTTTCTTGCAGGGGAGAGGTCCTTCGGAAAAGATTCAAATGGAATATGTTTAGTCTAGTGCAGTAACTCTCACTAATTTTAAGCTGAGCTGGACTTTGAGCTTTTTTTTACTGTGCATTGATCAGTTTTCTTTTCCAAAACTTTCCACTGCAAAAACCGCGCACGACCAGAACTTGCTCTACGTTGGATCAAAATAGATCGTGACCAGACCAACAAAAACCTTAAAAATAGAATATACTGCAAAGGTTGCTTTAATTTAGGTGCAGTATATGTTGTAAGTTATGTAGTGTTTCGCTTGCCCAAGGGTTTCCGGTAAAACTATTTACAACATGTACAAGGGATTAAAAACATTCTCTTTAAAGGGTGCTTCTACTCTAACGTCTTTTTTATCTTTTTCCTTGTATTAGGAAAACAAAGTATTTCTAAAATACCTTGGTAGCAAGTTGTAATTTTTTTCAGAATCGCGCGAATCTACCTATATTCAGGAGAGTGCGTTTCAGGTGCAAGTTTTATTTTAGCCCTTCTGAAGCTATATGTCAGGGATGAAAGTCTTGAGAAAAGAAACGAGAAAAAAAAAGAGAGAACCGTTGAATTCTCTCACGAGGCGTCGGTCTGTCTAAAAAATGATTAAGCATTAAAACATAACAAAAGATAATTGAGAACTTCTTCATACATCGGCAAAACTCTGCGCATGAAGATATCATGCTCTCACGGACAAAGAAAGTACCATATAAAAAAATCTGCGCTATTGTGATCAAATCAAATACATAAAGGGTTTGTACAACTTTCCGGACATTTTTATCAATGAGAACAACCGACCTTCTACCGCAATGAACAAAAAATTTCTCATCTAAACCGTGCGTGAGTGCTAACCGAAAAACACAATAGACCGCGATGATAATTGGAATCTGTTACTATATTAAGAAGCTTACCATATTAAGCGTTCGCGCCATATTTGAACACCGGTTTAAAAGCCAGTAAGCAAACTATGCCTGTTCTCTGGATAGTATTGTCTTTGTTTTGTTTTTTCATGTGCTAATACTAATATATCATCTTGCACTGAGTATTTAAATTTCTGCTATCTGTATGTCATCTCAGTCCGAAGATGATATAGAATCATATTGTCGAAATGTTACATTTGCATGATTGATTCCTTGCATTTGTTGCCTGTAATGTTGACACAATGCATTTACTCGGTATCACATTTATTTTATATAAAAATCAGCCTTCAAAGATATCTACATAAAGGGTTTGCCATTATTAAGGTGATCACTGTAAGACCCTGTATAATGGTGGAAGAAGACTTCGTATAGGCTTGAATATAATTACATTAATTCCAAGATAGGCCAAGAGAAGTTGCAATCATTGCACGCGCTCTTGTGAAACTCTGTGAAACTCTTCTGTGATTCATCATTTCATCGAGGACTATGAATAACCGGACGCTAAAATCTGTGTCCGCAAGGTGTGTTTCTCTGGCTGTTATATCACGTGGAATGAGAAGATGCCGCCGCGTGAATAACACCCATTAGAGGATTGCACGGAACATGAATTGAAGGTATATTGAATAAATGTATGTCATAACTTGATTATTTTAACTCGTGTTTCTGAATAAAGCACAGGAACGATTAATCATTACTCTCAATGGTGTCATAAAGAACAGAATAGGAGACGAACGCTAGCAAATTGCATCACGTAACAGACAAATGCGGTATTCAATCAATATTTGTTTGTCTAGATTAATTCCTAGGGATTTTCATGCACTGAAATTACAGCCAGGAAACGTTACTTGAGCCTGGGTTTCCTTGAACAAAACGTTATACTTTAAAACATGCTTTACTGTTCTCCTCAAATTAATCGAAATTATCCTGATTCACCGCGGCGGCAAGTCGAGAGCGATTTTTTCATATGCAAGCTTTCAAGGAAAAAGTGGTTGCCTAGCATAGTGTGACTTAGGAAAAGAGCTTAATAGCTAGCTGTGTTTAGCGTAATAGTTTCTTACTTGTTTACTATGTCGAAGTTTTGTATGAGTGCCTTCCAGGAAGCCTGATATATTTAATTAAACTGCAGATTTTACTTAGTTTTGATGCCAAGTACAGGTGAAGGGATATCTAAATCAAGGGAAATTTTATTATCACATTAAAATTCTTTCTCCACACTTATATATCATATTTCACTTTAATTTCTGTGGCTTTCGCGGCCAAAAAGGTGTTTTTGTGATGAAGACGTTTACCTCGTAACTAAAGCCGCACTATTTCAGAATGAGTTATTCAGATGTATTCTTAAACCTGTTAATAGGCGTGAGCTCCTTGAATTAGACTTTGCTTTTTAATTTTAGTGTATGTAGGATTTGAGAGATATATTTTTCAGTTGCGCCCGTTCCTTAGCAACCTACATGCTTCTTAAAACTTCTTAGATTCTCAATCCCTTTGCGGCTCTTTCAGTCAGTTCACGGCCACAACCGCTCGCACTCTATCGATCCATCTAACTGCACCGCTGCGTTACCACAATCAACAACCAGTTCATGTTGAACGTATTCACCATACATGGAAGAGAGGTTGGTACTTAAATCCTGTGTAGATTATATGCGGCGAGATATTATTCGACTGAATAAAACAGTGAGCGGACTTTGCACAAACACGGCTGGCAAATAAACTATAGCGTGCTCACTTTGTCAGTACTTGGATTCTACCCTTTCGGATGTATCTGCATTGTCAACGGGTTGGTGGTCAGGAAAATAAAAACTTTTATGTTTGCTTAAACAAATCAAAGGATGGTTTAGAGATTAAAAAAAAGAATGAATATAAACACGCATCCCTGGGCATACAGATATAATCACGCTTTTCAGCTTCTAGTTCAATGCGATCAAGTAAGTAATTATTACTTTAAAATGTGCTTATTCACCTCTCTGTTGTGCGGTGTGATAACAAAGTTAGTAGGGATTATCCCTTGGTTGAATTAATCTAATTTTATATGGTTTGTTTAGCTGATTGAAAATGTTTCTCTGTCGGCAACTCTACCTTGCGGCTGGCGTCTATGTTATAAAGGCGACTTAAGATTTCCGTTACACCGCACATGATTTTAAAAACCAAGAGTTTATTCTACGTATTTTACTAAAATGAGCAAGTCTTTTATAGCTTGAAAATGGACTTCTCAATTCGATGGATCTTGCAAGCGAATTCTGAAGGGTTTCATTCAAAGGTCAATACAGGAATATACTCGCTTTAAGCAGCAAGACATTGAGAATTGCACAGGAACATTGTTAAAGGCTTTTTTCACCCCGAATTTAGATTTCAAAGCATGATAACTCCGGCAATACTATTGAAATGGCCGCCGTGTGTCTGAAGTTAGAAGGAATTGTCTATTGCGCTGACACTTCAGTCATGCGCTTTAAGAGTCTTGTGAGCTCTGTTCATTCTAAAGCAGTTCAGAATTTTCTTGCCAGAAGTAATGTTCAATATTTGTGCTACATGTCGGTAAACGAAACCTTTCTGAAACGTTCATTTAGGAATGCTTCAGGTATAATAACTTGGTTGTCAAAACACTTCATCACTGAGCGTTTTAAGGCTATTCAAAATCCAATATATTTTTAGAAGAAATGACGACAAGCCAAAAAAGCTCGTTAATGAAAAAATGTTTTGTTATGGAAATATTTATAGTAGTATGTGACTTGATGAAACATCTTGCAACGAAAACACTCACAATTTATCACTGCTCACAATTTATCACCAGCTGCAGGATTATTTTTATGTCGGTAAGACAAATTCCCATTAAGAAATGTTGCATTTCGTTTCAATTTGCAAGTCCATTTCCAAGCTTTCGTTCGTCACCATAACAACCAACATGTTCCGTTAAACATCCCTCTCGTTCATACGTTAGCTTTACCACTTAACCGTCATTAGCCGTTGCTGAATATTGTTTTCTCGCAAGTTCCCCCAAGACAATTTTATCTCAAAACATTCAAGATTGAGGAAGATTGTTGAGTGCAAACTTAGGCTGCATTTTTCAAGATGCCCTATGGATCAAGTTGCCACAATCACGTGTGTAAAAAGTTTACCTAATTTTGTTTTAGTTTAGGGCGCGTTCGTTTGGGATATTCCGGCATAAGAATATATTCCGGAATTTATTCCAGCTATTCTGCCAGGAGCAGAATAGGAGGAATGGAAATCCAGCTATTCCGGAATGAGAATAGCTCCCAAACAAACGCTTACTCGCATTATTCCAATTATTCTTATTCCGGATTGATCCCAAACGAACGCGCCCAAAATAATGTCCGGATTCTCTCAGTTTAGATATGTATAATTTTTGCTTTTCCACTAATGTTTAAATCACCTTGGCTAACATCCAGGGGTCTTTATTTGTCCCTTGTGTCGCCTCCACGATAGTTACTTTACTCTGGGGAGGGAGAAGGAGTAGTGTGAAGTATGTGTGGGTCTCGGTGTGATAGAGTGGGAAATGAGATGCGGAACCTCTGTAAATCGAGAGAACAAACCCAGAAACAGAAACAAAAGCCACACGGCACTTACTCAAGATAAGGCCAAGGCCGGCTGACAAGGCCAAGGTCGGCTTTTATTCAAAAGGCCTTTAGAAATGATAATAACCCAGGAAACTTACTAGTCAATATCATTTCATAAATATATGCAAGCCAAGGTTAAGCATGGTAATAATTAAGGGCAACTTCTATGATTAAAAATGTTATTTGTTTACTGAGAAACGGCAAAGAAGGCTCGGCCTGTAGACAAAGAATAAAAAGGCAATATCGGAGAATAATGCGTGGCAATTGTTATGAGATAAAAAAATTAGGCTGAATAATAAAGCATCGCATTAGATTGTAACTTGCTTGGACCATTAACAATTTGCTATTTAAGATGTTTGCGTGCGTGTGAAATAGTGGAGGAATCCTTTTAGTAAAGCAAACGATAAATGTACGTATTTTCTAAAGCTGTAATTTTAAAACAGTTTATTCGAAAGTGTTGTGATGATAACTTGTCATTTTTAAAAGGAACTGAAAGAGAATAATTCTTTTTGTTTTGCTAAAATGAAATTAAGGGCCAGCGAATTCGAACTTTCAACCATGTCTTATCCTTTATTTTATCAAAGGAATTTCAGTAATAACGAAAGACTGAAATTTGGTCACAAAACCTTTTCAAATCGTTCAATTCATTCCCACATGTACCAAAGATGTAATTATTTTTCCTTCCAAGTGGCATTAATTGGCAGCTGGTCGTTGTGTTGCAACTGGGTAAGTGCTTATAAATTACGCTCATATCCTCGGCAGAAGTCTTAAAATATGAAACCTCGATTTCAGGTGATATTAAAGGAACAGTTTGAGCTCTCTTTGTCTCAATTTAACAACTTTTAAGTGTACTATATACGCCTTG
>Ga0126343_10000580_pt1 | contig 14601 bp, 9 predicted proteins | sample Cyp2metagenome_FD_92531 | JGI IMG/M metagenome (GOLD analysis project Ga0126343, IMG submission 92531) | Coral microbial communities from Lord Howe Island, Old Settlement Bay, Australia - Cyphastrea 2 metagenome | ecosystem: Host-associated > Invertebrates > Cnidaria > Coral ... | reverse complement strand
TGCTTCGACTGGCAGCCAATGCAGATTCTTTAGAATAGGGGTTATATGGTCAGTACTTCGTGTTCCAGATATCATTCGAGCAGCGATATTCTGGATTCTCTGTAGTTTGTCCCTTTGATACTTTGGTATCCCGTATAGAACGCTATTACAATAGTCTAGTCTGGAAATCACAAGGGAGTTGACTAGCATCTTCAACCCATCATACGGAAGGTATCTACGGATGCGTCCAATAGATCTTTTGTGATAAAACGATGGCGGAAAAGCGTCGATCTTTCTCCAAAATAATTTTTTTGGACGTTGAAACAACTTTTCGTCATACATTTCCCTCTAGCGACTTGCAATGTTTGCCCACTGATGATCCCATAGATCTTTGCACAAACATGGGTATCCGATTACTGGCAAATCATTCATCTTGTAAACCGAACCGGACTTGATTTTGATTGGTAGATGGAAACAATGTGATGCTTTGTGGGTTTGACAGATAAAGCACGAGGGTACCTGGGGAGCATTTTGGTTTGCGCGTTGACAAATCGCTGCTGACTACCCCTGGTCGGACTAATTATAGTTCCCCAAGGTATTTTGCCAACCGCGAGAGTGTCCCATATCCTTGGAAGAGGCTGTTTCTGAGTTTGCGAACGAAGAAATCTCGAAATAAATGTACATGTATCGTAGCGAAGGCGTTGTGGACGGAATTGTGTAGCGAGGGAACTGATATGGAGCTTCAACATCTCTTCTTCGGTTCAATGGAGAAATTAAGTAGGCAGGTTTATTTTCGATGGATTTATTGGCGTCGTGCGGCGGTGACCTCAGAAATCAGTGTGCGGCCTTGTCTTTCTTTTAGCAGCGGAAACCCACACAACGATAACTCGCCAAAATGGCGTTAGATCGGCCTGAGGAGCTGGCAAACAACAAAGAATACAACACACCAAAAGGGTAGGTAGATTTTATTCACTAACTATTAGAAAAAAAAGAATTTTAGCACAAAACTGTTGAGTTCCCGTCCAAACCTTTATAACTTCAAACCGTTGTAATACAACACCTCTATATGCTGCAAAACAGGAGTCACGTTTCGCATAGTCTAACTCGTTGTTACGTGATGCCATATGTCACGTTATACTGATATTACACGTCACACTGAACGTCCTCATAAATGTGAAAAAAAATCCCAAAAAAATTTTGAGCTTGGGCCACCTGTGGTTTAATTCCATACAATCTCCATATATTGTAATGGAGATATAAAACCCATGTCCTGTCTTATGGTTTTATTTTGTACAACAGGCTCTTACCAGTTCTGCTGTAAAGGTCTTTACTGCCCGAATTGCCAGTTGGAACTGAACATCTCGACCCTTGGACAAAACATAACAGTGAATTCAGCGCTAAACTTTTCATGTGTGAGCACATCATTCACAACTACCTTTAACACAGACCTACAACCTGGAGATTCTGGGATAAAGGTCAGTCATTAACTGTTATCCTGTAGAAGTTGAACTTTTCATGAGAATATTTCCGGGTTGATTATCTTGAGATAACTTACAAAACCTGGTGCTATTTATGGAAAAATTTCATGAAAAAGGTGACAAACAACTTTGGTGATGTTATTTTATCATTTTTTTTAATTTAACATTTTTTTATTTCTTTATTCTTTACATTGACAATCAGTTACAGGCATATTTACTAGACGCACTAACACTGAAGACAACAAATAGGACTAACACTGACAAATACCTAAATTGATAAATAAATTAGTAGATAAATAAGAAAATACACTAATAGTGAAACATTACAATAAATAAATACACTTAAAACAGGAAGAGAAAATAAATTAAATGATAAAAGAACAAGACACATGCTGAAAAGAAGACTTTAAATTGAAGTTTAGTTGAGAAGAGGTATTATTTTTTCCCATTTTCTGTAGTGCTTATGAAGCCTGTCATTTTTTTTGGCAATTTTTGTCTCTATGTGATACACTAATTTGATCTTTTCGAAGAAGACTCCTAATGTTGGTTTAGTTTTGTTTACTTTACATTTATAAATAAAATATTTAGCAATGAGTAAGAGGTGATTCAAAATAGGAAAATCTTCATTGTCGTTAAATACTCCAAACAAAGCATTAATTAGTGTTAACGTTTCCATGAATATGTTTTGTTTACTAATCCAGGATGAGAATGCGAGCCAAAAGTTTCTTGTTATATTACAATGAAAGAGTAAATGTTCGAGGGATTCATCTTCTTTCTGACAAAACGCGCATAAAGGCGATTCAATCATTTTAAAACGGAACAACTTATCATTGGTGTATACGATATCGTTCAATATTTTATATTATTTGAAACTCTCTGATTTTTGTTTCTACCGTGACAGAAACGGTGAAGAATAGGTTTTTTCCCAGTCAACCACAAGCTGGGGATATTTGATTTTCATCTTGTTTTGAGCAGAGGGAGGAGTTTGTTTTTTAGTTTTAAATGTTTTATACAATGGTTTTGATGTTACTTTAGACAACTCGATTTCAGTTTCATCCTATTCAATATATATTTTATCTCCGAGGAATGATGAATAGGAAAGTTGATTCTTTTGTGACTGTTTTATTATACGTCTCCACGCAATGGGAATAGCATCAACACCTATCAGCTTAAAATATTGAGTTGGGGATAAATTTGCTGTCAATACCTTCGCACTTACCCATGTTAGATAGCAAGTCCCCAATTTTAACAATTCCCTGACAAAGCAGATGTTTTTCGAAAAGCGATTGTTTGTCAACAACAATATTTTTGTTATTCCAAATGATTTGGTCAATAACATCCTCATACGAAACGACATTTGAAATCTTCAAATTCGACCATGCATCAAGACACTCTTTATAGAAAGCTGGAATATAAGCTGGAAGTTTACGAATGTCGAAGTCACAAAAAAGAATAAATTTTCCAAAGAAATTCATCTAAAATAGCTTTCCAGGAGATGGTGATGTTATTGGAATACAAACTTAAAGTTATAATAAAGTGCTACTGAAACAAAATTTTCGTATGTAAGGTTTTTGCATGTTAATATCATTTCAACCTTACTTGGAAACGCTGTAGACTTTTCTTTCGCATACAGCAAGCGAAAACAGCTTTTTCAGCCATTTGAAGTTGCTGGTTAAGCCCAAAATTGGGGGCCATCTTGGCGCAGCCAAAACATCCCAGTGACGTCACTAATTGTGTTACGCTCCGAGCTCAAAATTTAGAATGATTATGGGAGAAGAGAATACTCTTCGAAGCCCCCCAAAAAGCATCTTAAGGACATTTCAGGGCTGTAAAGCAGATAATAACAGTAGCCTTAGGCACGAAGAGGTGGAGAGTCGATCCTGGGGCTTTTCAGTTTATTTAATTGGATATTTCCAGGATATTTTATGTAAGCAAGCAAACGAGTGCGGTTTTTTAAATCGCAAAGTGATCAGGAAACTTAATCAAATGGCCAGCACTCAGTTAAACAATATCTTTATGTACCCTCATAAAGTAGAAAATACATGAAAACAAGAGAAAGCGGCTTTTGAAACTACTATCCAGAGTGCTCAGTGCTGCTGTGCGGATCGCACCAACAACACTTCGAGTTTTCGACTCGCTTCGTTTCGAAGAAACCGGACGCCTTGTGAGTTTCACCGCGGACGAGATTGTGCGATGTACAGTGACCTTTAGTCCAGTTGTATCTGCTACATCCTGCAAGTTATCAGAACAGCAACAATTTAAGAAACGCTCTTCTTTCATATGGAGGAAGCCAACTTTAAATTCTAAAGGGATAAACTTAGCCATCATGATTTCAGGAAACCAGAGAAAGCGTGACACTGTCGGCCGCGAAAGGTCATATATGCAAATTATTCTGTTTAATAAACCTTCGACGGGAGTGTCAACTAGTGACGTTTTAAGGAATTGCTTTGAACTAGGATACTATTAAACGAAGATCATAAACATAAGTATGCACTAAAGAATGCAAAGTAACCCATCGGCCGTGAAATATTGCTATTATGCATTCTTTAGTGCATACTTATGTTTATGATCTTCGTTTAATAGTATCCTAGTTATATTGGTAGATACGAGTAAAAGAAAAGCAAGTGACGATTTGTTTACACTGACACGTATGCGGCGATAAAACAAACCCTGTTGTGGATCACAATTTTCAAAGATGATCTTTGTCTACCACAACAACTCTCACTTATTATTATCCCAAAAAGATGCTCTCTGTGTGCAAAGAAGTACTCGACCCAAAGGTTGTGGCCGTTAATAACTTCGTGATTGTGCGGTTGGCTGATGCACTCACCGCTTTTACTATGCAGTAAAGTTGCCAAGGATATATCCGAACCTTGTTAATAGACCTTGGATAAAAGCTGATAAACGTGAGAATCCACAGTTTAAGACCCAGGCTGACAACAGACGACGATATAATATCATGTTCAGGCTTCAGGACGTGTTATATAAGTCGCCACACTCGCTTTAAAGTCTCCAATCAAGTACTCAGGATGATAGAAAAGTATTTTGAGCTGTTCAAATCTGTAACATTTATTTTGGTGAATCTATACACTCTATGGCGCCCTCCAACATTTATGACGTGTACTTCCTGTCAAAGCCGGACAGAAATTACAAGGTCGGAAACAAGTAGGTATCAACAACATGAAGAATAAACTTTAATAAATCTAGTGAAAACAGGAGAGAAGCTATAGCGCTTCCTGCGTGAACACAACCAGTGACGTCACAAGGTTCATAAACTCAGTTCCAGAGCCCGGACACAGTTTTGTTCCAAAAGTCGATTTCGGCAGTGAAAAAAGCACTTTCTGTTAGGATTTGACAGAAATAAAGTTCACCATTATTTTAAACAGGTTGGAAACTATAGATTGGGCTAACAAAAAACAGTACGAAAATTTCGTTTCAGTAGCACTATAAAAAGTTGCAGGTTTAGTTGCATTTATTCGTTTTCCCTGCTTTTTTGCATTTTATTTACAGAAAGAGAATTGATGCTGTAATAAGTATAGGTAATCATATGGTTTCGCTGAAACTGCACTCACCGAAGCGGCTCGTGCAATTTCAGCTTTTTGAAGAACTCACAAGTGCAAATTAATTCCAAATTGAACGAGAAAAACTATTAATACAAACATGAAAAAATTCGCACGGAAAAAGTGCCGGAAGATGTTTCTTGAAGCCATTTTTTTTAGCATTCGAGAAAACTTTTGTCAGAGTGTCCGTCCAAAAGTTTCGTTGTTGCTTTACATGATGTCATTGGCCTACAAATTTCTCATTGTCTTTCTGCCAATCATAATCCAGGATGAAGATATGCAGTTTGCACTGGTGTTACACTTTCTGCACCGGTGTTACACTTTTTGCACTCGTGTTACACTTAAACTACATTGCTATCAGCCAATCAGAATCGAGTAATTTTCATGTGTATTATATTATTAGCACAATATTTAAAGGAGAACGGAAGGCGAAAACCCAATTTTTAAAAAGTCGTTCTTATGAAAGCACATGATACGTTGTAATCAAATCGCTATGTTTTTGGATGTGAACTTACCTTTTAGCCTGATTGTAACAGCAAAAACCTCCGCCCCAGAACAATTTGAACGTCCGCCATTTTGAAAGCCATGTTGAAGGCTTGGGCGCATAGCACGACGTCACCAGGCACAAGAAGCGCAAATTTCAAGAAGACAACATCACCAAATACAAAATGGTTCGGGTCGTGGCTGTTCAAACAGAACGCCCAGAAATTTTAAAAGAAGGATAAGTTTTAATCGACTGCCCTTAAAAAATAAACCATTTCTTAAGGAGTGGCAAGTGCGTATTAAGAGGGCAAATTTGCCCAAACTTAGCCAGTGCCACGTCTGTTCGCAGCACTTTGAGAAGGACTGTTTAGAAAGTTGCTGTAACCTCAATCTCTGGAATGGCAGAAAACGTAAACGCAAGAAGGCATGCTAGTGAACGTCGATTAATAAAGCTCTTCACAAAGAGGTAAATAAGGACATAGAAAATTAAGCGGTTGGTCGATTATACAATTTCCACTAGATCAGTTAACGCCACACCAAAATACCAAATAAATGAAGTAAATCAAACAACAGTTTTCTTCTCACCGAGTCTATGCCTGTTTATTAGCTTCCTAGTGCTGAAATAATTAACATCTGCGGCTGAATACAACAGTAACCTGTTATTGTTAGTAACCTGTTGTTAACCTGAACTTTTACCAACTGCTTCCTCGATTTCCTTGCAGCATAAGCATTCTTTCGTAACTTCCCAGTTCGCACAACACTCGCATTGCACCATGATGTATTTCCTCTTCGGCGCTCATCTTGACTCCCGTGAACATTGTCTTCCACTAACTGCGAACTATCTCGCATGGGTTCAAAAGAATAAGGCTCAATCTCAGCCATAATCCAAGCAGTTTCGACACGATTCCTCATATGTTTCATTGCCCTGAACTAATGCGTGTGCGCTGTGACGTCACAAAGTGGCGGCGGGCATTCCTTCCATGGAGGAAACCGGAAGAAAAGTTGTCCAAAATGGCGGACGTTCAAATTCAATAAACGACCACGGGTTTTGGACTCTTTTCGTCACTTTCGAAAGGAAAAATTCACTTTTATTGCTTTTAACTTCAAATCTAAGCTTTTCCTATAGTTTTAAGCTCCACAATAAAATATGACTGCTAACCTTCTGTTCTCCTTTAAATATAAGTGAGCTAACACAGGAGAATTGCACAATTTGTTCGTTCCTACCGGATTTAACTTTCTTTAACAGGTCAGTTTTTCATCTGTCAACAATTCACAGCAAATTATTGAGGAGATAGTTCTAGGACATGCTCACATTCAAGGTAAATGTTTCTATTGACGGAATTGGGAAAGTAAATTCCTGGACATTTAAGGACAATCTGTCTGGTTCTGCTTGTTGTTAAGAACGGTTTGCCTCCAGAGTTTGACAGATAGGGAACAAACTCCCCCATCTTACATGATTTACCTGGTTTAATTTATTTTGTTGTCAGCTGCAACACTTGAAGAATGTACTTTTGACCTTGGATATTGTGGTTGGACCAGCGTTGATCGAAAAGACAAATGGAAGTTATCTCTAAACGACGCCTTGAGTAAATATCCAGGTAAGTTGAACAATTGAATCTATAAATGTATTGTTGCTCTGATGTTTGTGTGAATTGCTCAATTTGACTGTTGTTGCTTTGACCTTCAAGTTGAAAAAAATTGTGTTCTTCTGTAGCAAATCTTTTTCTTATAAATTGGATAAATAACTTTCTTTAAACTGCAAAATGAGCTCTACACCCCGTTGATGATATAAAGTGTAAGAGGTTGACTTTTTGATCTAGTTAAGATTGTTTTTGCCAAACACTTGGCTATATATCTTGAGTGTTAAGAATAACAAGACAATACAATCAGTCATCTCACATGAAAAACGATTGACCCACCGAAGGAGTACCTTCGAAGGAGGTTATGCTTGCACAAATTTCGGCCAGTCCTGACTACACAAACATTCCAACTTATTGCAGCAAGATGGACAAACGAGTGCAACAATGTTGCAAGGTGTTGTGTGGTAAAATATCATGATACATTTTCACCTCTAAAAGTATGTGACTAATCGACACAATGTTTCTTCTTTCAGGTAGTTTTGCTTATGTTGATAAGTCGTACAAAGCACGTTTGGAAAGCTCTTTGTTGCCATGGAAACCATTCCATCAATCTGTGGGCGTGTGTTTGCGTTTTAATTACCTCATGCCCAGTAAATCAAAATCAAATTTAAAGGTTTTCCTTAAAGACACGAAACAAGAAATGTCAGTATGGCAGATGGTTGGATACCATGGTGAAGAGTGGTCAGTTGCGCAAGTGGCTTGGCCAGGCGCTGTAGGAACTCAGGTTTGTGAACTATTTTGCTTTCACCTGTCATTGAAGGCCTTGGGTGTGAAAAGCTATTGAAATGAATGTCTCTTAGACCTTGTCTGGTTGACAATTACCGTCTAGTTTTCTGTGAGTCACCTTTTGTTGTTTTTTGTATTTTGTAGATAATCTTTGAGGGAGAAGGTTTTCTTAATGACGAGATAAATATAGCAATTGATAACGTCATTGTCACAACTGAGAACTGTTCCTTAAGACCTTCCTTTGCTGAACCAGGTACTGACTCATTTCGTCTTTCAGGCTTTGATTAGCTTTCGTAAGTGACTGCAGATAAAGACAAAGGCTCCCAAATGAATATCAACTGTAGGTCGGTGGGATGCTACTGATGAAGACAAATGAAATTAGACACAGACACAGACAAGGGCACAGGCACAATCACAGTCAAAATCACAGTGACAGACACAGACATAACATAGACAGAAATAGCAGTTTATTTTACTTGCAAGTTGAGTAATGCAAAGTTGCAATAGTGAAGCAGCTTAATGTAACAAAAATAGCGATCTGGATTGTTTTTTCGATAAAGATGACTGATTCAATGAGCTTTTCAGATTTCAGGTGTAGCGATAAGCAGTTTACATGCAAAAATGGCGAATGTGTCGAGAAAGATCTGTTATGTGATGGCGACTTTGCATGTAAAGATGAATCAGATGAAGACGATTGTGGATGCCCCTCCAGCATGTTTCGCTGCCAGGGGGAAGGGTGCCTCCCGGCAACAGCTGTGTGCAACAGAAGAATCGACTGCTCTAACGGAGATGACGAAAATAATTGCCGTAAGTACGCTGCTTTTAATAAGGGTGTAGGGTTTGGGTTACATTCTCATGCGGCACAAGAAATTGTACCAAGCCAGCCCTTCACGTTTATTTTAGGCACAGGGTACATACTGGGCAAAAGGTGCGTTGACCCTTAGTTAACAGGTTTGGATGCTAGACTCAGGATCGAGTGATCTTGGTTTGAGACCTCCGGGGTTCACTGTCTTAGGTGTTTGACTTGACTCTCATGGTTCATGGCTCATGTTTCAAATTGCTTTTCAGGAAATCCATGCCCGTCTAGTCATCATTGTGTTGATGGATCTTGTATTTCGTGGTCAAAAACATGCTCTCAAACAGCTTTCTGCAGGGACGGAACTAATACACCTTCTGTATGTGGTAAGTCAAGTGTGGCACATTAGCGAAAGGAAACCAAACTTGAACGCTTGCTTTGTATTTACAAGGACTTTGTCGAACATCATTCCTGTAACCAAAATAAATTAATTTGTTTTGTAATGCATTAACATTAGTCGAAATTAATTTTGTATTGTTGACCCAGATCATACATCATACATCATACATCATACATCAATAAATGAAAATTGGTGTGAATACGCTCTTCTCTCGTCCTTTCATTTGCAGGGTCTGGAAATTGCCACCTTAATAATTTAGCATGTACCTCCAGTGGACCCACAAAATGTGAATCTTTTAAAGGTAAGGTGGAGTCACTGAACTGCTTCACAATAACGGTAAATAAGATATTATGTTTTTGTGTTTCTATTTTGTCAACGAAAAAGTACTCTCTTTGTATCATCTTGTATCACCTTTCCGCCTTCCATTGCAAATGAATTAAGACGAAATCCTATAGAAAATCGAGCAATTTCAGGTTTTAGTGGACAAAAATCTGTACCAGAATAATTTTAAGTATCACACAGTCATTTAGTTTACATTTTTTTAATGCTAAATACATAAATAATTGCCTGAAGTACGTGTAACACCGAAAACAAAGTTCCCATGGGAACCAGAGAAAATAAATTTGAAAGTTAAGAGAATCTGTGCAAACAGAGGCAAAATTTCATCATTGCTTTCATTTCAGCAGTGCTTTGAAGTGTTTCACACGAAGTTCAACATTCGTTTTCGACGTTTGGTGTTGCTAGTAATGATTTTTTTTGAGAAGTTACAGTGTATTTAAAATAGTCGTACAGAAGTTTGCCATATGATGAAAATAATCTTGGTACAAGATTTTGTCCACTTGTTACTCGAACTTCTGGTGTATTCCGTCTTAACTAATTTACAAAAGATGGTTTGAAATGTTTAGCATGATTTGGGAAAGCTTGAAGTTCTTTTTTGTTATATTTAACATATATTTTACAACTAACACCCAACAAACGACTCTGTTGTAGTGTGACTATGATATGAAAACCTTTTTATAACTATGACAAACGAGTAACAGTATTTTATACTTCAGGAATAGATAATGAAATACAAAGCAGAACTATATATACCTGAGGCTTTAGAATCCATAAATTTAAGTTCCGTTCCGGGCTGCCTTTGTTTTGAAATCTTTGCAACAGCTCGTTAAGCCCAGGAATCGTTTTCTTGTTGATAAGCTAGGTTCTAGATTATTACTGCCAGCATCGTCTACCAAGAAAATGCTTTCTTGTTTTTAGCAATTTGTTTTTGTTGAAAGTCATCTGTTGAACCTGAAATCTCTATTTGAAAGAAAGGAGTTGATCTCGCATTGCACATCACTTGTTTTGATTTCATACAGTGCGTTAACTTTCCCCAATCCATGCATTGGTCTCAAACAGGCCTGTGCAGTTTCCAAAATGGACTGTGTGGATTAAAATCTGATGGGAATGCCACTTTCCACTGGACCGTGGGCTCAGGCCAAACACCCACAGAAGATACTGGACCAAGCTATGATCACACATTGTTTGATAAAGATGGTAAGAAAAGTCACAAAGTAAAAAAAAATTGTAAGGTAAAAAACCTGTGACAAATTTCTGTAACGAACGATTGGAGATATTATTTGTTAAGGCTATAGCCTTAATCAACTTCAAGTAGTTAATTAACTATTTGTTACAGAAGCCCGCCAACAAAGCATAAATGTTTTCTACCTGTAACCTTTTTATTTCCTGTAATCGTTTCAATCCTTTAAGTTGAACAAGTTTAATTTGGTTAAAAAGTTTAACATTTTTACTCTGCTTCACAAAAATGTAACAATGATAGTGAACAGTAAAGTGTTTCAAAAACGGAAGAAAAAAACAATGTGTTGGACGACAAGCGTCGCTAATAAGTGAGTTCTTCTTGGCTAAGCCTATTACTCTTTTCTCTGCGAGCACAGAAAATATGATGCTACTTGCAGCTGACTTTGGCAATGAGCACAAAAATACACAGGCCTTTGTCTGTATACATAGACTAAATTAGAATCCTGTTTTGCAGGATCGTATATCTTCATTGAAGCTTCTCAGAAAAACCCCGGAGACAAGGCGAGGTTGTTAAGTGATGAGATAAAACCCAATGAAAGCGTTTGTGTTCAGTTTTGGTATCACATGCATGGTTCAGATACTGGCAACTTAAGCATTTATGTCAAAACTAATCAGTCAGAAACACTCGTCTGGAGGCTGTCAGGAGATCAAGCAAACCGCTGGAGATTTGGACAGACGTCTCTGAATAGCCCAAGTTTATATAAAGTAAGCTCTGGCTACCTGTAAATAACAACAAGTGAACGTTACATTCACTTTGGCATAGAAAGTAACGTAAACATTTTTTTGTACTTAATTTGTCTTATTAAAAAAAGTCTAGTAGTTTGGTGGACCAGTTATTTATAAAATGTGTAGTATACTCTGTTGTCAAGTAATTTTCTTCCAATTTATCTGAAGAGGTTTCTGCTAGAAAAGGTTCTCTCTGAACAAATACATCATTAGTATTTTTTTTTTGTATTTTGGTTAGTTTGTCATAGAAGGAACAGTCGGTAACGGCAGTAGAAGTGATGTTGCAGTGGATGACTTAACAGTGATGGATGGAGTTTGTGATGAAATTATAAAACAAGGTAAGTTGTCAAAACATGAACCAAAAGTAGATAATTCCTTCATTCCAGTTTTGGCAGATCACATAACATTAAAGAGCGATTGTTCGTTTGTTAGCAGTACGTTCCAATTGCTGCAACATTCCAACTGATCGTGAACACCCAGTGTCTAGTAAACTCGCAAATGCTGACTATGAAAAGGTATTTGCCCTTCCCCCCACCCCCCACCCCTGACGGCAGCAGTAACGATTGTTTCATTTTCCAGCAAGTCCAGACTGCGAATTTGAAGAGAGTATGTGTAACTGGGATGCTGAGCAGGGATGGGTTCTGAGAAGACGCGTAGTGGGATTTGAAACTTCGGGTGAGATGTTGTCTATATGATTATGCATGTAATTAGCGCGCTATGGCTGCTCTTTTATTGCTCGTCTTTTTATATCATTTTGTTATCAATGCTAATGTCATTCAAGCTGCTAACGACCACCATCAGACAGCTAAGAGTTCTCTTCACGTGTTACAAGCAAACCAGAGACTTTGGTCTTTGGTTTCAGATATTTTATACGATCAGTGGAAGCCCACATGAAAGGAGTATTACACGGTTCACTTTTACGCTGCGGTCAACACATCTAAGCATGGAACTACCATCCTCCATGTGCTTGGAAAAGAAGTCTATTTCGACTTAACGATTCATATGGATGTTCAAGCTAATCCAGGACGAGCTACATTACCAAATTGTGGCCGCCAGACAGCGAATTTTATTCACACTCTCTCTACGGATAACTGTCCAAAACTCCATTATTCTCGCGACCAGCTCATGAGTTTCTAGCCTCCTACGCAGACGCTCTTTGGGCTCGTCACGCAATATTGCGTGACGAGCCCAAAGAGCGTCTACATAGGAGGCTAATGAGTTTCAGACCAGGCTGCTTTTCTACCAAGCGCTTAAATCCACAGCTCACCCCTCAACTGAAAGATTTAAACATCCTAAAGTACAGGGGGAGTCTGGTGGTACGAGAGTAAATGAGGAAGCTACCAAAATACCAATTATTAATAAGGAAAGATTTATAGTACAACACAATCTTAACCGAAGAGCGAATTTGCATAATCTAAGATCACTGAACCGTTGCCGGAATGTCAACATTTGTGATCACAGCGGTTCCTCAGAGGTCCGCATCAACGAACAATCTTTTATTCCGGTCACAGAAGGGTCAGTAACTGGTCTCAAACTCGTCTATTCGAAAGACCTCAAGACTGTGGCAAATGAATTTAATTCATATTTTCATCGGTAGGAAGACGCACGGCTGAAGCTGTCGCAAAGCTGGCAGTAGATAATAATATCATCTGTTCAAATTCATCCATACCAGATCTTGTATCATCTTCCGATGAAGTGTGCGAGAAAATCGTTCTAGAACAATTTATCACCTACCTGATTTAACGCAATCGCTTATTATCCCACCAAAGCGGCAATAAGTCACCCCATTCAAACGAAACCTTGAATATTTACACCACGGATCTAATTTTAGAGGCGATGGACAAAAAGGAAATAAGCACATTAGTCTTACTCGACCTCTCAGAGGCATTTGACAGTATTTGCCATCAGAAGTTATTCCAGAAGCTCTCCATCGTAGGTGCCTCACCTGCTGTAGTTCAGTGCTTCCGTAGCTACCTTTCAGACCAAACCCAATCAGTGCATATCGACTCTGTGCTATCAGATCCATAACCAATCACACACGGAGTCTCCCAGGGAGCGATTCTTTTGCCGCTCCTCTTCTGTATTTATCTAAACGATCTGCCAGGCGCTCCTCAATTCTGCCAGCTCGAGTCATATGTCGATGACTCTAAAGTTTTATGATCTTTTCCCGTAGCCGACGTCATTGATACTAAGTTCAAGCTGGAACAGGATTTGCGTAATGTTGCCACCTGATGTTGCACAAATGATTTGTTAATAAACCCTGAGAAAACGAAGTTCATATTGATCGGCGCCAAGCAAATGATAAGTAAACATTCAGTTAATTTTACTGTTTCGTTTATTAGAAAGACTCTTATGGCCGTCGAATCAGCAAAAGATCTAGGAGTATACATAGATTTACACCTGACCTATGACACTCATATCTCCCACTTAGTCTCTTCGTGCTTGACCAAACTGGTTCAGATCAACCGCGTGAAATACTGCTTTGATAGAGAGACTGGTTTTAATTATTACATCTCTTGTCCTTAGCAAAATGCTCTACTGTTCGACCGAGTGGTCTAATACCTCATCTAAGAACATCCAAAACCTGCAACTCATTCAGAATTTCACCTGCAAAATCATCTGCGGCGCTCGAAAATATGACCACGTGACGCCATTACTTGATAAACTCAACTGGCTTCCAGTTAGTAAGATGCTCAAATTCAGAAATGCTGTTATGGCTTACAAGTGTGCCAACAATTTAGCTCCTGAATACCTATGTGCTAAGTTTAAAAAACGATCTTCTGTACATAGTCGCACAACCCGTAATAATGAGAAGTTCGAAATTCCATCAGTCAGATCAGCCACCGGCCAACGGACCTTCGCTTAAAGAGCAGTATCCCTGTGGAACATGTTAGACGATGACCTGAGAAACGCTACAACTGCAAAGGCCCTTAAGAAAGCCCTGAAACTTGTAATGAATGGATAACTGAATGACAGTTAGAATTTATCAATATTAGCTTTCACTTTAGATATAGTTTGCATTTACATTTGTTAATAGGTACTGAAAGACCTTTTTGGGAGTATTTATTTAAGTTTATTATTATTATTATTATTATTATTGTTATTGTTATTGTTATTATTATTATTATTATTGTTATTATTATTATTATTATTACAAGTGAAACCGGAAATAACAATATATAATTATATATCCCATAAAAAGGTAGATATAAGGCAAAGAAACAAAATGATGGCC
>Ga0126343_10000579_pt1:12500-14609 | contig 14609 bp, 7 predicted proteins | sample Cyp2metagenome_FD_92531 | JGI IMG/M metagenome (GOLD analysis project Ga0126343, IMG submission 92531) | Coral microbial communities from Lord Howe Island, Old Settlement Bay, Australia - Cyphastrea 2 metagenome | ecosystem: Host-associated > Invertebrates > Cnidaria > Coral ... | reverse complement strand
GAAACTTACTTGAAAAATTATCAAAAATACCTGACGAATTTAATCAATAGTACAAGTGGCGGCATCACCTGTCTTTCTCTTTTCCCCTCTCGTCGTTCAGAAAGTCGAATGCGTAAACTTAAATTTTATAAAATGAGCTCCGGCTCAAAATGGCAAATTTGATCGGGTTTTGCGCACCATTGACAATGTTACCCGGTCTCAGCAGCTTTGTAATGTTGAAATAAATCGTTTTTGCTACTAGGCAGTCTCTTCTTTCTCTTTCTCTTACTGTAGCAAAGTGTTGAAAACGTGCCATTCGGTGCATTAGCCCCTGGTGTAATATGCCATAAAGTGTCCTCCACTTCCAAGTTGTTTTTTTGGCGACTGAATTTATTTTTGTGGCGACCACTTTACGATTGAAGGCCGCCAAAAGGCGATTTTTTGAAAAAAGTGAGCTTGGAGCGCTGATGTCTGTTGTGAGAGTCAGGGAATTTTACCTTTAACGATAACATGGAACAATTATTGTCAGCGGAGAACTAATATAGAACGGTTTTACTGTAGTTTCATGTGTGCAATGTCTCTTGAACTAAAGTGTGAAAAGATCATTATAAAAAATGTTGATAATTGATGATTAAATTATGACATGCTGCTAGTGATTTTTTTATTGAGCACAAAAATATACTTGGAAGTATTGCATTTGTAAATTTGATATGAATTTCTTTCTTTACATAACACACTGTATTTAGGTTTATGGCAAGCTGGAGGCTCTACTATTGGCTATCTACAATGCTGTAAGTATGTGTGATATTAACATAATTATAATTAAGATATTGTTTTTAATTAAACCACAGGCTTGTGTTAAAACTCTATGGTATATGTACTAATATTTATTTGCATAGAACTTTAAATTAACAGTAGTTGTAAAAATGGCAATTGAATGCCATTATTGTTAACATCCTTTCAAAATCATGTTTCCATAGTTACTGTAGTAACGTTTTGCCTGTCCTAGGGTCTGTTGTAGATGTTACATTTCATCATTTTCTTACTTCACTCTCACCTTGAAATAATTAATAAACAGGTACTTCAGTGCAGCTTGATAGCAAGACACAACAACACCCTGTAAAACAGTTACTATTTTACTATTTTATTTTTATTTTACCACAAAATACAAGTAATACTAAAAAACAAGGCAATCACACAAAAGCAAATAAAAGTGGTGAGGAAGCCAAAAAAGAAACCATGGGGCTTAAAAATATTGGGCTCCCTCCCTGACTGTAAACAGTAACTTTCCATCAACAGTTTGCTACTTGCCAATCATTACAGGAAGTAGTAAATGAAAAAGGAGAGCAGAAGATCAAGTCATTCAGACTGCCCTCACTTTCAAGACCATCAATTTACCATGAGGTACAGTTTGTTTAGTTTGTTGTTGACTTAAGCGCACAGTAGTATAAGTCTGACTTTATGCTGCGTCACTTGACCTCCGTTGACATCACTGAGCATCATTTGACCTCAGCTGACATCACTTACAACTTCCATCATTAAACATCTTTACTTGATTGTCCGTTAGATGAGTTGTTTATTACTAAACCTAGAGTGATATTGAATGTAGTAAAGCATTCATTTGTTGGGTTTTAAATATTGTTGCAAACTTTTGAAAGTTTCATTGAATTTTAATATTTATGTATTATATAGTAACAAATGCCACTGTCCTGTTTTTAGCCTTACCAGAGTTCCACAACTTCTTCGACACTAACTGAGACAGCATTGAGTCGACATGAGCAGAGTGAGACAATTGTGACTTTACCAGGACCTGGAAAACAGCTCAATAGGATAACTGCTACACACAGGTCAGGATATCCCACTGCTGCTTGAGAGAATTTTTAGAGAAAATTACTTTTTTATTATTGTCATGATTGGCTGAGGGCAAGACAATTTAACACTAATTTTTAATGTGTACTAAAGGGCAAAATTAATTATGCTATAATACAGTTACATTGGGTTTGTGTAATAATTATTTTCTCAGTCATGTAACACTACTCGTATTATTTGAGAATTCTTTCAAATTGCATACCAAGCCTTTTGGCTCGTGTACTAGCTTGGGGTATTGGGATAGTGAGGGTCCCGGGGGGA
>Ga0126343_10000579_pt1:0-10000 | contig 14609 bp, 7 predicted proteins | sample Cyp2metagenome_FD_92531 | JGI IMG/M metagenome (GOLD analysis project Ga0126343, IMG submission 92531) | Coral microbial communities from Lord Howe Island, Old Settlement Bay, Australia - Cyphastrea 2 metagenome | ecosystem: Host-associated > Invertebrates > Cnidaria > Coral ... | reverse complement strand
TTTGCATGATCTGGGAAGGACAAGCTACAGTGTACAAATTAAAATTGTAAGTTCAACAATGTTGCACTTTCAAAACAGTCTGTCTTTAGTCAGCAATATTTCCTCAAGACATAGCCAGGCTTTATATGCCAACTGTACAAAAAACATTGGCATGTTATTTGCTGTCAAGTGAATGCTCAAAACGTGCCAAGTGATAGACAGTTGTATATTTGAAGAATTCGGCAAAGTTCAATTACTTGTAACATTTGGTCACTGCAGATATAATGTTATAATTGTAATTACTATTACCATAGGTACAATGGTCAAAGGACTCTTGCCACCAAGGCTCTGGAAGATCTTCACTGGCGTGCAGCACACAGTCTTTTGGCTCCTGCTCATATGGTGAGGGTCTAGAACTCATTGTTTTTATATTGATCCCATTTTAGAGGTCAGACACATTTATATTTCTTAAAAATTTTATTATTTTATAGCAGCTGGAAGCTCACTATAATAATATACACTGTCAGGTGAAGTGCTGATAAAAGCGACTTATAACAACAACATACTGCATAATGACCTTACATTCGTGGTAATCTACAATAGCCTTGTAACTGCAAGTTTTCTGTCTTGACAGTGACTTCCTTGCTACTCCTCTCCACCTTGCTTGATCACATTTCCAAATGTTCACCTCACAGCTCCTAGAAAATATTCTGCTATTTTTTTTTTTTCATCTTTCCTCTTAGTGTCTGGAAATGTGGTCTTGAAACCATGTTCTTTCATGTTTGATAAAATTGTTACTTCTCCTGAAATTGTGATCTGTACCTATTCGTGAACCTAATCTTGCTACCAACATTTTGAGACCTTGTTGCAAAAATACATCTCTGAATGATGATAGATGCGAATGCAGGCATAACAACACCTACAATGTTATCATGTTACATTGCTTTTTTTAGCTGACGTATGCCATCAAACATTCATTGGATCGAACAGATGGCCTCCCCAGAGATGGTCCCCTAGGGCTGGAGATGTACTTGTCAGATACACAGGGTGCCCAACCCGTCAGCAGTAAGACTGTGCCATCAGTCAGCGGCACTGTACCAGAAGCACCAGGTATATATTGCTCAGATGGGGATTCTTATGAGTCCTGTCTGGAAACTATTGGTGCCGAGGAGGGTGATAATGCTAGTGAAATCTACACCGATACTGTTGATGCATTTGATCATTCTAATGTTAAATACCTTAATACATGGTTATGATGTAGTATAAGCTAAAACTAAATCCACATTTATTTCCACACTAACTAAATCCACATTTATTTCCACACCACAATAAAGTATATAAAAGGCACAGTCTGTCTCCGCCCACAAATAGCAAAGGCTAATCGTGGTGGGCGGAGCTACACGCAGTCTGTGGTTAAACCGGTAATTATTAAGCTACAACAATACAACAATATTAGATTAAATACGACAATGTTAAATTAAAGGAATAAAAGAAAAACAAGATGACAAGAAAATGAAAACATGAGGATATGAAGTTTAGGAAGGTCTAACAAAAACTATACATTTTATACAATAAGCTCAATATTTAAACAATCATTTACCAAAGTGAAATTAATTATTTTAAAATAAAACTACTTATTCTAATAACTCTTCAAGGTCTAAAAAGAATTATATATCGGGAATAAAGCTGATTAAAAAAAATAGTGTGTGATGATAAAAATAATAATATTATTTAATACTTATTTCACTTGTGGAATTGCTATATTTGAATGTTAAGTCATAAAAGGCAAGAAAATCTGTTCGGTGTAGCTGATGTAAAGAATAAATAATTTAAAACAAAGGCGTTATATCTCTATACTTTTATGACCTGTCAAGTATTGTAAAGCTTAGAGGAGCTGTTCTAGGGAGACTTTCAAAATTGAAACAGACACTTTTCAAAATTGAGAAACACGAAATGGACCCTCTCGTTATTAGAGAGGTAAGTTACTTACTACAGGTAACAGTGTACATTGTAAAATAGTAATGGTAATGATAGTAATCATATTTATTTAGTGTTGTGACACAGGGAGTGGTTGTCCATTTTCCTGAGCCGGGAGCTCATGATAAAATTGCGTGAAAGAAAAAAAAACATGAAAGAAAAAAAAACATAAAGGAAATACTTATTTAATAAGTAAAAAGTAATGTGAATATATATTATAAAACTAATGACTACAATGAATAAATAAAAGGATAAAAGGAAATTGGAAACACCTAAATACGTAAACATGTTAAATTAGTAATGGTAAGTACAGATGTAGGTAGTTGGTACATGTAGAATAGTAGCCTGTGGCAGTGTGTGGCCACAGGAAGCCCAGACGTTGTTTCTGATTTACATACGTGACAGTATTGCGTTATGTTTTGAGCCATTTAAAAGAATGTATGAAAATGGTTTGAAAATCGCTCTAAATTCAACTTGTAGTAAAGGATTGAAATAAAAGAAACTTGCCTTAGTCTGCGCTTGTGTTATTGTCAAGTCTTTGTGGCAGCTGAGGTGTTCTAAAGTCGTTCTAAAGCAATTTTGAGGATTTGAACTTTTCCAGGTTTTCAGGTTTTTCACTTTAATGGAAAGCAAACCTGGAAAAGTTTAAATCCTCAAAATGGCTTTAGAATGACTTTAGTACGCCTCAGCCGCCACAAAGACTTCAAAATAACACAAGCGCAGACTAAGGTAAGTTTCTTTTATTTAAATCCTTTACTACAAGTTGAATTTAGAGCGATTTTCGAACCATTTTCATACATTCTTTTAAATGGCTCAAAACGTAACGCAATACTGTCACGTATATAGATCACAAACAACGTCTGGGTCACCTGTGGCGTGACAGGCCTTAGAAAGGGGGGGAAAGGGTCAAAACGACCGCACGCTGTTTTTTCTCCTTTTCTTCCCCTTCGACGCCTGCTACGCAGGCTAGCAGAATGGTAGATAGGTTCTGCGTGGTTTGAGATAGTGATTAGACAGAATCTCCTCTATGAAATTCTTTAATATAAATTGCATTAGAAAAAGTAATTCTGCCCTAAGGAATTTTCCACTCTGATCGTGTTTCTTGTGAGAGTGAGTCGATCTTGTTTCTCGCAATACTTTTCTCTTTTTTCAGTGGGAAGACAGTTTAGCTGTTCTGAAAGTACAATGTAATTTAAAGATGTTGCTTGTAGGTGTGAAATATAATCATTAAATCACTGTTAATGTAATTTAAGAAACTTTGTAAATAAATTGTTCAAATAAAGTAATGTAAATTCTATGATTGTCTGTGCGTAGTAAGTGGTATGTAAATAATGACATAAGATAAAAAATAATGTAAAAAGACAGCCCTGCTCGTCTAAGTAAAATTGTTGAGTGTGACTTTTTGATCGAATTGTTAAAAAATAAACCAAACAAACAGAATTAAACAAAAGAAGAAACTAGCAAGCAGAAAACTACGATGTGTCTTCTCTGGATATTTAAAAGAGCCCGCGCTCCTTAAACGTCGACCGGATTCGAGAAAGCGCAGGGAATGAGGCGTAAACTCCAAGTTCCTTCCAAGGCGTTATTCGAACAGGAATTATACAGGTCACCTTGTGAGGTATTTTTTTTTCTAGTGTTGGCCCAATTTACATGTAACATGTTGAAAACTAGTGGAGTTTTTAATGTCGAACTATTGCAGGAAATTAAGAAAGTTTGGCTGCAGGAAACGCCCAGTCTAAATTTGACCAGTTAATTCATGTGTCTAACAGTACTGCATGTACATGGCTAAGTTTAATTAGTAGAATTCTACCAGTATATACCAATGCAAATGCTGTAATCTGATTGGCTGAGGCCTTGCACACTATCAGCCATTAGTGTATAGTGGCTTGGTGTGGTCGACAAAATTCCAACGTTTCCTGGTTCCTCCGAAGGTTTGATGGAACATTTAGAAACAACTGAATAAACAAAATTCCTAAGACTAAACGGAGGGCATTTACGGTTTCTTAAAAGAGCTAGAAATTCAAAAGTTTTGAAAGAAACCGTAAGTGCTTACTCAACTGCAAAGGTCAAATTGACAATTAATTCAGTCTGCGCGAATTCTGTAAAGCTTGAATTTTAATACCAAACACGAGGGTTGGGAGAATTCGAGACAGTTACCCAAACTGCCTAACTTTCGAGAATTCTCCCAACCCTCCGAGTGTTTAGATGAGGCTATGTAAACACGGAAAATGTGCTCGATTGCTATTATAAAATAATTCTCAGAAATACGCGCGAATCTAAAACGTCACAACCGTGTTTACCTACTCTTAAGCCCCGGCCAAACGATCGCAACATGCCAACGTAACATATCGCAACATTGTTGGGTGCAACCTGTTGCGTGCGTTTGGTCACCCTGTTGCGACATGTTGGGTGTTGTTGGCTCAAATTTGACCATTTTCAAACTTGAGCCAACAACCCAACATGTTGCTCTGAGCACATCGCAACACGGTGGCCAAACGCAGACAACATGTTGCGTCCAGTAATTTTGCGATATGTTGCATTGTCATGTTGCGCTCGTTTGGCTGGGGTGTTACCTAAACACACCTATCGACCAATTAGAGCGCGCGCAGTACCCTGTTGCAAGGAACATTCCGATTGATTGCCATCGCTGGCGAAATAGTTTTACTACGGTGACTTGTTCCTATGAAACATTGTTTAAAAGAATTGACCAGCAATATTGGTTCAGTTGCTAGGGAAGTTGTTAAAAAATCCTTACATCCCGAGAGTTCTTTTGCTTATCGCGTTGCCTCGCGCGTTTGCCGAGAATAGCGAGATCTTATAATTAAACTTGCTAAAAAGCAGCTTGGCGAATAGGCATTTCCCTGATACGGACAAAACTTGCTAGTTCGGTATAACCTGTGTATATGTTGTTTATTTTAGTAACTCCCGGACAAATACTGGCTTTGAGCACAAGTGGAATGGGGGTAACTCGCCTCAACCATGAATTCCCAAAGGACAACGCTGTGGATACCGAAGATATTGAAGTCGAAGTTCATTCAAGGAAAGCCAGTTCTTCTTCAGATCACTCTGCTAAAGAAGCGAACAAGTCGCACAAGAAAGCCCACAGCTTGGGATATTTCAAACTGCCTTTCCTGTCGACGAAGGCCGAACATATTGAACTTCAACCCATACAAGGGTCGAGCAAACCGAACTCCGACTTTCCCAAAGTTGTTTTGTCGGAGGTCAATGTACCGTCGGAGAAATCCGAAGATGTCGAGTTACTCGCGACAAGTTTCAGTGACGAAGCTTTTGATCACAAATTCTAACACGTCTTCTTCTTACATAACTTTTTTATACCACTCGTTGAGTGTTAAACCATAATTTTTCCCTTCAGTATCGACACATTACCAAAGTCAAAATTAGAACATTAAATAAACAAAAAAATATTGTAATTGCCGCTGCGTTGGTGTCATAGCAACTTAAGCTATCTTATACATTGTAAAGAATACAGAAGTATTAAAATTGTGTCATATAGATGGGATGTACACATACATACGATAAAATTGGTTTTAATATCACGTCAAATCCTTCAGAAAAAAATGGAACCTTATGCGAAGCATGGCCGAGTGAGTTGTCACATTTTAGATACCATTTTGGTGCAATTCTTGTGCTGAAGCAAGAGTTTCTTCGAGTCAAAGTGGCAGTAAAATGTTGTCAGTTTTACACTTGCCTATCCTATCTTGGTTTTGGCTTGAAAAGATTGAAAATTAACTTTTCCTGATTAAACTTTCTTTTATCTTACCTTTATTGTCATCCTTTCTTTCTCCTGCGGCGAATTTGGCGAAAGAACCGTCAAATTTTACCACTAGCTTAATGTTACACCTTTCTCCAATTGGAAGAGAAAGTGTCGCGTGCTATAGGTCAAACTCAAACTTGGAATTGATGGGAAACGAAAGCTTTCGACTTGCAGGTGATCAGGTCGTGCTCCTTGAAACCGCGGCGAATTTGTGTGCCTGCCAGCGTCAAGCAAACGATTTTTTTCAAAGTTTTTTTTTTCTATTTTTTGGAGTTGGGAAGTATGACAAGACACTTTATGACTTGCCCCACGGGAAACGGTGAGTTTTGTTTCACCTCGACCTCAACGTTCCCCCGGGGCTTTGCCTCGAGAAACATCGAGGGTCTCGGAAAAAACAAAAGTCGCTCTTTCCCTCGGGGTCAGTCACTAAGTGCTTATTGAGAATGAAGAAGAACAGCAGCCGTGGATTTGCCGCGAAAATTGGTCGACGTCGACTCGAGATCCCCTGCGTGTGATAGACATAATTATATAATTTCCCGTATGGTCTTCCCCATCAAATGTTTCATTTCTCTATCGCCATTATTCGCGTGACGACGTCGCTATGACGGTTGATTTATACCGAGGAAATAAACTCACAAACTATTGTTTCATTCTTCGTGAAAACCTGTTGTGTCGAGAGATGGTGGGGATAGCCTTTAAAGTGAAAGGAAATCCTTGCTACATAATAAATTTAAAATAGCAAGAACAAAGCCCACTTTATATACTGTTAAGATAATTTTTATTCTTATACGTATTTCGGATGATTCTATATTTTCTATTAATTATTTGGCTCACCGCCGCTCTATTTCATGGCATTTTCATTACTCACAAGTTCTTTGAACTTCATTATTAAAAATTTGTATCATTCGACGTACAAAATTTTAGAAATTCCATTTTCTAAAAAATAAGATAAAAAATTCTTCCGGTACAACTCGAGCATAGTTCACCTAACCACGAGTGCAGCCACCTCGAAAATCCCGGAGGATATTTGCATAACATCTTGCTCTTCTGAAGAGCTCGTTCTCCAAGTAGAAGGAAAGGTAGATCCCGGAGTCACATTCGGTAAATTATCGGAAATATTCGGACTATTCGCGAAGAGATTCCGACTCGTGTTCTCCAATCACGGACGACGATGAGCGTTCCAAGCGCTGTTACGACAGCTACGCAATACTTCGTGTCGTTATCGTGCTTAGCAAAAATCTGCTGCTCTACTTTCCACTTCAAGTCATTTTTTCCTTTCTTTTGGAATAAGAGGCTTAAATCCGGCTGAATCCATAGCTAACAAATATGATTCCGGCCGGGGCGACATGCGAGCGTTTTGTAAATCAGGCCTGTTAATAGCATTCGAGTCTAGAGTGCTTCCACGATGTTGATCTGTTACTGGTTTCGCAGTTTTCAAGGGCAGCGATTTCGATGATGATTTTTCTAAACGTCTCCTCATCTCGGCGACTTCCGGGGCAACTCGGCTGCCATTCGATAAACCGGGATTTTCCAAAGAATCCCGAAGAACGGCGGATTTGTTGCTCTGCTCGTCACCACGTAAAAGAGAATTTGGCTTTCCGTTATAAGATTTCCAGTTGTTCCATGCCGGGCCTTCTCGCTCCAATGTCCTGGCTTCCAGCGTCGTTCTCGTTGCTGACGTTGGTTCAGCGGCGGTTATCGCTGGCTCGAATACACTGGAAGCCGAACACTCACTTCCGGTATCTTCGTCTTTGCCCGGTTTTCGATCATCCAAGTCGATTTCCACGTAAAACTTGGAGCTCTCTTCGGACGGCTTTTTCTTTCGGAAACTCTTCAACAGCTTGATACTCGGTTTGGAACGCTGTGCGCGCAAGTCTGGCGAGGAGAACTTCTGTAATATTTCAGAACCCGTGGTCAAAGAGATTCGTTGTTTGCCAAGCTCCGCTTGATCAGGCAGAGACCTACGTCGATCCGTCTTGTCCTGCACTGGCTGACGGTATTGGAAGAGACTGTCATGAACACTTGGAGATTTTTTACTGAAAGAGCTTGTTAATTCTGTTGTGTAGAGGTAAGAGCTGGTTCTATCGCGTGGGACATCCAGTAAAGAGACGTCAAAAGAATCAACTCCTTTTCCTGTTGAGACAGAAATAAAAAGCCTTAGTTTGGTACTGGCTGAAAAAGTTGCTTAGTTCTTCTTGGACCTTAATTGCAGAATTTAAGTAGCAGAACTTCAAAACCCGACCTTGATTTTACGTCAATTGAATAACGACTGATCGAGCAACCAAGACAGCGATTACATTTTACCCCTTCATCACCATAATTCGCTTTTGCGCATACACACAATTCTCGAGCTAAAAACAAAGCCTTTCATATAGTCGGAAAGCAAACAATTATACAAACTTCTTTTCGAGGTTCCACATTTCTTACACTGAAGTAAACCGCGAAATCAACAGCTTACTGAGGTAGGAAAAGATCAAAAAGACAAAACTAATCTAAATAGGATCAAGAATGGTAAAGATTGGCAAGGATATAAATAGATTTTGAACGACAAATTTAAGAAAGAAATCTGGCTTATGTTTTCAAGATACTCCGTCCTTGGCCTAGCTAAACAGGAAATTCTCCGATGAACTACGAGCTTCATCGGAGAATTACTATTATTTTTCTACTATAAAATAAAATAGTGCATAGTTCTAGGATAGAAAAATCAACACTTCACGAACCCTTGATTATGTCCTCTTCATTCTTGGATAACTCTTCAAATAGGTGTTCTTTGTCTGCAAGTTCAGCCTATTGGAATTAAGGATTTACACTGCGGGTTAAAATTATCTCAAAAGACTCGTGCAATCTGAAAGAATTTTCAACTATCACAAGAAGTTAATTGCTCGAGCCTTCATCCGATTACTCTTTTATTATATGACTGGGAAAATAACGAAAGCGCGCGCGTTAACTTGGACTGCAATGCAAGCTTAACGATAAATTGGACTGCTCTCAACCAGTCAAGTAATTACAAAGATCGAGGCTCTAACAACAAACAAACAAAGGAGTTTTTACCTGAAGCAGTTTTAACCTGGTGTTCAACTTCATTTTTCGAAGCGCGTCTACAAACACGACGACAATTCTAAACAGAAGAATTAAACGAAACACGAAATCAGTGATTGAATGTTTTTGTTAACACATATATTGAATGGCAAGGTGGGTAAAGATTTCACGATTCTAGTGGACTGCCGGCGGTAGACTCGCTGTTTTCTGTTACACGACACAACTCTCCCCTCCATGGATGACAAGCAAGTTATCTCGATCATATCATGGGTGACAAATTACTCTTTCATTTTGGCGCGAAATTTCAGCTTTTATTCTTAATTTTACCTGTGAAATTACAAAATTGCGAAATTTCTCAATAGAATAATCAGGTCAAATAGCAACGATTGTATGAACGTAATGAGCTGTCACCCATGATATTAAAAGGTAACCAGGCAGTATACTCGTGAAGTTCATAAATAATTCACTTATTTCACTCCTCAACGTTTCATAACCCAAAGTAACTTTTGTCAACTTTTTCGTCTCGAAGAAATTCCTTGAGGGTCAGATTTCGAATATTAAAGAACGGCACCTGTACAACCGAATAAGGGTAAAACCTTTCGTTCTTCTGACAGTTTCAGTCCCATTAGAGAAATATCAATTCTCCACACATCTAATTTATTGTTAGTTCTGAGAATCAAGACAATATCCTCAACTTGACGATTTTCGTTATTCTCATCGCCTCCGTGCTGGAGAATGTATTGATTTTGTATGGAGAAATTGTTAGGCGATCTACCTGATCGCTTCAGAAGCTTCATGAATTCTCGTGACCACCGCTTTATGATCCTCCTCCTCCACGTTCGTGCCGTCAACTTCCAGAATGATATCTCCTGAGAGTAACAATAACATGGTTTAACAGAACAAAGCGAAGAGAAATTCGAAAACCCATCAAAGGACTATAACGTTAAAAAACGACATGACTGGGTCGCAAAACTGGTATTGACTCCGGTCATGCTTTCCAACACCACCGACCGACCCCCGACCCTAAGAAACTCTTCCCCTTCTACCTCTCAACATCCCATGTTTCCATCAAACAAGCTTCACCTCGCTCCGACTCTCTCCATGTTGCCGTTATCCTACTCCCATTTTTCTCCAGTTTTCACTCACAACACTCACGCTTCCTGCAACCTCCCTCCATTTCAGCTACCTCCATCCCGAGCGCTCAAGTCAAATATTCGTTTTGTGAGACCT
>Ga0126343_10000578_pt1 | contig 14629 bp, 7 predicted proteins | sample Cyp2metagenome_FD_92531 | JGI IMG/M metagenome (GOLD analysis project Ga0126343, IMG submission 92531) | Coral microbial communities from Lord Howe Island, Old Settlement Bay, Australia - Cyphastrea 2 metagenome | ecosystem: Host-associated > Invertebrates > Cnidaria > Coral ... | reverse complement strand
CCACCTTCTACACCAGCTACCAGTCCTCAGCCTGTTAGGCCCAAGCAGCCTCTGCAGCTCAAGAGTCCTACAGAAGATTCCTCTCGTGACCTCGAAATCATCATAGAGGACGACATTGACGACAAGTCATACATGGAGTTGATCCCTATCAGTGCTTCCAAACCACTTAATCCAGAGGCGGCTGACTTTCAGCCACCCCATGTTGACATACCAGCTGCTGTTGAGAACCCTGGAGTTCAGGGTGATGTGATGGAGAATCCTATGCAGACTGATTCCCAGCAGGGGCACCCTGACCCTGCCATTCCTGGAGCAGATCACTCATGTGCTGCTGGATGTCCGATGGTACCTAATTCTGGTTTGCCGATTTTGGACTCAGATGAGCGCCCAACAGAGGTCACATATTCCGAAAGTGGACCGGATGTAGCTGAAGCTGACCCTGTTCAGGACCCACCTTATGTGACACGGACCAGAAGGACGAGTAGACCTCCACAACAGCTGATATGCGACCCCGTGTGGTCCCAGAAGGCTTCTGTTCTGCTGTCCCTTGTGAACTCTCAAAGCCAAGAACTATTGCAAAATGTTTTCAGAACTGGCTAAATTGCTGAACCTGGAGAAATTGTTTTGTTCGTTTTCATATCGTTTTGTTCAGTCTGCTGACAAACGTCGGGAAGACGTTTCCCCAGTGGGGGGAATGTGTAGAAGAGTTGTGTGACGCGTTACTCATGCATGAACTTAGGTCGCACAATTAGGGTATTCCTGCATTGCATTGTAATCGAGCCCCTGTAAGGGATAAAAAAGGTAACTCGTGGTCGGGTTTTGTAAGCTCAACAATATAGCTGTTTTACAAAAAAATTCTAGGAACAACGTTAACTGAATGATAACACAACCTGAGTATAAACAACATTTTGGGAGTTACTTTTAGGGTAGTGAGGAGTTGCCTTAAATAGAATAAAGCCTTAAAATGATCATGTTCTAGGATAGAAAACACTTAAGAGGCAAGAAAAAATCAAAACGGAATGAGGATTGTTAAGGATGGCGAAGATTAGCAAGGACTGCAAATGACAAACTTGGAAAGATGTTTCAAGATGTGTTTCAAGATGTGCAGGACACGGTTTGAAACCATGACTCCTTTCAAGCAAGTCCTGTCCCTGAGCTTTCATACATATGTTTTCTCATTAGCTGTAACGCCAACTGTAGCGCTCTCATATGACACAACAATGTAACAGAGAATTAGCTACTGATATGGCTATCTTTAAAACAGGGATTAGGGAATGGAATGGAATGGGGAATCTTTAAAATGGAGAATCTTTAAAAGCAGGAATCTTTAAAATGGGGAATCTTTAAAAGTGGGAATCTTTAAAATGGGGAATCTTTAAACGCAGGAATCTTAAAAATGGGGAATCTTTAAAACAGGGAAAAAATGGGGAATCTTTAAAGTGCATATGAAATGAAATTTTCACTTTCTTTTTTATTCAAAAATATTGAAGTCTATGATCGTCTGATTCGTTTGGGCTTCGGGCAAGCGCGTACAAATTTTTCCTGCAGCTTCAAAGGTTGCCAATTTGAGTCAAAATGTGCGACAATCAGCGTGCAGTCAAAATATGCAAATTAGTACAGTTGACGTCATAAGGTGTGTACAACTTTCTTGCCATCATATGGCATCTGAGAGGAACAAATAAAGGAGGAATAAAGGAGTGGGGAATTTTTCGTTATTGTACAGTCTGTTTTAGTGAGCTGCAAAACACCACTTACATGGAAGACGCTGTCTGGTTTATATTTTTGAAAAACCGGAGTCATAAGAGCATATTGTTCGCGATTTGTTCGGCTACAACGCGACGAATGCGTGCATGTTCAGTGCGTGTTATGTTCCCTCCATTTCGAACAAAGTTGCTAACGACGGCTTTTGAACAGTAGAGATCCTCTGCACATGTTAGCAGGATAATCCTAATCCGAGGAAGCAATAGCAAATATAGGGAATTTGTTTCAAAAGAGCTTTTATAATAACTCAGATTTATAGTTTACCAATTAATGACTGTTTCCTTGCTTTCAAATCGACATTTTAAGGTTGCAAAGTGTATACCATCTTGATTGTCCTCATCTTTTTCTGCCACATCTCCCTCTACCACGACCTAACTCGATAGTGCTGAACGATCCAATTTAAAAGAGCGCTCTCTTCTACCACTAACTGCAACATTTCTACATCACCTGAAGATGATGCATTACTGGATAATTCATCATCTGACCACTTTTCCACTGAATAAAACCGACAAAAAGACAGCTCAGTGAGTACAGACTACAGGGTGCTTTCCATTATGCCAAAGATCCTGGAAATTTCGGTTGAAATTCAAATGGAAAAGTCCGTTTCAGTTTCTTCCAACCGTAATATTCGGTATCACCTCTGAAGGTGGTCCACTTATTTCGCTCGGAATATTCCGATCGAAATTAGTCGTTTCCATTTTTGACAACCCAGTTCTTTGCCCTAATTAGGGAATTTGGAAGAGAAAAACAGTGCCAAGAGCCATTCCTATTGGTTGGCCCGGTTTAATCGGAAAATGTCGTTCCATTTTGCTCGGAAATTCCCACTGATCTCTGACCGGTTGGTTTGGCATAATGGAAAGCACCCACACTGACTCAAAGTGAATTGATCGAAATTTACACACCTTATGACGTTACTAGTTCGGAAATTGACAATTGCATTTTTTGCCAACTTTGGAGGGGGAAAAAATTACTTCGCACTCGGACCAGAACTTAGATTTGACAATTATGAATCAATGCGACATACATTTTAATATTCTGGAATAAAAAAGGGGGCAAAAATTTCATTTCATAGGCACTTAAAAAGTGGGAGTCTTTAAAACATGGAATCTTTAAAATGGGGAATCTTTAAAACGGGGAATATTCAAAACATGGAATCTTTAAAATGGGGAATCTTTAAAAGGGGGAATCTTTAAAACAGGGAATCTTTCTCGGCTCGGCCTTGCTTCGCTCGCCAATTATTTCTTTCTATACTTTCCACACGCTCTCACTTGCAGGACTGATCTAAAGATAAAATATCTTTTAATAAATGTTTTTAAAAACCAGGTAAAGTTATTGTTAGTAGTTAATACTACCTCTAACATTGTGCGTTCTAGCCATTTTTAGAACGTGCAAAGGTCAAGTTATTTCATACTCTTCTCAGAGATTATATCTGTCAGGTTATATTATCTGATGGTGAGTTTCCATGATACGAAAACCCCTCGAAGACACTTAACGATGAAAGAAAAACGATGACACGGGATTGTTATTCGCTAACGAAGGAAGCTTGAATCTACATTGTATCTAAACTTGTTCTTTGTGAGTACTCTCGCCAAGATGTTGCGACAAGATTGGTTGTCATCTCTCACAAATATGCCTGGTGCCTGGATGAGATTCTGCACTTCTCAGTTGAATAAGTGAGATGCACCTCGATGAGATTCCTCACTTCTCAGCGGAAGAAGTGTGTTCAACTGGGTCTTTCTCAGGTTCTACATGGTTCGTAGATCAACATAACAGAAATTGGTACAGCATCAATTTCTATTCTGTTGCTCCAATTTCTGTTATGTTGTTTGTCATCTTTAAAATTCCGTTCTGCTTGTGTAATTCAGTTCTGTCTTTGTTCAGTTTCTGTTCTAGTCTTTTCAGCAAAGAATTTATTAAATGGACAGGTTCTACATAACAGAATTTGAAACAGGATTTTGGCTGTCATGACCCCTCATAGTTGAGGCGTTCAATTTTTATTGTTCACAACCCTAGGTTGTTTTAGTTTTTTTAAACTTTGCCGATATGTGCTGAATTTTGTTACAGAGTTTATTGACGTATAGAGTAACTTTTATTGACGAAATTTCAAACTTCATTCCAAATATTTTCGAGTTTCAAAAACATTGAATGGCACCAACGAAACTGGGAACCACATGAATGCATGATTCTGGGCGTCGCGTCGGTGGTAAGGAGAATTTAGAGTTTCATTCCAATGTTTTACAATAATTCCTAGAGAAATTCCTTTGTCCTTGTTAGAGATTTTGGCAGGAATTTGCTCAGCATAATTTGTGATTCCTTGCTAATCCAGACCTCTTTTTGCACCATGCCATCAGGTGGAGATAAATTTAAAGTTCCTCTGCCATTTACTTTTCACAAGGAAAAAGTCGCTAAGTTTCAGGGTAGGTATGCCGCATTTTAAGTGGAATGACCTTGGCACGCAAGATGTTATCGGGCAAGGCTTGTTTGGTGCGGTATTGAGGACTAAATATTCCTAGAACGTTAGCAAATCAGTTAAAGCGGTAGTGAATAAACTGCCGCTCTCTTCCTCTGCGGACTTTGTTGAAGCTTTTGCCAAGGAGGCCACGAAAGTATCGTCGGATTCAAAGCTGTTTTCGGAGGTGAAGGAAAGCTGAGCTTGTTGAAAGATTTAATGTACCTCATCAACAGTCAAGACTGCAAAGATTCCCGCCTCGTAACGATTCCCCCTTTTAAAGATTCCTGCTTTTAAAGATTCCTCATTTTAAAGATTCCCACTTTTGAAGATTCTCAATCTTAGAGATTTCCACTTTTAAAGATTCCCCATTCCTCATTCTCTCTGCTGCAAAGATTCCCGCCTCGTAACGATTCCCCCTTTTAAAGATTTCTGCTTTTAAAGATTCCTCATTTTAAAGATTCCCACTTTTGAAGATTCTCAATCTTAGAGATTTCCACTTTTAAAGATTCCCCATTCCCCATTCTCTCCCCCAATTCTCCATTCCTTGTTTTAAAGGTAGCCCAACTGATACTAACAGCAATGTCAAAAACGAGAATGGGAGCTTCAGGCAAGCTTCGCGTCAACTATCATTCAAATGTAGCTACATCTGCTTGTCCATTACAATTTAAATTTGTGGTAAATTACACGCCTACGTGGCTCCTTAAATTACTTCTTGTCTTTCTCTGTAATTAACATGTCATTACTTGCGTCAAATTCGGAGTCATTTAACATATTTAGTTTTCACTTTTCTTTTTATTATTACTATTATTCTAATTATTATTATTGTTATCTTATAAACAATTTCATTTTTATTTTCTTTGTTTAATACTTTTTTATGTGATCCGATCCATAAAAAGGAATTTGTGTTCTTCATTTCTCAGCCAGTGAAAGGCAAAACTGTTTATTACATTTGTTATCGGTAGAGTTCGGAGTTCTGTAGTTCTGTAGTTCTTGCGTAGAGTTGCCATAGATCAGGAACCCTGGTTCACTTGTACAACAGAACATAGGAATAGCCACTCTGTTGACCAGTCAGAGCATATGTAGTATCTCAGTTCTTGCAGGTGTCAGGAGGAGCCCGCAATCCTAATCTCAACATTGCTTTTACAAACGCGTGCGTGGCAGTTATGTATACCCTGAAATCGAGAGTGTCAACCTGGGACGTTTCCTGTTCATTTTGCGTTTGATGCCATTTTGCGGCCTTATTCCGCCTCAAGCAAGTTACGGTCTGTTCTTCTTCGACCTCAAGCGACCTGAAACGCATGAAATATGAGATTGTTGTTTGTCCAAATCTGTTCGTCTTTCATCTCATTAAAGCGTGGGGTGAGAAATTTGATCCTTGGAGCGGGTTTTTACACTTATAAGATTATTTTGTTGTATCATAATTGTATGTATACGCGTATGTGCGTATCGGGCTGACGCATATTACGCGTTCGGTTCGAATCGGTACGAATCGGTTCGCATAGTTCTGAGCTGCACTGTAATCTGTGATTTTCGCTGGAATTTAAATGCTTTAGTTACGTTTAGCGCAATTTTCACATCTTACCGTTGAAAAGTGTCATTCCGAACTTGATGGCGTGTTTGGACCTCACAAAGGAATTTTCTTTCATTATATTAATTTCCTCTTTTGAAACATAGACAAAGTGCGAGGCAGCCATTTTGAACATTTTTCCTCCCACGATAATCACCTCGCCGGAGGTGATTATAGCGAAATATGACGTCATTCTCACCCAATGAGAGCGCAAGAATTTCAAAAAATCACCTGAATAATAATAATTACTTATGTTGCTTAAGCCGTGTTCACACTAAATGTTGATTATATTTAACTGAATTACGATTCAATCTATCATATTCCATTCAATATTATTCAATGATGGTTCTGTTCACATCTGCGAAAATTAATAGACTAGGCAGGACAACCTCGCAATCTAAAGTTAAAAACAAAATGCCATGATTGTGATGTTTTACCGCAATGCTTGATTTGGAGGCCAGAAGAAAGGAAAAGGAAGTTTCGAAGGCTAGAAGAAGAAAAATACGCTGTCTGAAACAGCAACAACGGACGAGACAGTTCTTGAATACCCTCCATCGGCTATTTCTTGGCTTATTTTGTCCCATACGGGTTTCTTGTTGTGCATGGTGTTTCACCCATGTTGCGCTGCCTCTTCACTCCTTAAAGCGATGAGAAGTTTGGTTTCCTCAAATCACCATGTGTCCGCCATTTTGTTCAATCACGCACTGTAATTACTTCTAACAACCCCAGGGGAGTTGTTTGAAGTAATTTTAATCCAATTATAATCAGATACTGTAATTAGTTGATGTGAACCCATTTCCATATTATTCGATCATAATCGAGGCCTAATGTGAACAAAGCCTTATATACTAGTAATTACAAAAATAAAGATGAAATAGAAATAAGTAACCACTCATGGTTAGTGCACTCTTCTCCGGTTCGAGCGGTCTGGGTTCGAGCCCTGGCCAGGGACATTGTGTTGTGTTCTTGGGCAAGACCTTTAACTCTCACCGTGCCCCTCTCCACCCAGGTGTATAAATGGGTACCAGCGAACTAGGGGTAACCCTGCGATGGACTGGCAACCCATCCAGGGGGGAGTAGATTGAAATACTCCTAGTCGCTTCATGCTAGGGAAATCGGGATAAGCTCTGGCCTGATGGGCCACTTGGCTGGTAAGCACACTTTACCTTTTTTTAACCACTAGAAAATGGTGCTTATTCCACATATAACATACATGCAAATATTTCAGCATGCTAGTTGACTAAGAATTCGTCAATCCTAAACAGTGTGTAAAGTTGAAATTGAGTGCGGGAAGTTGAAAATTAAATTACATGTATATTATTAGCAAGTAATTATAAACAGTCGTACATTTGCACTGGCCCTATGTCCTTGTGTAATAGTTTTAGTCTTGGAAACAAATTATTGGGCTTATGTTTTCCAAATTGCACTCAAAATCATTTGATTACCTATACAAAGAGCATAGCTATAAAACGTAAAATAGTTTTTCCTTTGCTTAATTTCACAGACTAAAGAAGAAATGGCGTGGAAAATTGCCAAAATGATTATTGAAGATGTCAAGAATGAACAGGCAGTGTCCCTTGATCCAAGATGATACAGAGTGGCTTCATCTGAATTGGAGACTGATTTTCATCAGATATGAGAAGTACGATTCGCTCCGACGAAGGGCTAATGCTCGAAACGTCAGCTTTCGAATCTCTTTACGGTGGCTAATTCACATTATCAACCCAGTTGATAAAACCCAATTATCTCGTGATACTTCCCACCGACGCAGCACCACAGATATGAGAAGTGCCTGTAAGAATGTCTCAGTATCTTTTTCTGTAAAATAACTGATGTAATTCTAGTTTTGTCGGACATCAAAATACCAAGTAACAGGGTAAATATCAAGATGAAAATTTTGTTATTAATATAGAATTAACAAATCGTCTAGTGGAAAAGAGAATAACATACATGTAGGTACACATAAAAAAATGGGAAACTAGATCAGAGAGTAAAGCAAGGCCAAGTTTAAAGGACATTACCTCATAAAAAATGAAGAGCCAGAAGAGTTAGCAATGTATTGTTTTTCTTTTCTGAAAGACGTACTTACAAGCGTTCTATTTGAGACTTTTTTTGAGGCTCACGAAAAAAGCTATCCTGTGAAAGTTAGGCTTCTTACAAATATTAAACTCTTTACCTGCTTGAAGTGTTAAAAATTGAACAAAATGTTTTAGAATAAAACTATGTGCCCCATGGCAGGGCTTTCATTTGAATGATAGCAGGTTACGATTACAGTACATGCCAAATGTTTGACTATTGCAAGAGAAATAAATCATCAACTCATTTTGGAGTCAGGATGTTAAATAATACCAGCTTGGCAGCAATAATCGACAAAATCGCTTGATATTTCTGGCCATAGCATTATTTTATTTTTTAAACTTCGCAGATATGGTTTAAAGCTTTTTATTATATAAACACCAGTGTTTTACCAGGATTTCTGCCACTGAGAAAAGCCATATATTTTCACAAAAATTACGATAATTTTACATGTGAAAATATCAAGTTGTTGTCACAAGTCTTAAGATTGCCATTGCTATAGCTACATAATCGCTTAAAAAGTACTCATAGATGGTGTTTTATGATCGAAACATCATCGGTACTTCCTCCGAAATCTTCGGCTACCTTCGGTAATCTTCGGTAATCTTCGGAAAATGTTTGGAGACGTTCGACAAGCCTTTGGAACAATTTTGGAAAATCTTCGGAAATCTTCGGAAAGTGGTCAGAAATCTTCGGAAAGTCGCCAAAAACATTGTTATCAGTATGTTTATATAATAAACAGAATAATACATGGACGCTTGGAGATATGGAATTTATCTTCTCGTGTTCACATTCGATATCTCACTCGTTCGATATCGATGTGAACACTCCAAGATAAATTCCATATCTCCACGCGTCCATGTATTATTCTCTATTTACAAATTCAGAAATTGTCATATTGTAGGTTACCAATTTCTTTTTGATAATTTGAAACTCGAGTCATGTTTGAGACGAACACCAAATGATTTTTCGTCTAAATTTTACGACAGCGACTTGATTCTTGTTTTTATTCCCAGGTTATTTTCTCAGCTCATTTATATTAAAACCTTACAGTGAGGTATCTCGACGAGAAGTGAACGCTTTAACCTAGTGAACACGTTTTACCTTTCTCTCAGCTCGTGAGTGGGTGGAATTCTGCAATCTGATTGCTTCCTGAAGCAGGCAGAATTTTCTCTTGATCTATTTTCGTGAACGAATTAGCGGACATTGTCAATCTTTCACCCTGTAATGACACATCCATAGATGATTAATCAACACAGGTTTATTTCTGTTCACCTTTTTTATGGCAAGGAATGTCACTGTGAGTAATTTCAATTGAGTTTTTTGAAGTTGTGAGAGCTTGTTTGGCTGTTTGTAGCTTGGCGCTGTAATGGCACATAATCCTGTGTGTGTGTCTCTGTACAAAAGGCTAAGACCTTCGATGGCCCTCAAGTTTCAAGGCGAAATACGTTTCGTCACAGCAAAATGAAATTAGAAACAAAAAATTCAAATTACTCAAGGCACACTACAAACAACAATTAACTGTGAGGCGAAATGAAGACTCGGAAAAAATCCGAGTCCCAGATTTTCGCCTCAGTTAATTGTTGTTGTTGTTTCATCTTTAACAAACTACAAACACTCGGGGCAAAAACAAAAACGACAAGAAGATCTCAGATCTTAAAACAGCGCTTATAGAGATTTAACCATGTTCTTAGCCTTACGTTCGCAACACAGTGCACATTCCAACACAGTCCTTGATGATTCATTGATTACTGTACACACCACATCACTTGTTGCACCATAGCCCTCAGCCAATGTGAAATCGGTGATGACATATTGGTCTTAATCTGGAAGTTTGCTCGGGAAATGCCTAGGAGTGATGCAAAAAAGAAACAACTAACACACTATTAATACTGCTATCAATGAACGGCTTTCCTCCTTACATTGCAAGAGTCAAAATTTAATTTGTTTGTGCTATGAGTAAAGGACAAACAAAGTAATAACTAGTAGTCATGCCAGTCACACAATCAGAGGTTTGCGCTACCACAATAAATTTAGAATGGTTGTCTTCAGCATTGATATTAACGCTGCAAGTTCTGGCAAGCTCTTGATTACCGGCCTCAGCAAATAATCAATTTTCCCTTGAATCTCTTAATTCGATTTGATCGAACAGCCAAAGAATTCACTTCAATCGCAGAAATCCGTAAGAAATGTACGCAAAATTACAAATGAACTAAAAAACCGGCGCTTCTGGCATAGTAAACACGATCTTATTTGTCACGCGGCGAAAGTGAAAGCTGCTACATCTTTTTTTACAGCTATCTATTTCCCTATCGATGACGTAATCTTTTTGACGCGTTCTTTGTTTGGCTTGCAAATATTTCATTATCCTTCCGATCTCTGAACTCGCTTCAATAAAAGAGCACGATGATTCACTTCTTTTGACTGAAAATACGAAGAATACTCGGAAAACTAAGAAGATTTGCTCCTAGCGAAATAAACCTGCAAAGTAAACAACATCTTATCTGTCACATAGCGAAAGTGAAAGTTGCAAGGTCAACGCATTCCATGGCTGACGTAATACCTTTTTCAGCGTATTTATTAATCGCTTCGAGTTGAACGCTACGATAAAACCTAAGAAAAATACATTTTACACACAATAAAGAAAACAATAATTATCCTTAACATTGTCTGTGTTGTTAGGTTTCAACAACATTTGGCGAGTAAAGATTAAAGATTGGGTGATTCAAAGTTGGCGGAGTGGATCGGAGGTCTGCATCAGGTTACGACGAAAACGAAAAAAACCGAGAAGATCATAGATCTTAAAACCACGTTTATAGAGATTTAACCGTTTTCCTAGCTCTACATTTGTAACTCAGTGCACACTCCAACGCAGTCCTTGATGATTCATTGATTACTGCACACACCATATCACTTACTGCACCATAGCTCTCAGCCGTTGTGAAATCTCTGATGACGTATTGGTCTTGATCTGGAAGTTCGCTTGGGAAATGCTCATGAATGATAGAAAAAAAGAAGCTAGTATCACACTAGTAATACCACTATCAATTAGGAATTTCAATATGAAAGTGGGTGCTGGCGTCAGAACTTGCTGGAAATACATATAGTACGATTTGAAATAAACAGTATAATGGGAATTGGTGTAGCATTTAAAAGAAAAAATGTTTTATTGAGTTAAGAAAAGAACAGAACAAATGCCAGAACTTGGTTTGAGAGACCCAGGAAACCTTTAGTAGACGTATTTCCACAAATATTTTTTTTCTGAAAATTAGCCTTTAAGTTTAAACAATACCAGTATAAGTGAAAATTTAACACAATGAATTTGCGAGTTTACCGAAACTGGAGCAGTCACGCAACGTGTCATCAAAGGTCATAACAAATCGCATCAGTTGAATCATAGTTAGTATTATGACAAGATCGCATTGAAGCAAGGAAATCAAAATTCACAGAACAATAGAGTGTGTGCGTTGTCACGCAATAGAAAATAAAATCAAAAACCATTCATCGATAAAGTCAAAAACTTGTGGTATTGTAGACGATAAATGATGAAGACAGTTCTCCAAGTTTAAGGTGTGTGCGTTTTCCCAAAGTTGAGATATTCGTCGAAATGTTCCGCACAATATTACAGAGCCTAGTATGAGCCGCCATGTTGGAGGACCTCTTTAGTCCTCCTCTTTAGTCCTCCAACATGGCGGCCAGTAAATAGTGTAAACATCTGGAACTTACTTTGGCTATCTAGTTGACTGATTATCAGAACCGAACCAAAAAATATTTACAAAAGCACTTTTCCTGATACTTAAACTCCTAAAATGGCCAAAAATCACGAGATATGTGTATATTTTTCGACAAATGCGATCTTCGCGTTATGTCACGCACTGCCATGACTTCGAAATTCAAAAAGCGATAGTTTCCAAACGAAGGATGCTATTGAGCTGGAAAGTTGTAAACAGGTATAAATTTGGTACCTCTTGAGCCTGATGAGGTTAAAACCTTTAGTGGCTCTTTAGTTTTGGATTTGAGAATTTGATGACGTCACGTGCACACACTCTATATGATTGCAAGCTTTTCTTTCACCTCAACGAGAAAATGTAACTCAAAGTTCAAATCATTTACCTCAGCGGGCAGAGATATTGACTCGATGATCAAATTTTAACGCCTCAACAGGCGAAGAATACTGCGAATGATTTGACTCACTTTCGGCATAAAGCAGGTTGACTTGACACCTTTCCTCTCTTTTCCCTCTCAAACTGCATTTGGAGGTTTACTCAGAATGGAAGTATTTTTGCCCAAAACTTAAAAAAGCTTTTGCTGAATGCACTGAGCAAAAAATGATCTCCATGAAGAAGGACTTCATCCATATCTTGGCACCTGGCTCCATTCGTGAATTGGCAAAAATTACTTACATAATAGAGCAGCCAAACACAAAAAAATCTTGTCTTCCTCGAGAGTCATCACTTTAATGACCCATTCATGACCTTGATGAATGCTTCCATAAGCATTTAAAGACATCTATTTTTCACCTCGTTTATCGTGTCCTTGTTTTCTAGCGGAGCGGGCCTGCTGACTTGATCCATTCATAAGCATTCCAGAATGCTTGTATATTAAAAAACGCAATTGACTGTCCAAGTCTGCAATCTTACATTCGAGAGATTTTGCCTAAATCTCGCTATTATAAAGATTAGTCAGCTGACTCGCTACCGCTCGCCAGAAATAAACAGCTTTCTTCCTTACATTGTAAATTATCCAAAATTTAACTTGTAGTAGTCACGCTAGTCACACAGTCAGAGGTTTACGCTACCACGGTAACAAGTTTAAAAAATGGTTGTCTTGAGCATTGATATAAACATTGCAAGTTCAAGTAAGCGCTTGTTTACCTCGGCAAATAGTTTTCCGTTGAATCTATGAACTCGCTTCGATCAAACAGCCAAAAAATTCACTTCAATCGCATGAATCCATAACAAATCCACGCAAAATTGCATATAAACTAAAAAACAGTATAGTAAACACGATCTTATTTGTCACACAGCGAAAGAGAAAGCTGCTAGGTTATTTCCTTACCAATGAAGTAATCCTTGCATGCTTTGACGCGTTTTGTGCTTGGCTTGCAAATATTTCATTTTCCTTCCGATCTCTGAAAGTCTTGCTTCAATGAAAGAGCTCGACGATTCACTTCTTTCGACTGAAAATACGAAAAATACTCGGAAACCAAAAAGACATGTTCCTGGAGAAATAAACTCGCAAAGTAAACAAGATCTTATCTGTCAGGTAAAAAAAGTGAAAGTTACAAGGTCAATGCATTCTATGGCTGACATAATACCTTTTTAGCGTATTTATTAATTCCTACAAGTCGAACGCTTCAATAAAACCAAAGCAAAGTATATTTTACAATAAAGAATACAATATCCTTAACATTGTCTGTGTACTTAGGTTTCAACTACATTGGGCGAGTAAACATTAAAGATTGCGTGATTCAAAGTTGGCCGAGTGGATCGGAGGTCTGCGTCTGGTGACACAAAAACTAAAAAAAAAAAACAAGAAGATCTTAGATCTTAAAACCGCGCTTACAGAGATCTAACCGTTTTCACAACGCAGTGCACATTCCAACGCACTCCTTGATGATTCATTAGGGACCTTAAGATACCACGACGGGACGAGTTAGGACGGCTAGAACTCTCTACTCATCTCTCGGCCGTGCTCATCTCGTCGAGGACGCCACTTTTAAAGTTTTGCCTGTTTAGCTGTCGTATCGAGAACGTGAGTATTGTTGTGCTTGTTTTGCCCCAATAACTGTTCCAATCAACTTTATTTTCAGTTTCATTAATAGGAATGTTTATAAGGTTCTCATTTTTTGCTATTGTAATGTAGAATACTATGCTGAGACGCGAAAATGTGAATAAAAGTAGTCCTCGTCTGGTCCTTTGTGTTTTTGCAGTCACTGTTCAGTCCGTGCAGACACTGTCACAAGTGTACAAGCTGAATACAAGCTGTATACATTGAGAATACATCGGTGTAAGAACAGTCAATATAATTTTGTAAGAATGAATACCGTGGAGCATCTATCGAGCAAGATAAATACACTTTTTCGAACTGATGTTTAGTTGTTGTTTTTTTAATTATACTACCCGGAACTTGATGTAACATTTGTTTTTAATATTTTTGTAATGTGCCAATTACAGATGGAAATTGAAACGTTTATCAAAAGTCAACCGGGATTCTAAGGCGACAAAATTCTCGAACGCTCTGGTGGTAAAAAACAATCTGGAGCAGGCCGATCAGATTGTTCGTTTAATTTTGTGATACGGAAATTCTCGTTTCCCTATTAAAATATTGACAGATGTTTGCTTCGCTTGTAAGCGAAAAGAAACTCAGCATTGCTGTTCACTATCGTTTAAGCTTAGTAAGATAAGATTTGAAACATGCATACACGGACAGTATTACGAATATTGTTTTCATTATTGTGTGTGAAATATATATTCTTTTGGTGTTTTGGAAGCTTTCGATTCGAAGGGAATAATAAATAAGCCGAAAAGGTATTACGTCAGCTATGGAATGCGTTGACGTTGCAAATTTCACTTTCGCTACGTGACAGATAAGATCTTGTTTACTTTGCAAGTTTATTTCGCCAGGAGCGTGTCCCTCAAAATTTTCGAGTTTTTTTCGCAGTTTTAAACAAGAGAATAGAATTGTCGAGCTCTTTTATTGAAGCAAGTTAAGAGATCGGAAGGAAAATGAAATCTTTGCAAGTCAAGCAAAGAACATGCAAGGATTACGTCATT
>Ga0126343_10000577_pt1 | contig 14633 bp, 3 predicted proteins | sample Cyp2metagenome_FD_92531 | JGI IMG/M metagenome (GOLD analysis project Ga0126343, IMG submission 92531) | Coral microbial communities from Lord Howe Island, Old Settlement Bay, Australia - Cyphastrea 2 metagenome | ecosystem: Host-associated > Invertebrates > Cnidaria > Coral ... | reverse complement strand
TCATTCCCGACAAATGAAAACCAAATTTGAACCGTCGGGGACGTCGGCGTCCTTCGGCGATGGATTTCGCTCATTACCAATCCCCTAAATTGCTGGGCGCCAGTTCCCCTATCACAAATAAACCTATCGTTTCTCGAAAATCTGGGACACACCTATGGCGAATATCCGATATATCGGCAAAATCTGGGATGGTCGGCAAAAATTAAAATCCTCTATCGTCTGCGATTTTCCCGATATATGAAAACCAGGCTTAAGACTAAGACTTCCGGAAACATGACAACTTTTCGTTCATCAAGACGCTTTCCGAGTACTACGTTAGGAGGCTACGTTAGTGTATGTCTTGCGTAAACTAACGCTATAAAGTTCTTAAAACAAGGTAAACTGCCCTGACCGGTTATCGCAGTTCCCTTTCCTTTAAGTTCACTGTTGTAGGGATGTTGGCTGGCGCGCGGAACAGAGATATGATATATGGTAATGAAACTTCAGATGAATATTAGCATGTGTTACTTACGTAAGCAAACAGTTTCTTCTAAGACGGAAAGTGGCTTACATTTTAAAACCTGATAACGCCAGATAAAAAACACTTTCAGGCTAATTGCACTTGAAAACAGACCTCAAGGATGTTGTCGATGCTAATTTATCGTAATCCCCCCGAATAGTGTGTTTTTTGGTTTTAAATTAAGCCCTCTTCATGTGTAAATTTTAAAATATCGAAATGCCTTTCCTCTCATGAATATCATTCCATTTTTCACAAATAGGAAACATTATTTGTGAAATGAGTCAAGACGACACAACATCCCGACTCAAACAGCAATATATTTTCAAATTTGGAGAGTTTTGTCGTAATGCGCTATTGACAGCGAAGCTCAAATAGTTTTTGGGTCATTCAGGAGGCGAACTTTGTATTTGACATTTCGAAACATTTTGTATTACAAAACAGGCTGTTTGAGATTGTATTAAAGTGCAGACGAATGAAGCAGGAAATTGTGAAATTTTTATTTTTATTAATAGTCCATCAATAAGGCGGAGACCTGAAAGAATAGATGTTTTTTTGTGGCGTCATTAGAGCTTATCTATTCTTGCAAAATGGAAAATTTTTAAATGTCTGCTGAGGCGTTAATGTAGGAGGCGATAAAAGCACAATTCACATGTTATAGCCCAACAGTTAAAAACCACCTGCAACTAATGTATTGTGTTCCTTTTATTTGTTATGTGTAAGTTTAACCCGATCAAGGATTAAACTGAACTGAAAAGGAAAGGTGAATGTGTAATATTGTGTTTTGGTGGTCATAGATTTCATTTCACGTTCTTTCGCGGCAGGAAATCGATAGCCAAGATCGAAACAATTGTCTAAAATGCGCAGCTCTGTTTGCGAATTGTCAAACAAAATAAACATTGTCGGCACTTTATAAATAGAATAAACAAACAAATAATACACTGTTTATATCGGATGAGCTTTTGCAATAACATACAAACCAGCTTATGAAAATATCTTATGTGTTTGAGTTAAAAAAGGGGATTTCAAAATATTTCAAAAAAACTTGAGCTGATCAAAATTACGCAGCCAATCTCTGGATCGACTCGACAGCTCGTCTTGTTGTCGAGCAAACTTTTTTTTAAGCATTAAATGAGTTGTTATTATATTCTTTCGTATCCGAGAGAATTTCGTTTCTTCAGCTTTGCATAAAAGCTTGAATTATAATCAAGACGCAATTTTTCATAAAACCCGACGCAATAATTCGTTTTGCGTTTAACCTCTGCTAAGCAAACAATGTCAAGCCATGCGGTCGAACGGGAACCAAAGACTTAAATGAAATAAAAGACTCATTATAACCGTGCAAATATGAATAAATTTAACCTACTTGGCAATGAAATATTTCTTTCCTTTCCATCTTGAAAAAGCCATGTCGCTGTGAGACTTGTCCCTTCGTATATCTTTGCGGTACAGTGAAATGTTTCCCCTGTCCGAACAACTGAGGGACAATTCAACTCCGCTCTGCCTGGCTTGGCTTGAATGGACAAATCGCGCTTTGTATAATCCAGTTTTGGATTTACATTTAACGGCTGAGCTTTAACGGTGATTTTACCCCAATAAGACGCCCTGAATTTGAACTTCGCGCTATCCCCGGGGGAGTCTCCGTTTTCATCTCCAATGTCAAACGCAACGCGCAAGCCAGGATCGCTTCTGTTTACGAATTCGGCAGTTAGATTAACCCACTCAAAAACAGCAACGGGACTGAAGTAGTTTACAACTAGTTCGTCAGCGTAAGAGCTTGAATTGTAAACTGAATTTGCCCATGTCCCTCCACAAACGTATTTTTTGTCGCCACTGCAGTTGACATTACAGTTCAAGCTTTCCGCCTGGGAAGAATTGAATGCCTTGGCGCAAAAACACAAGTTGCCATTTTGAAGAGCGGCCAAGTTGTACTTCATGTTTCCACAGAGTTTTACGCAAACGTACGGTGTAAGGCTCCATGGTTGATAATCCCCGGGCGATACACGAAATTCCCTGTTTAGCGGCGATTCCTCATAGCACCCAAGCTTAAGATTTTCTAGAGCGAAGAAAAGAACATTAACCATAAATCAAAGGATACTGAGCAAAAAATATCATCAGAATTGAAGTTCTTGAGGTTAAGAGGTTTAAGGAAAAAAAAGAGAAACAAAATTGATTTGTTATCTTCAAGGCGGATAATAGAGCTCACAATGTTTGAAACCTTGGATTTTTAAAGGAAAGAAGTATTGCTAAAGTTGAGACCAACATTTGGGTTTGTTTCTTTCATTTTAATATTTATCGACACGGGTCGTTTCTGAATTGTCGTAGGGCTAGCAATTTTAAAGTACAGCATTGTAAGTTGACAAAATGTATGATCTAAGCGAAAAATTAATACCACTTTGTATAGTTTCTTCAAGGAAATAATTATTCCCTGGACAATCACGAGCAAAATTAGTAAAGCCATATTACAGGTGTTTCTGTTGTGGAGCAGGTCACTGAAAACTAATTTTTTCCTATTTCTTATTTGACGTATGTAGCTGTAGCTTTTTACGCGAATGAAACTACTATTATGTTAATTTGGCTTTATTTGTGCTCCCATATTTCATGCAACAAAGTAATAACAACGAAGCTCTCTGATACAGAAGTTGACCACTTCAGAAAAGAATGAACCCGAAACGAGAACTAGAAAGAGAGAGGAAATGCAAATCTATAATATATCGAAGAAAATGAATCTCGAGCATCGACTCAAAAGATAGATTAAAAAGAGCTACAAGCTTGGGCAGAAAAAGTACAATTTCTCTGCAGGTCGCTCCTTTAGTTTACAAAGAAACTTGGATATGGCGATATATATTTCATTCTGTTGATGTAATCAAGAACTCATTCTCGAGGGCCTCCTGATTTGAGAAAGTTTATGGGTTTCACAATCTGTTATATGAGATCTTTTTCTTTGAGTTTTCAAAGCGACGATTTAGCGAAATTAGATTACCATCAAATCATTGATTTCCATCTTTGCGTTGAGGATAAACCTGGCTGTAACAGCCATTGTAAAGAACTGAACATGTTACTCTCTCTGACGTCTTTTCTTTCTTGAAACAAAGCGGTATATTTTGTATCGCCACTAGACGGTGTGAAAAAATAAGATATTCCCAGTGTTAGCAAGACGCAAACCTCTGTTGCATAATTCTTGCTCTTAAAAACGGGGAAACGTCGAGTAAACGTAAATTAGCGTAGATTAGAAAACCAGACGGTTACGACTCACCAACATCAATTGCTCCTATATAATTGACCAAAGCCGCCACTGCCGCAAAAATGAAATAACAGCTTCTCATGGCCATCCTAACGCTAAAATCTCTCCATACCCGCAGTACGCTAAATCAGCTTTAAAAAGTAGATCGAGGCCAGCGCATGGAGATAAGCAAACAATTTCGTTCTGATTCTGTTTAACTCATAACAAATTCGTCATTTCACACACGTCTCAACCAAACTGAATTTGAATGTCATTCTGTAACCTCAAAAGTGTCACTGGTTTCCGGAATAAGTTTGCGAAGCTCGCTCTGATCTCGAGGAGAAAAAAAGCAATCTGCCAGCGAATGAGTGAAACTTCGGTCAGGCCGGGTTAATTATAGTTTAGCTAACAAACACACTCGTTTCCACGGGTTATACACAAAGGGTTGTCGGACAGCTGCCGCAAACACTCATTTTCGATTCGTTAATTTTTGGGAAACTTAATACAGGCAAAGTTCGATGAATATTGCATCTGTAAATAGTGGGATTATAATGCATGCGAATGAATTCTTTAGAGATTATCAAGTGAAATGTTCTTCATGACTTAATGTAATATTGAACAGAAAAAGAAATCGAATATCTTATTGTCTACCTCGGTGCTTTTAAGTATTCTTTTTGATCCAAGGATTTTTTGTAAACTAAACTAAACAAAACTAAACGCTGATATTGTCATTCCTGTTTGCCCTTTTTGTGCACTTATTTTTGTATTCTTCAAAAACGGAGTTATTAATACGGGAAACTAGAAATCTGCGTCGATCGTGATCTTTTCAGATCTTCATGCTTTTCTCAACATCAAGAAATTGAGGCATAGGAGAAATCAGGCCTCGTGTCAATAGAAACGTGTTACACCAATCGCCTAAGGAGAAAAACTATTTGCATTTGTTTTATGCCTTTTAAAATACGTTTCGTTTTCACAGCACAATTCACAACAGAAAAAATCAATTGAAATTATCTTCATGTATTTCCTGGAGAAGGAGTCCGTACATCGCTGTGTTTGATTGATTGTATTTTGCTCCGTGCTGTTTTGTGTTCGACAAACCCGATAAACACCATCAGGGAAGCTACTCGGAAAAGTGAAATGTTGACTTCAAAGAAAGAACAAACCGGAAAATGAACTCACGCATTTGGTAGGCGGTTCAGGAAACCTTCATCTCTCGCTGTATGAGTTTTTCGGTATTTTGGGCGATACTGTTTGTGCAAATAGTTTCTTAACGACTTATGAAATGGTTTACATGGCGCAAATTTCTCGCTACGTTTTGCATTTCATTATTTCATTATTTTTCTCTGTACGAACTGTAATAATTCATATGAGCTATACGAATTATTTCTCGCAATGCAGACTTATAAGACAGCTAATGCGAAATAAACGTCAAATCACTCAGCTGGTCGAGATTTCAAGATCGTGAAACGAAAAGATGCTTATATTTTTTTAAAAAAAGAAAAAAATACTGCGAAAATGAAGATAGACTTCATTCAGTACTATTTGGTTAGAAACTATTCTAGAAATTGACGCACACGATGGATTACTTAAAATAATTATTTTAGAGTATTGTAAAATATTTTTGTAGACGCTTTTGGCACCCTTCATTCAAAATAATAACTACAATTGATTAACGTGGGTCAAAATGATGATACGGTCTTACAGCTTGCTTTTAAGCTCTCAAGGTGCTTTGTTTTTCTCGTAATTAAAACAGTATTTTAAACCGGCTGGCAGTTAATTACGATTGCTGTTCTCTACAAGACACGTCATAAATTTGAAAGGAATGCACAGCTACCTAAGAGGGTCTTTATTGGGGTGATGGGTTTTTTCGGGTAACGGTTAACATTTTGCCTTTTTTTACTCCTAACGGTAAATACGTTTTCTTTCTAAAGAGTTTAATTACCATTGTTTTAAAAATAAAAAAGATAATTTCCATCGTTTTAATAAAGATAAAATTTATTTTGATTGCTGTAAAATATATTTATGGTCCTAGAATGGAAAAGTTAAAAGGTATTAATATTGTTACCAGATAAGACACATGCATGGCTAAGAGTTAAAATTTTCCATTTTTACGCTGAACGGTTATAATTGTTTGGCCTGTGTTACGGCTCAACGATCAACACCATTGAGACTCTCACTAGGGTATAAGCAGCCCTTCTCCCAATTTCTAATAGTTGTATCACAAAATATAATGGTTATTATGGTGCATGTGAAGACTCCCTCAAAGAAAAATTGATCAATTGTATTCTCAATTTCCCGCCAAGTTACCTGATAAATTCCTTCGGAATCACTATTACCGATGTAACCTATGATCATTGCGTTTCAAGCCCTCTAATTTGTCAAAAACCATCGATTCTATTTTCCCTAGCAACCGTTGACTTGCATTGGTGAAGAGAAAGATACATCAAGACCACGCAGAGAATCTGGGGACGAGCAAAAACCCGGAGGGCCACTGACCTAACTTCTGTTGTTAGTCACTCCATGAAATCTAGAAAAAGATCAGCTTCAATCACATTTTAACTTTTTTCAGGATTTTTACCTAGAAGTGAATCAACGTCACCTTGGTAATGACGAAATTTTCCACTTCTAACAAAACTAACTCGAGACATTCACTGAGTGCGAATAAATTATTGAAGACCTGTCAGCCAATCATCTTATATATAGATGTCAGTATTAATCCGTCTAACAACATCATCTGTATCTTTGCAAATTACAACTATTGCTTCTAACAGTTAGAACTTGTACTACGCCAGATATGAAAAACCACAAAAAACATCCTTTAGATGTGGCCAAAGAATATGTAGAAACCTATTCCTGATCCCCTCCTTAATCATCAGAAATTGCATCTCACAGTTTTGTTGGCTATTTTGAGGGCTGACCCTGCACAAAAATTGCCAAAATCATAGAGAGGGCTGCTATGGATATTCGCACAACTTAACAATAGAGGCATTGCAATTATCTATTTCACGAGAACTGCAGTAAAAAATTCATCAGGTACAATCATCCACGCCGCGAAGCTTCAGTTTTAGGGCGTTGTTTTCTTCTTGAAGCTTAGTCAGTTTGCAATTTGAAGACAGATTGGGCTGTATCTGTCGCGACGAATTAGCTTTCATCTCTTTCACTTCATATTTATTTTCAATATGAATTTGTAATTTATGCGACGCGCCAGCGAGCGAGAGCGGGAAATTCGACCATTTGTTATCGTAAAAAACAATTTGATGTCATTTTGTAATGCGTCTGTCCTGTTATTGATAATGAATTTCGTCATAACATTGTCAAAGTAGTCTGCGGATCCACAGCTGACTGATGTAAATTTGTTAAATTAAATTTATGCATAATCTATGAGAAAAACACAAAAGATGTGCAGGGTCAAGGGGCTTTCGGCGTAAGTCTCAGCCTGTTTGCATTGTTTGCTTCTCGGTGATGTTTATCGGGCTTCTGGACCTTTTCTCTTTATCTACTAAGGTGAACAAAAACTGGAATAAAATGCTAGCAGCTTTCATAGTATCTAAGGGTCAGGATATATAAGAGCGACATCTTTAGGCATTTCTTCATCTGTTGCTATATATACAATAGCCACTTCATGTTATGCCAACCAACTAAATTACCTCAAGTCCTCTGTAACTGTTTTCGCCAAGCAAACATTCTCAAAATATTTCTGTCAAACTTTGTTCAGTATGCACGTAGACTAATTGAAGACCACCATTAAAAAATCAAAGTTGAAAGACGATTTCCTCTTTAAATGGAAAAATAACTTCATTCTTAGCAGTCCATATTGTGATATTCCGACCGCCTAAGGAGGCAGTCAGATTAATGCTTATGATAAAACGTCTTTTATAGCATCGTCGATTTCTCATCATGCTTTTCAGACTAATTGAAATAGTAATTGCAAAGTACTGACTTGAGATTGTGATCTGCCAAAAATTGCCGGCACAAGTGTATTTCTATTCAATTTAGTTACGACATTTCCAAAACTAGGATCAAGATTTTAGTCCTCTCTTTTCAAACATTCTCAATAAAATTTTAGGTACTTAGTTCCATGTGTCAAATTAAAGCTAAATGAAACAATTTTGTTGTTGACGTATTAGATAAAAAATGTTCTAGAACTAGGAAAATAAGAATGCAATCAAGCAGCCGTGATCACTGAACTCAAACAATGACGTAAGCCAAGCTTCTCAGTAGGAATATAGCACTGACAAATATTGCACGGTGGACAACAAATCACCTAAAAGCTCTCTTCTTTAAGGTAAAACTGTTCCATACATACTTGATATTACCCGAAGAGAACTGCAAAAAGGTTTCAGCGCACAGTGCCAGCACACCAGAACAATATCATGTATGGTTTGACTTGGTACGCTTCAACGACGAAACATAATGAAAGTGAACGGTTGACAGATTACATGAATTTGATTTAATTCTGTTAGGTTGGTGTATTGTGCTTATACACTGTACACAGCTTGCTCGATCGATAGCTGTGTGCTCATTGCACTGTCTGCAGCTATTTTGGAGAGTCTGAAGTTGGAAACATCACCAAAGTGAAGTGACAAAGACAGGTAAGCCGTTTTTATCATACTTTGCATTTTGCTCAATGCATAAGCTTGAAATTGGAAGTCAACGCGCACTTCTTCAGGTTGATGACATTATTTGACAAATTTTTTGGCCTTCTTTACGCGAGACCGCCTTTTTAATATAATGATTCCATTCCTGACCGTATTGTGTAAGTATGATTGTAGTGAAAACCAAACATGATTACATCAGTTAAACACGCCCGTAAAGTTATCTCGATATGTGCTTGAAACAACGGCAAATAAACTCGAGGGAGGTGCGATATTGTTTGCATTAGCCAGCGTTCCGGATTTTCTTAGTTGATGCAGTTGAAAACTCACTTTTTATCACTTACAACAAAACATGGTAATCCTACCGAGTGGTGTACCGCTGAAGTATATCTGTTTAAGATATTCACTTGGAAATGACAGAGAACTACAGATCTCAGTTTTCGACCATATTGCTTTCCATCGCTAATTAGATACAAAGGAATTTACTCGCCTATATTTTCCATGTTGGGTGTACTCAATGAAGAACGATACCATGAATTTTGGCCTTTTACCATGTTTTTCAGTTTCAAAGCTTCAATCTGTAATGTAATCGGGCAAGGGAAGGCCTAAAAGAAAAAATTCCATGTTGATTCAAGCACTTCGAAACTGGTTAGTTATTTGACCAAAGCATGTTTCAATAAACGCTGAAGAATGTTTAGTAAACAAACAAGATGTCTTTGACGCCGCTAGATAAATCGATCCGTATTTTTCGTTCACTGTTATGCCAAAAGTGTCAAGAGACGAATTTAAAATCAAAAACCGCCATTTCATGAAGTATTCTGGAAATATGCCTTAAGGCTAAGACCCTTCGTCCTTCAATTAAGCAAATATAAAGACAGTTTATACAACCTCTAGGTAACTGTCGCCAATATTGACCGATGTTGACCACCTACTCTTTGGTCCTAAATTAAATAGTTGTAAAACGCGTGCGTGTTAACTTTGAAATAGCAAAATTGAGTAGTTTCGAGATTGTGGTAAGTGTTTGCAGCGAATTATCTCTATTCTCCTCGTGCATTTTTTGAGTACTTCAAGGAAAGATAACGGAATAAGACGAAACGGACGTCTGTCGTTTGACGGCGTAAAATCGCAAACGTGCCTCGAAATCTGCATCATGCAACCACAAGCCGGATTTATTTGAATAAGGCCTCACGCTCATCATACATTCTCATTGGACTTGGTTAAACACTACCTCTTTGTCGGTGGGATTAAAAAGATGTCAGTTTTGTTCTTAAATCGTACCGCGATTCAAGTTCCATAATTAAAGTTTTTGTTCGAACCAAAAAAGCGTGATCAGTATCGTACTTCGGAACCGAGTTTCAGAGCAGGATGTTTTTTCCCTTTTTTGCTGTAGCTACTATGTTTTGACAAAGGGGCAACAAGAGAATCATCTGTGTGCATACCTGAACATTTATTTCAGCAAATCACGCGCCTCCACTGCTAACCCCGAGCTAACTGGGGCGCATCTTGAATAAATTAGTTTTTTCAATTCATGCTTGAACGAGCCGAGTTCCGGCATTTTGAGTTGTTTGGCCTTGTACAAAATTACCTTTTAATTGAACGAAGGAAACTTAAAATATGATAGTGTACTAAGATTGGCCGTTTCTATGCTAGAGACGTTTAAATTGTCTAGACATCACACGTTAAAGATGTTTGGTATAAAAACAAGACGTAATTAAGTACTCGGCCTAACAGAAAAAAATATAATACTGGGAATTTACTGGAAACAAGCAACTTTTAGCGCGTCAATATACGAACAAATCTACTTGCTGATAACATGGCAGGTCTTTTCTTTTCACTTAAGGGCGTCACGTTTTTACACTAGACAGGTTTAACGTGTAAAACGTTCAAGGCGACTGATAAGAGCGTCGTTTAGACGCTCTTAAAAGAAGACGTTAAAGTAGACAGACGTTAAAAGCGTCTTCCTTATCATCCGTTTTTATACTAGACGTTAAAGTCATCTTGGGACAGCTTTAACGTCCGAGACGACATTAACGTCCCTAGCATAAAAACGGCCATTTAGCTCTTATTAACCGTGCAGGAAGTCTGTATGGGAGAGCCTTGAGCGGAGTCCTGGATACGTACGCATTACCTAGGTCAAGATTCTCCCATATAGACCGACTAAGCACGGTTAATGAGATATTTACATATTATGTTGCAAACAAGAGAAAAATTAATTGCGTTTAATGTAACTGGTTTTTACTAGCTGGCATTTTGCTTGCGAATGGCGATGAGCTGAGCTTCGTCGGCCGAAGTTGCCTCGTCCTGTATAATTCTTTTCCTCATCGGGTTTTTTGTGACTTTTGTCACTTCCGCCAACATTTCTAGATGAAAATAGTCAACTTTTGCACCTTTTTCATCGCAATTCAAGATGTAACCGGTCTAGATGCCGGTCCAGACGGGAGAATCTAGAAATCCTGAATTCTGTAATTCACAGTCCGTTTGAGGTACAGCCAAATGAAGAATTATACCAAAGAATTCTATCAAAGAGATAATAACAAAAACTCTGTTTTAAGCTTACCTCAGATTGAGCGTTTTTTTGTAAATCTGAAATTTGATTAAATTAAACCATGAAGGAACAAGGATGCATGATCAAGGATAAAGAAGATTGACACGGACCACAAACGACAAACTTGATATTACCCGAAGAGAACAAACAAATCTCGAGACGCGCGAACCGTGGCGCAACTCCTGTAACAAGGGGGCCGGTATCAGTCATAGCGGTTGCGATGACGACATGTCATTTAAGTGTGAGTGAACTCGTATAATTATCAGTGGTTTTCCGAGAAGTAGAAAGTGGTCAGCCGGTAAAGACTCGGTTTGAAAAGACGCTTATTTCGACCTTTGTGCTGTAAGCAATCTGCCGCAAATCAGTCACTGCTGAGTTATAAAGTGTGTTGTCATGCAAAAATTGCACTTGAGGTCGGAACCATTTAATTGGGAACAAACCTAGTTTCAATCTGCTGTTTCTTTTAGAACGGAAGCCTTAAACATTCTAGATCTGTGACACAGTTCAGAATGAGGACAGTTTTTTGCTTAAAACAAAGAAATTTGTTTTGTAAACGATTTCATTTTATTTTTGAAGGAGTTTTCAACCTTACAGAAATCACGTAGATGAAGAATAATAAGGAATGACAAATTGGAGCGTACGCGCGCATGCCCAGGAGCCGCTTGTGCTAGAAAAGTGCAGCTGATTAAACTATTGCTGGAGACGAGGCTTAGCAACACATCACGAATCATTTAGAGCGTTTAAGCCTCGTAAAACAAAACCAAAGTCATCACTCTAGCTTGTCACAGAAAAGGACACAACACAATGTCCCCGGCCAGGAAACGATCCGGAAACAAGCTCACTAACCATGATGCCACTGCGCGTCCCTCCTCCCTCACAAGTAGACAGACAATACAGCGAACCAAACAGAACTCGAAGTCATTACGTGTAGCTGAAGCAAAGCGAGGGAAAAAGAGCGCGAACGAGGCACGATTGGTTTTTGTTTTACTCCTAATTGGATGAGATATTAAATTGGCGCCAATTTTTTTAAAGCCAATCGGAAAGCGAAGTAAGTACACTAAAGACTTATTAGTTTTTGACATTCAGATGGAAACCGCTTTAAGACAAAAGGAAATACGAACTGATAGAGACGTTTAAGTTGTCTAGACATCTTTAACGTCTAAGACGTTAAAGACGTCTGGTATAAAGGAAATACGAACTGATAACCGCGAGATATTTTTTGCTTTATCATTGGATCAGTTTGATTATGCAGAATAACTACTGGCTACAGCATATTGCTTATCGTTCTCCCCTGACGACGCGAGCCTTTTGGTTTGCGACTGGTCACACCCAATATTTTGCGCATCTTAGGGTACTGTCTTGTTTTGTATTCTCGGCCAATCATGATCAGATTTCAGTGTCAGGTTTTACTCTCAAATATCTCCCCCCGCGCTGCTAACAAATTATACTGATAAAAGCATGATATTTCTGGTTTTTAGGTTGACCGGCCATGTGGAAGACTCCGCACATCGGCAGTTTTATTGTCCTGGCTACCATCTCGTACCTGCTGCTCTCCTTGGAACCCGCGAAAACTAGCGCTTCCGAGGTCGCCGCTAGTTCAGAGTGCAGGAACAGTTATAACCTGACTGAGGAATTGGTGAATAAAACAGTTGGCGAATATCATAACTACACAGAGGGTTCCAGGTCTCAGACTATTTTGGCCATCCTCGGCAATGCCCTGAACAGCTCCTCCAGGTTGGAAATCGCATCTGCCTTGAACATCTCCACAGATTGTTTGGACTACCTGGACTTCACGTTGCGGGAAGTCGCCTTGTTTTTACTGAATACGTCACAGTTTAATGAGGTAACTTTCGATGACGCCTTCCGTGGCGTGTTCGTCCCTGAGATCGATGAGGTTTTACGATTAATCGTTACTGCGCGTTTCAATATTTCTGAATTTGGCTTAACTGGCAACGAAACTCTCGAAGAACTAAGTCTGTCATACAACGTCAGTCTGACCGAAATAAGAGTTCTCGAGCTGCTCTTACTTCCTTTTAATAACACCGGCATACGTGTACTTGTTGGAATCTCGGAAACAGTCACTATATCCTCGCTTGTCCTTCTCAACCGCACCACAGAGGAACTGGCGGCCATTTTGGATGTGCGACGTCCAGACGATCTCAAACATTACACATTCCTTCAATTATTGAAGATCTCTTTCGCTGGCGAAGTATTTTTTAATGGATTGCAAATGAAGATTCGAGAAGTTCGAGATTCTCTGGGTGTTACCTGGCACGAGATTACACAAGACGTGGTTAACGTGACAAATGTTTTGGATCTGGTGTTGACCAAGGTTCCTATGAGATTGCGTTACTTGACAGGGTTTTTAATAGGCGCGAAGCGAGAGGACCTGGAACTACTGAACACCACCTTAGAAGAATTCGCGGAACTGGTGAATATGACAGTTATGGAGTTCCGAGATTACGAAGTTTATCCTAAGCTTTTATTGTTCATCGTGAAAACAAAGAAGGAAATTACTGTCATTAATGGCGAAACGAAAGTGGAGATTAGAAGAGCGGTACACGAGATTCTTATGTCATACAACGTTACTATTGAAGAATTAATCCAAACTTTCAACTTGACTGAATTTGCAATTAACGAGTTAAGTCCCTTGAGGATTGAAGTGTTCTGCGCGAGATTTACTTTGATGCGTTATGCAACCAACCTGGATATGACCCTGGCCGATGTCGCCGAAAAATTGAATATCACTGAGGCAGCTCTGTCACATAATTTGACCGTGAAAGAGTTTCACGTGGTGATCCGAAAACTGTTGATACTGCGCACATTTGAAGTCATGAGTAACATGCTGGGCGTCAGCCGAGATTTCCTGAAAAATTCGCTGGAAATCAGAGTTCCTCTTTCAAGTTTATCAATGTGCGAACTCGACACATTCCTGAATATCACTCGACGCACCGTGCTGGACTTTAGTGAAGTGGTAACTCAGAAGACATTGGCGTTTGTGGTTCAGATTAATGGCGTTTCCATAACCTTTGTTTACAAGTTAACAATTGAGCAGTTTATCACGCAAATTATGCGCCTCGATATACATTACATTTTCACTATCCGTGGACTTCGTTTTTCTTTCGACTCATCTCGCTTACGCATTTTGCAGAAGTATACACTCTTCGACTTGGAGAGGCTGTTTTATCTAAACGGAGAGATCTCGGATCAAAAGTTTGTCATCTTCCGTCGCCCACTGATTTGGATAATCAATAAGATTATCGATCTTGAAGAAAATGGTAAGTTTCGAAAGTTTCCGTGATATAATATTGCTACCGTCTTCATTGTTAAAACTGAGCGTTTTGAACGGGAATTTTTAAAAAAGAACTGGATGTCGAGAATCTCGCTTTGGAGAGAAACACTGAAGAAATGAGCATTAAGAACTGAAAAAGACATTGAACTAGGAAAGCGAGTAAGAAAAAGCGAGCATAGTGATTTTCCACTAGTAACTTACAACCCGTAGAGTAATCTTAGATTAACCAGTTCCACTTTAAACAATCAGGCCCAGATTGTCAGCAATTCTTGTTTGGCTGTTTCTCTTTCAAACAGATGTGGACGAGTGTGACCGCAGGGAAGACAGATGCCACCGTAATTCACACTGCAGTAATTTGCCTGGAACCTATGAGTGCCATTGTCCTCCGAGGGGATACCGCGGGAGATATTGTGAAGGTACGCTGCCGAGGAGGAGTGGGGGGGGGGGGGGGGGGGGGGGGCCCACAAGGGGGGGGGGGGGGG
>Ga0126343_10000576_pt1 | contig 14642 bp, 8 predicted proteins | sample Cyp2metagenome_FD_92531 | JGI IMG/M metagenome (GOLD analysis project Ga0126343, IMG submission 92531) | Coral microbial communities from Lord Howe Island, Old Settlement Bay, Australia - Cyphastrea 2 metagenome | ecosystem: Host-associated > Invertebrates > Cnidaria > Coral ... | reverse complement strand
GTTTGCCCTCCAAAATTTTGCATAAGCATTGTCTTCAGTTTCTCTTGGGACGACTGTAATACCCAGGGGAAATGGAAAACAAAGGTTATGCAGATTTATTTTTTTTTTTTTTGGGGGGGGGGGGGGGGGGAAAAAAGGGGGGCTGCCCCCCCCCCCCCCGGCATTACAATAAATACTAGTCCTGCCCAACGAATTTGCTTATATCCCCCATCGGGAAACTAACAAAAGGCTTGAACCTGTAACAAAAAACTGCCACCGTGACGGTTTAGATCCAAAGCTAAAAATCTGGACAACATATTGGGAAATCCTCTTCCTTCTTGAATGAGTTCAATGATTTGGTGGTTCCCTTTGTTACCTGTTCAGTTCATCGTTCGTTTCTGGTATTTTTTATTCGTAATTGTGAGATCGTTTTGACGAGGACATTTCTCAAAATAACTGTGTTGTTAGTGATTGACGTTTCGAAAAACTCAGCGGAAGTCATCCTTAGGGTCTCGACTCTGACGAAGACTTCGCACTGACTTTTGAGATCGTTTTGGCGAGGGCATTTCTCAAAATAACTGTGTTGTTAGTGATTGACGTCTCGAAAAACTCAGCGGAAGCCATCCCTAGGATCTCGACTGTGACGATGACTTCTGCACGGTCGCGTAAGAAGCGCTCCTTTCGAGAAACCTTTTATTTAACGCTTATATATCGTTAATTTATTTCAAACATACTATTCATACCCAGCTTGCAAAGATATTCTAAGCGGCCAGGAGGCCTGTGATGTACGGCATGGACTGGTGTAAATAATAAATCATTATTCAGCATACCGCATACTTTACAGCTTAACTGGCAGTTCGCCAACATGAAGTCAGAGTTCGTGTGACAATAACCACCTGTTGACCATGCGGGACAACTGGTAGACTCGTCTTTGCATCCTAAAAGGTACATTAGGGGCAATCAGTATCTCGAAGTCTTAACCTCATATGCATGTTAAAATTAAATTTATGGAAACCTTAATACAACGGTGGTATTTTGTTGTAACTTACCCCTTAGTGCTATGGAAGTTAATCAAAGTGCTCTATGCGCAAAACTCAAGCTTTCCGTATAAGGCAGAGTACAAGTAGAAGCTGTTTACCCGTACCAAAGAAACATTTTGGATATAAGGTGCGTGAAAATTGAAATGAACAGTCATTGCATGGACATAAGGCCGTGGAACTTGAGTCCGTAGAGGGATGGAGTAACCCACCTAGCAGTGGTCAAAAGCTAGACTGCGGTAACATGCAATCTTATAAGCTCGATCCGCCATCCTGGAGTGAACTTCCTGAAGAAGGCGTAATGGATCAGTCAATGCGAGCAGTTCCATCCCAACTCTTCCCGGCAATAACTGGGCAATCGTTGGGGTCCTCGTTCTTTAGGGCCATTTGAAAGTTGATTATCAAACAGGACGGCCCCAGTACATTTGGCACGAGTTTTGGTTTTGGTTGTGGTTTTGCAAGAGAGTGTGATCATTCTCGCCTTAGTTCTCTTATTTATTCAAAACCTGTTAATCAAATACGGATCAACAACGTGACATGCTGTTGGCGATTATGTTACGGTTCTAGCTGGCCACTTATAAGGCAATACAAGAGAATGGTTCAAAGAGGTCTTCAAAAATTGCTTTAAATGCCGCGTGTAGAAAAGTGGCCTACCTTTTATTTGTATTGCGTTATTTTGATTTCCCGTAAAATACTAATAATTTTTTATTGAAGCAATAACCTTAAATACACCAAAAAACATTACTTTTTACCAAACTGAATTACTTTCTCTATCGAAGTGATTCAAATGAACCAATCCTTTAAAAAATGTAGTCGAATTTCGAAGCGATTTTGTTTTCTAAAGCCCTGAAAGATGCATTAAATCGGCTATCCGTATACAAAATCCTTATCTCGCTCGCCACTGACCGTAATGTCTTTTCCGTCATCGTAGGAAACACAAATTCTCCAGGTATTCACGAACAGCTAAGTTTTCTCTACCCTATGATTTTATTGAGCCAAGAAGTATTGATTAATTCTGTTCGCTTTCCTTATCGCTTCTTCCTCTTTTCCAAACAAACTATCAAGCACAGAAATTCTCGAATGCACAGGAATCGACCAACCGAGCGAACAACTGATCTCTATTAACCACTATAACCTCGCATTCACGAGTTGGTATAGTGGAAATCAGAATGCTGTGATTAACTTGACGGTGAAATGAGACGAATGGCATGAATGTTGGTTTCCAGGCTGATTTTTTTAAAATTACATGTCTATACAGGCTGCAGTTCCATCGATGTAAATAACAGTTCATTCTCATATTTACCGCAGACTCCACAGCTCTTCGCGCAGTTATCTATCATCCACGAGTTTGTTTCACATTCACCATTAAAGGCCCACTTGGGACAGTTGATAAGGTCGACATCCTTACAACTGACGGCTAAGTTAAACAAAAAAATATATATAATCATCAAATTTGTTCCGCAGAAAAAAGACTGATAATCAAGGCCTGATCGAGCAGCTCTTCTGTTCAATCTTCTATGATACTCAGAGATTTTGTCGTAAAGCCGGGACAAGAGAATGAAACAGCTTAGCTTGAGGTGAAACGATAAGTAAGATGGCCAATTCTGAAAAAAATCAAACTATTTAACGCGGTAATTTGTATGAATTATAATATGCAATATTAAACATGAGTGGCACAAAATTGCCATCATTACTGTTGATGAATTCCTTACGATTTTTCAAGTTCTAACTTTCATTTGGTTCCAGGATTATTTTACATACACAGCTGGCTTTATCATTCTTCCACTCACTGTAATGTACAACTGAACAACAAAGACATGCGATATTAATCTTATTACACTATACATACGACACGAGTCACAGCTTCTTGGACAAAAGTCTTTCATCCATTGTTCGTTGGTTTGACATTCGCCCTGCGAGGCCCATGTTGGACAGCCACTGTAATAGGTATCCTGACAATCTAATGAAAACACAAGAACAAGTGAAAACAAGAGAAACAGATTGTACATGTAAAATTAGCTTACGTAGAATAAACATTTCCCAATGCCCTTCTGGAAGTTTCCTTGTGGATCCCCTCAATGCCCCCTGATGAAAAAAGTGAAACCTGGGCCCTTATGTTGCTGCAAACCTAACTGGCTGGGATAAATCGCGCTTTGGAACAAAACCAACCTGTTTCACTAAAACATTTGAAAATCTGACACTCACCAACCAGATCTCGTAATTACAGTAGTCCGGTTATGTATAAGCTGACTGATCTAATTTTCTTACAGTCAACTCGCCGACCTAGCTGCATGTCAGCTACCTGCCATGGACCGACATACTATATATCTCTTCCCACTGCAGTGACTTATCTTATGGGTGACATTTCGACCACCATGACACTGTAATATAAACGAACCGAGTCAGTTTGAGCTGCAGCAACTTCTTGGGCTTTGTTGCGGCTTACGGTAAAATTGGTAACCTCTTGCGGCTTCTTACGGTTAGATTTTCAACTTCTTGCGGTTAGAATTTCAAGGTCTCGCGTTCCGAATGTTTTTGCGGGTAAACCGCAAAAACAAGACACTTAAATTTACTTCTTGCGGCGGCTTGCGTGTTCTTGCGGCGCAAGAACTTCTTGCGTCACTTCTTGCGCGTGCATTATTTTTGGGCTGTACTGTACAACTGGACCATGCCTACCTACCTGCCCGCCTGCCCGCCTGCTCGCCTGCCCGCCTGCTCGCCTACCCACCTGCCCGCCTGCTCGCCTACCCACCTGCCCGCCTGCTCGCCTACCTACCTACCTGCCCGCCTGCCCGCCTTCCTGCTTATCTACCTACCTGCCAAAGCTATCTACTTGCCTGCATGCCTACCCGACCTAATCTTGAAACCGGCGCTGTCCTCCTTTTGTCGTCATTTAAGGAATAAGAAATGCACCTAAGGGTTCGCTATACTAACCACAATTTCCAGGGTCAATAAACACGTCATCAATAGCAATATCAGAGTAACCTGTGCTACCAATACGGGCTTCAAACGTCAACTGAAATGAAAGCAAAAATTATTTTTTGAGTTTGTTTAAGATAGTAACGTAAGGCGCTTCGCGACATCTCACACGAAAGATCAGTCCTGAAACGCCGTTCAGGACTGAAAAGTCTAGTTTCGTGACAATGGGAGAAAAGAGGTGAGTAGATCAAATCCAGGCTTTCCTGGCCTATTGTTGCTCGTATGAGGCGGTATGAAATGACCTTACTAGAAGTTATAAAAACCTTTAAGATTATTGACCTCGCCGAGGATAGTATAGGCTATAACTACCTTGATTTGATTGACTTTCGCATTTTTTTCCCATGAATTGACGAGATCGGGTGCTAAGGCGTGCTTAGGAATAATTCAAACCAAATATGAGCAATTAACCTTCAGAAGGAAGACCAATTTTATTTACTTAAAATTTTTTATTTCTACCCACTCTCCTCTCTGAAATTACAATATTCCTTAACTCTACCTTTATTTACTTAATTTTACCTATTTTCACCTTTAAATCACACCCACAGATTGAACACCGTTTCATCGTTCCTTCAGTGAACTTATACATACCCTGTATCTAACATCAGAATCAATATTTTTGGTTGCACCTTTCCAGCCAATGCCTTGATCTCCATCCTCGTAGAATAAGAGATATGAGGTCTTTCCTTCCAGCTCAATTTGCACCATCAGCTCCCCCATGGTTTCCCCATACATGGAGTAGAAGAACTTTAGGCACTGACCGTCAGGATCTGGGTTTAGCCACGGACTCCTTAGCTTAGCATTGTTGCTGGCCGATGCTGGTGCAGATGATTCGACATACAGGTAGTAACCTTGGCTGTTACCTTCGGTACGAAAATAGGACACAAAAGCGGTGAATGTGAATGTAAAAAACGAGTGCGAGTGTTTCATCAGGGCTTCCAAACACGAGAAAGCTGATGAAAGCACGAGTGCTTTTATTGTTTTCGAGTGTTTGGAAACCCCGATGAAACACGAAACACGAGTTTTTGAAATTACTTCTCCAACAAAAGAAAATTAGTTTAAATTATAATTTCAAATGACTAGCTAGTTTTCTCAATTCAAATACGTGAAAATGTGATTCTAATACCAGGGGCGGATCTAGGGGGAGGGTGCAGGGGGTGCTCACCCCCCGCCCCCTGAGATGAAGCCTTCTTTTTAATATTGGCTTTTAAAATTTGTTTACCTCACCGGTCAGTGACGTCATTCCTTAGAGGTGCACCCCCTCCAAAGAAAAATCCTGGATAGTGACATCATTCCTTAGAGGTGCACCCCCTCCTTAAAAAAATTCTGGATCCGCCCCTGAATACCTAATTGCTGCTCTGACAATTTCAGTGAATATTCATTAATGTCACGTTACCTAGCTGTTTGTCAGTTCTGAGCGAACACGTTGCTTCGCAAAGCAAATGGCAGAGTACGGAACTAGACCTTCTGAAACTCGCGAAGAAGAGGAAAAGTGTGTAGCCAGCGCTATTCCAAGGTAACTTACGTGTGTGTCTAGTCTGTTAAATGCAGGGGTAGATAGTGGGAATTTCAAACGTCACTGCCACTTTAGTCGGAAGTGTACAGCATGGTTGACGAACCAAAGGACGAGGTCGCCACCATTGAGCGAGAATTTCAACTTTTTGTTTATCGTATTGTACTGTGTTTTTCTTACTTTATCAATATGTAAATTAAGAAAATTTGCATCCGTGTTTGAAATCGTTTCAAACACGGCCGTGTTTTCAACTCGTTTTTCATTGGGTTTCTAAACCCATTCACCTGACCAGAATACGATGCTCTTGTTGGGTAACAGCTGCATGAATAATTAATGAGTTTGAAAATGTCTTTTCTAACAGATCCCAAGAGCGCAGGCTTTTAACGTACATACGGTGATAGCTGGTAACATTTTACCAATACAACTATCGACTATCTAGGTACTATCAATTACCTTCGGAAATTTGATATTCTTAAGACAGAAACGTCTACCTCGTGTCAGTTTTTTACGGCCTAAGTTTGGTGGCCCCTGCTTAAGAGCCCATCTACATGTAAACAGTAAAAGTAAAGTAATTTGTTTACCCAAAGAGCGCCAAGGAGTTGAGGAACTCGTTCAGAAATGTGTGTGCATTCCAGGATTGTATTGGAATTTGGAAATTTTGATTTTTGAGGAGAGGGGAAAAACCGAAGTGCCCGGAGAAAAACGGAGCACAGTGGAGAACACAACAACAAACTCAACTCACATATGACGCCGGGTCCGGGAATCGAGCCAGGGACACATTGGGTCAGGCGCGCTCTCTCATCACCGCGCCATCCCTGCTCCCCGAACAAAAAAGAATAACAGTCCTCGGCTATAAGCCCACCTTTACCTTTTCTTGCTTCGCATCTTACCAAATACCATTAAAGAAATTCTATACACGTACAGCTACTAAAATTCGAGCGACTTGGTGTAATTCGAGGACGCCTGTGTTTTTCGCATTTGTTTCCATACTTGAATGATGAACGTGTTGGAGCCCAATTAAAACCAGTTAATAGAAAAATCTGTTAGATTTTCTCAGAATATTGCTCATTTTGAAACATTTTTTTTCATACACTTATAAGTTCCTCTTCTTGCCCCGTAAACTCATTATGAAGTTATATAAACGGAATTTTGCCAGTCAAAAAGATATCTTTTAGTTAAACGTCTGTAAACTTATGTTAAAATCGTAAAGTTAAATCGTATTACCAAGCGTGTGGTCTGAATCTGGCCCAGTGTTCGCCGTGGAAGTGAAGCCCTGATGAAACTCCCAGTTAAGGATGTCGTCCATGTATTCGTTTGCCCACATTCCCATACTGGATTCAAAATCGGTATCATCAAAACCTAGTAATAAAAAGTATAAAAGTAAAGTAATTTGTTTACCCACGGAACACCAAGGAGTGTTTAAGAACTCGTTCAGAAATGTCTGTGCATTTCAGGATTCAATAGGAATTTCACTTTGGTAGGAGGCGAGCGCTCTCACCATTGCCCCATCCCTGCTCCCCTGAAATGATTAGAAAGAAACTCTAACGGATGCCAACCTCCTTCAATAGAGTAATTCGTCCTTTTCTGAGGACATCCGACGGCAGAATTTGCAATTGTTATGTGAATAACAATCTTGTGGGCGGTCCAGCGAGATACGAACGTAGGGGGAAAAAATGTACATTCTGTTAACCCTAACTGTTTTTTTTTTCTGTATTTTTCTTTTTTTTTTTGCAGTAGCATACTTTTCTCGTAGCGTTGTGTACTAGTGAACACCAAGCTGTCTAAAAATCATTTGTGCTCTGAAGTGATATACTCGTATATAATAGCCCAAGTTATTCTTGCATTTTGAATCATTCTCATTGGTTGGTATGCGCAGCAAAGAATATAATAGGCCCTTTGCACGATCCGGTCACATGGTACGGAATAAATTACACTAGGACGCAAGTTACGCAGTGACACTTCCAAAGCAAAGGAACTCGTACCAGTCCAGCCCGACTTTCCTTTGTTTTGAAAGTCCCACTGCGTCATTTGCGTCCCAGTGTAATTTATTCCGTGCCATGTGACCGGATCGTGCAAGGGCCTATTGTGATTGATCCAGGAAAATCACGCTACAGTCAAACTTAATCGTCAGAAAACTTGCGATTGCAATCAACCAGGCCATTCGATTCGAGTTTTTGAACGAAAAGGAGCGTTAGTGACGATGACAACTTGCGTCCTCTGTGGTTGGTGATTCTCAAACCAGTTTGAAATAGTGACGGAGACACCTTTTGCTGCGATACAGTTGGCCGTGAGCTGAAGTGAGCAATACTTTGCTCGCTGCTGTGCCCTGAAACGGACTCTCCAGTGGAACATTCGCATTGGAAAGCAAGGTTATGTGTTTATCTTAACTGATTTTAAGAAGTGATGTTTTGATGCGTGATGTTTCGCATTCCCGACATCAATCAGTTTGTCAACAATTATTTTGAGACTGAGAAAAGATGAATTTATTAAATGAATTTATCTCATAAACGTCTTGTTTATTGGGTTTGTTAAATTCGAGATAAAGCAATGGTTCTCGACTGATTAAGACCAATTTTGTGTTTGGCTTAGTCTCGCTCGACTCCCGACTGCTCGAGTATTTTCTTCTGAGCCATTTTCTAAGTAAGAAACGGCCTTATCTTTCTTCTTCCTGCTACGTTAACGTTATGCTTCTCATTCCTATTCAATGCCTCGACAATACTTTTTGTGTACTTATCTTTTGCCCAATCACGTAAAAGATTAGTTAAATTCTCAAAACTTCCCTAAAACACAGTCTGAGAGTAAAAAACTTTGTAATGCTGACGTAAATCGAGCATCTCTCTTCTAATAGATCACAGGCGAGAACCAAAATACGAGAATAACTTGGGTTATTATATAATACTGAACAGACGCCGGCAACACGAAATCTATTCGTTAAATAACGTTAACGTTAATGATCGTCTAGTGTTCAGTGAGGCGCTTCAAAAAACCTGCTGCTGGTTTCTAAAGGATAGTTAGCGCACATGCGCAGTTGCCTTACCGAGGACACATCTCTTCATAACACAGCCATCTGACTTGGTTGACGCTCCTGAACAGTACAGACCTCCACGCATGGGCTTTGGATCGTTGCATTTCCTAAATCTCGTTCTATAACCGTCACCACATGTGACACTGCATTTCGACCAATCTGACCAGCGGCCCCAATGCCCGTTGATAGCTGGACCGATCGACAAAAGGGAAAGATTAGCTTGGCAGTGTGCTGCGCATAAGGTGCCTACAGTACATGCGTTACGAATCTACAGTTAAGTTCGTTTGTGGACCAAGACTCCTTCACAAGAAGTGACACTTTGCCGTTTAAAACTGAAGGAAACGGCGTTGATAACTAATGAGATGGCTTTAGAAGCGAGAATGATTAAAGCTCTAGGTAATTTTTGCGGGTTTCACCTGGCGGAAAAAGAAATTCAAAAGAGGAATCGATAAATAAAGAAGCAAGAAAATGAGGACACATGCATTGCCGACGGACTGTAAACAAGCTGCTACATAATGTTATATTACCTGGACAGTCACTAGGTGAGCAAGAAACATTTTGCCTCTCGATACCATATATATTAGGTGATCCAGCACATGACTGAGGGTTCCCAGCATTGTAACAGTATCGCTCTCTGCTTTTGTAACAGTACTCATCACAAGGAGTATAGTGTGACCAGGATGACCAGCCAAGTTGGGTAGCTAAAAAAAATACATTAACGTTGCAGTATACCTTCAGGTCGGCAATTTTCTTCAAATTTGGAATATAACATAACTAAGGCAAAGCGCGCGCTCCGATTGGTAAATTCAGCATCTACTAATTGCCCATGGGTGTATGCTGCTGACGTACTCCATAACTAAAGCAAAGCGCACGCTTTGTGATTTAGCTCAATAAAAAGACTTCTGCTGTTTTAATGTCTCAATGTTATGTTATAAAACAAATGGTAAACGCCATAGCGTGTACTATTGAGTTATGGATGCACTTGGGAGGTTGGCCAAGCACTCATGAATTTTTAGCTCAAAGTAAAGATCGAAGAATGATCTCCAGTTTCTGAAAATATTTTTTGAAAAAGACTAAATATTGGCCGAGAAATAGCGGTTTTATACTATTTCGCTGGAAGTAAAAGTTTATAACTCTTGATTGACAGCCTTATGGTGCATATGCAAGAAACCGAGACGGCGGGAATTACTTGTGCGGATGTCACGAATTGCCTACTCGTTTGATCAGCATTCTGACTACCATTGACGCATTTTTGGCTTTAGGTGTAATTCTATTAAGTTGTAACTAGACATCGACCAAGTTAAAAACAAGGACAAGTTTGAAAAAGCGAAAACAGGGAAGAAGGAATGAAAATACGTCAACATCAAGGAACTGCTGAGTAAACGATTCGTATAATTACATTTTCCACATTCGATGCACATACTAGTCCTTTGTTCTCTCAGCTTCATCTTCTCAAGCTTCATGACTATGTTAAATTTCAAACTCTTTACTTTATGTACCAATTTGAAGCTGGCAAAGTGCCAAACAACTTTGATTCCTTTTTTATCAAAACTTCAAGCATGCATAATGTAAGGACTCGTTTTGCAAACCGGTCTTCCTTTTATTTACCAAAAATTCGCACTACAGCTGTAATTATGGCAAGTTTAATATTAGATATAATGGGCCTAAACTATGGAATGAACTTGACGAGAATTTTAAATCTCTCTCATCTAATGCATTCAAGAAAGAGCTAACTTCATATTTTATCGATCTCCATTAGCCTGGAATTAACCAATTTATCACAAAATGTACTTTTACAAACCCTACATTTTTGTTTAATATATAATTTCTATCTTTAACTTAGTTTTGTTCAGTCCATATGGTCTTTGATTAAGATTAACTTACAAGCGTCTGGTCTCTTTTACATGCTATGTACATATACTAGTCATATATGTCTCTATCTATTTAGTTTATATATGGTAACTTTTTACGCTTTGTTTCTTAAATGTAATGATAGTAGTTTACTTCAGTTGTTAATTTATTTGTACTGTGAAATTCTATTGGCAAACCTCAGATGTCTCTTTACTGACTTTTTAAAAAATTGTTAATTAATTATTGTATTAATGGTTACCCAACTAGATTAGCCTTATGGTTATTTTGGGTGACCAGTTACTGTTACTCTACAGTACAGTACAAATAAATGTTGTTGTTGTTGTTGCTTTTGTTGTTGTTGTTGTTGTTGTTGTACCCTGCCACTCTGTGTCACTATTGTTTTCGTTGGTCGGCGTTCTTTGAAGAACGGAGCAGAACACAATAGATGCTATTCTTATTCGATGAGATGCAAATAAGTGGCAGGGTATTCTGCAGTTAAGCCAACATCAATAAGTGAGGAAGTGAAAGCTCGCCACGAGCGGGCAAAAAAATCGAGGTAAGAGAAAAGAACGGTTCTGTAAAAATTCGGAAACTTGAAAGCAACAACAGGGATACATTCGGACTCCGAATAATCCGATATCGACGAATCATTAGGCTCGTTGAGACGTATGCGTTAAAATATTATCCATGCACAGTTGTTCTGCCACACTTTCTCTTATGTCTTTTCTTAATTCACCCAGACACTTAAGTGTTTGTATCCTCATTTTGGCAGAGTGACCAGCTTTTACTGCAGTTGAATATGACAAAACGTAGACACGTTTTTTTTAGCGCTTTGGGCTCTGAAACCCAGGAAAAACAAAAGTCGCTTTGACTTGCAGCTTTCGAAAGGCGCTCGCATTTAGTGGCCGTGAAAAATTTGACAATTCATTTTATTTCAAAATTCTTTATATAGTTTGATAGCCAGTTCTATGAGCTTTGTGAATTTGATATAGGGGTTTAGGTATCTACCGCTTAAACTGTACTCGCTACATCGCTTGCAGGCGAGACACCCTGATGGTACTGTAACCTTGAGTTAGAGTAAAATATCTTGAACTTATGGTGGAATTAAGGTATCAGCAGACATTCTGAAGTGTGATCGTTTGGCTTACAGTAACACTAAAACCACATAAAACACACAAAACACATCAGGAATTACAAAATACCCAAATTTTTACATGGTTTTTGCACTTTCTATTTAGGTATACCTCGAAGCGAGATTCAAGGAAACCCTTTATAATTAGTTCGAGATTTCTCGAAATATAATACTTTTTCGGAATACAAGACTATTGCTAAGAAACCGCAGTACTTAGGATTCACTTTGCTTTAGGAAAGTATAATGAATTCAGACCCAGAACAATTAAAAAAGAAAAGAAACCGCCAGAATAAATCTGTTGTAAACAGAATAGGAAATGATCAACAAGTGACTGTAAAAAAAACTCTTCAAGATATGGCTACAGCACAGGAAGGCGGAGCAGACGTTCATGTGCAGGAGTAACAGGAGATTCGGAGAATCATCAATACTTGTATCAAAAGTTAGAGCAGATTTTAGAGGTGGATATAAGAATTGTACATTCTGATTGATCTAAAAGCTCATCATATGACGCTATATTCACCCGCTGGAGCTTGGTTACGAAGCCCGCCGTCTTTACCATCTCGGCAAGTAAATACGGGGACAGTTGCTGAATGAAGTTCATTTATGCGAAACACAATGCTCTAAGTCCTGGATATTGGAAAGGATGGGCAATTTTTAAAATGAAATGCTCTCGCCTTTGGACAAAAAATCTTTTCAAGAACTCCAAGGCGTTTAAGAATGGTAAGCTCAATGGTTGTGTCGATCGCCAGCTGGCCAGACCAAATTGAACGAAATTTGTGTTTCTTCAAACTAAAGCTTTTCACTTTTAGGCGAAGTTCAAAACAATAAAACAAAGGTACCAGATTAATTCATCTCTCTTAGTGTTTTTCTTGGTCTTTTTATCGCCGAAATCTACGAGTAAATTGATTGACAATCGATATACAGGCTGCATAGGTATGCACACGAACCGTGATTGCGTCTGTGGTTTTGCATTTTAGTCCTTTATTTTGTCGTTCTTAATATTTACCTCTGGAAACTAAAATAACACAATTATTCGTCTCAGGCTCATTGAACATTGGGGAATATTCACCTAGACTTTGTCTCGGTGAATTACATAAAGTGCTGACTATTTGAGACTTACGATACTCCTTAAACGTGTGAGATACCAGCTGCAGGAAACAGCAACAGAAAATAAACGTTTTCTTGTAGGTTCAGGTGAATCTTTCTTATCTTTTTTGTCTAGCATGTTTTTGCATATACATAATCTCTGTCGAACATAATAGATATCCACAATTTCGAATTGACTTGCGCTTTTAATCTCGGTAGAAATCAAGAAAAAGAAAAGAAACAATAGATTTTATTACTCACTTGAGATACAGTCGTAGAGAGCGTTTATTTCAATGATGTCTCTTTGACTCAGTTTTTTGTCGTTCGTGCCAAACTCCATAGCCTCGTTGTAGGTGTTAACAATTGTTGGTTTGCCATTCTTAGTAAACGCCATTCGATCATAATGCATGATTGATTCATAATCGTAACCCTTGCCCAAGTCATCAATTGTCAACCAGCTGTACTTGTCAAATTGATCCGAAAATCCTGCGAAAAACAGATATAACTTGAGCATCGATCATCTAATAAGAATGGGCAAAATAAACAAACTAAATCACTAAAATGTCATAGCCTTAAATTCTTCTGCACTCGGGCACATTGAAATAACCGGCGTAGAGCAACATCCTTAAACGGCAGTCAAGTCTTATTTTTCCGTATACTCCTTGGTTGGTTTAATTTTTAGAGGCACCAAACACTCGAGGCAGTGTTTTTAAGCACTGTCTCAGGTTGTTTTTGTTTGTTTTTAAACACCGCCTTGAAAAAGATCAATCATTTTTAAGGCCCCTTATTGATGTTTCGAAGAAAATTTTTATACACGTTAATAATTCATCAAATTACTCCTTAGTTTTAGTTCTTAATGAGACACTTTACAAGACACTCGAAATATCCAAACACCGTAAACTTCAACAACAATTTCGAGACGGAGAAAGCCACATGTGTAATTCCAAAGGGTGGATCAGAATATAACAATTACCCTTTCAACTCCTTTCATAAATATATTTATCAAACAAAACTGATATGATAGAGTTTTGTCTAACCTTCAATTATATTCTCCCAGTTTATCGTCACAAACGAGTTTCTATCTCCACGAGATTGTTCATGGAAAAACCCTTAAAAAATACAAACACGTGTAAAGAAAAATTATCTTGGCATTATAGTATTTTAATGCGCCTCTTGAAAGTCGTGATCATCATCATCAAAATCCTTGACTGACTCCAGCACGGTCATCTCACAGGTCACTGATAATAGTTTATTAATGCTGTTGTTTAGATGCTCTCATGACGTCATTGACCATCTTACCTACAGCGTGCATGAGCTCATGAATTATGGTACCCACAAAGTTACAGCCGTCTCCTATTGATATCTTCTGTGAACCTGGCTCGGCGTATTTTTTTCCAACTTTGCTAGAACATCTAATGAAAAAAGCACATTTTTAATTTCATTGTTAATAAGCAGACAGATACATGAATTTATGCGATACGTCAAGGAGCGAGAACGGGCAATACTTTCACAAGCTTATGACGAAATTCATGATCAATAACAGGACAGACGCATAAAAAACTGACGTCAATTTGTTAAGTTTGCATTAGTTAGTACTCTAGCGCACATAAAATATCAGACGACGCGATTTTACGTCGAACCTTTTTTTTTATTACTGAAGAGACCACTATGTCACTCATGATCTTTAATAAAATAGCAGCTTCGAATGTCGTACTATTTCCTACAATTTTTTTTCTGCTCTTATGTAATACCGTCCAACAAAGGCTTTCAGCAATAGTAAGCGACTTACCCGTAGTCGTTGCCGAATAGGATGTAGTTTTCATACGAGTAGTAGTCGTGTTGCACAAATCTCAAACAGGTGTTCTCGTGAAAATCTTTAATCGCTTCATTAAGGTTTGACGTAATGTGACCTAAAACACAAAAGCTTTAGATTTTAAACGTTAGGCTTTTAAATTAAGTATCATAGGAATTAATTCAAGGCAACTCTCCGTACAGACAGTTATATATCGAGGACACACTCTGTTACGAATAACACCACTGATC